>Ga0115566_10003875_pt1 | contig 11983 bp, 12 predicted proteins | sample COGITO_mtgs_1204_3_FD_87173 | JGI IMG/M metagenome (GOLD analysis project Ga0115566, IMG submission 87173) | Pelagic marine microbial communities from North Sea - COGITO_mtgs_120405 | ecosystem: Environmental > Aquatic > Marine > Epipelagic | place: Germany:Helgoland, sampling site Kabeltonne...
ATATCGGGATCGAGTTACAGCTTCCTAGGCAAGATTCTACAGAACACCGATCAGTTCGAGCCAGCGAAGACGTACGCACTTCAATGTCAAAACGGAAACCGTTCTGTGATCGCCGCCAGTATTTTGAAGCGAGCAGGAATTGAGAATGTCATCAATCTTGATGGCGGAATTGAGGCTTGGAAATTGGCTAAGCTTCCTCTTGAATCGAATGACAGAGCGATGGCAAACGCCAACTAAATGTCTCTTTTCAGCCTCATCAGCCCAACGGCTGGGCTTTATGTTCGTCAACAAAACTTCGAATTGAGCGATCCATGGATTACATTATGCAACCTTGGCCCTGGTGGATTTCTGGGGTCTTAATTGGATTCACCGTTCCACTTTTATATTTCCTTTCTGGGCAGGGGTTTGGAATTTCAACCAGCTTGCAGCAAATTGGTGCAATGTGCTCGCCCCATAGCAAGCTTTCGTACTTTAAAAATTATGATCGGGTCAAAGGACTTTGGACGTTGATGTTCATTATCGGAATCGCGGTCGGAGGATTCATTGCATCCCAATTTCTTTCGTCAGCGCCGATTGAGTTTCTTCCGGAGTCGTACATGAGTCTCGGCGGGGGAATTCGATTGTTCGTTGGAGGGATTCTGATCGGTTTTGGCACCAGATACGCTGGCGGATGCACGTCGGGTCATGCCATTACCGGAATCGCCAATCTGAATTGGCCGAGCCTAGTCGCAACGATCTTCTTTTTTGTCGGCGGACTGGCAGTCACCTGGGGAATCGGACACCTCATTTTCTAAAACGCTCAATCCATTACAGGAACGACTCATGTCATCCCAACCAAAAGAAAATTCGCTAGCCGCTTCAATTGTTGATCGCGATTCAAAACAGAGCGACACCAAAAAGCCCGGACTTTCGATGCTTGCATTGTTTATGTCGTTGCTTGTTGGAGTCTACTTCGGAATTGTTTTAACAAAATCTGAAGTAGTCCGGTGGCAACGCGTTCACGACATGTTCTTGTTTAAAGAACCGCACATGTATTTAATTATCAGCGTTGGCATTGTCGTAGCGATGATCGCAATGCTGATCATTAAAAAAGTGAACGCGAAAACGATCGAAGGCGTCCCGATTAAGTACGATCCGAAACCATTTCACCCGGGTGTCATCATCGGTGGAACATTATTCGGTGCGGGTTGGGCAATCACCGGGGCTTGTCCGGGCCCAATTTACGCACAAATTGGCGCTGGTGCATGGATGGCACTATTCACATTGGCGGGCGCCATGATTGGCATGTATGCCTACGCATTTTTCAAGCCTAAACTGCCTCATTAATCTGCGTTCTTCGATCCTGAATCCACAAACCAACAAACACGTGATAAATGACGACTCTTATTGGAGCATTATTAATTGGTCTAACACTGGGCTTATTGGGCTCAGGTGGTTCAGCCATCACCGTTCCGATCCTCGTCTATCTCGTCGGACATGGTGCAAAAGCCTCGATCGCGGAGTCGATGGCGATCGTTGGCATCATTTCGTTTGCAGGCGCAATACCGAAAGCAACAACGGATTTAGTGAACTGGAATAGCGTTCTTTGGTTTGGTACTCCTGCCATGTTGGGCGCTTATCTCGGTGCTTGGCTGGGTGGCTTGTCCAGTGATTCTGTCCAGCTGACGGTTTTTGGTGTTGTCATTATTTTGGCCGCCGTTTTTATGTTGAAAAATGCATTTGGAGCATCCAACGATACTGACGAGAACCAGGCTGAGCGGAAAAAACCGCGAAACTTACTCGGCTATGGCAAAGTCATTACCGAAGGAATACTCGTTGGCGCCTTGACTGGTTTTGTCGGCGTCGGCGGTGGTTTTCTGATCGTGCCATCATTGCTCATGTTGGAAAAGCTACCCATTCGAACCGCGATAGGAACCAGTCTTGTCATTATCGCAATGAAGTCGGCGATAGGTTTTGCCAAGTACCAATACATACTTACCGATTTGGGCATCGCAATTGATCTGATGACGATTGTCACCTTCTCGATTATTGGAATCGCCGGCTGTGCAATTGGCACTGCCCTAAACAAACGGCTGAATCAAAAAACGTTGAAAAAAGTCTTTGCCGTGTTCCTTGTTTTGATCGGAGCGTTTGTTATTTTCCGCGAATGCCAGGGGTTATTCAAACAGCCCGATGCAAACCACAAGACCGAGCAAATCGAGCTTCCAACTTCAACCAATTCGAATCAATCCAAATCTTTAGAAGGCAAGAGCTGATGCGTGAAGCCAATTCAAATACGATCGAGCAAATCCTTCTTGATCGAATGGGCGTAACCATCGAAAACGCAATAGCCGCTGGGGCTGATTTCGTTGACGACCAGGCTGCTCGCGCCGGCGATTCCGGCGTTGATGTCGACGAGCGACTTTCCGGTCTAACCAACCTGTTTGGAAAGTTGTCCGAGCCAGCAACGATTTTGGCTTTGAGCGAATTGCTCAAACAACTTCCACAACTTGCTCAACTTGCCAAGATAGCAGTTGAGTTACCAAAGCTACTGGCCATCGTCGGGGACGTGGTCGAAGAGTATCAGCAGAAATTTGCGGCCGATGGAATCGATGTGGAAAAGGCGCTTACCAATGGGCTAAATGCGGTTCTTTATCTGAGCTCAGAAATCGATCATGAACGCTTGCAACGTATCGACAGCCTACTCAGTTCTGAAATCCTCAATCCAAACGCGTTGAATGTCATCGCCAACGCGGTGAATTCACTCCACACAGCTCAGACAGAAACGAGTGGACAAAGTAAAGACCGAATCGGAATTTTTGGAATGCTTGCTGCGTTACGCGATCCACAAGTCCAAAGAAGTCTTGCGTTTGCCGTTGAATTCGGAAAATGCTTCGGTAAAAACCTCGATACAAACAACTCTCCGTAAGAAGGAACAAAGCATGCCAATGAGAAAAAAGGTCGTCATTGTCGGAGGTGGCTCGGCCGGAATCACTGTTGCAGCACATCTCCTGAATTCGGATCAACCGCTCGATGTCACCATCATTGAGCCAAGTAACAAACATTATTACCAACCCCTTTGGACGTTGGTGGGTGGCGGCGTTTTTCCCAAAGAGGAGTCCGAGCGCAACGAAGCTGATTATATTCCCGACGGAGCAAACTGGGTCCAAGATTACGTCGAGTCATTCGAACCCGATTCAAATTCTGTCAAAACGCGTAAAGGCGATTCGATTGGATACGACTATTTGGTTGTTTGCCCGGGTCTACAATTGAACTGGACTGCGATTAACGGATTGTCAAAAGAGATCGTTGGGACAAACGGCATTTGCAGTAACTACAGTTTCGACACCGTCGATTCGACTTGGAAAACCCTGCAAAATTTCAAAGGCGGAACGGCACTATTCACTCATCCGCTCAGCATGATCAAGTGCGGCGGCGCCCCGGTGAAGATCTGTTTTCTCGCCGAGGATTATTTTCGCAAACAAAAAATCCGCGAAAACTGTGAAGTTATTTTCGGCGTGGCGATGCCCCGAATATTCGCGGTTGATCGCTACGCTCGCACGCTTGAGGCGGCAGCGGAACGGCGAAACATCGATGTCAAACTGAATCACGACATGATTGAGATTCGGCCCGAGGTGAAAGAAGCAGTCTTTCAAATGATCGATTCTGGCGAACGAGTTACAATCAAATACGACATGCTCCACGTCACACCGAAAATGGGTCCACCTGACTTCCTAAAAAACAGTCCGCTGGCCGCTGAAGATGGCGGGTGGGCTGACGTTGATAAACATACGACGCAACACACGAATTATGAAAATGTGTTTGCGCTCGGCGATTGTTCGAACTTGCCAACATCGAAGACGGGTGCAGCCATTCGGAAACAGGCCCCAGCAACCGTCGCTAATATTTTAGACTTGATAGACGGGAGTCCGTTGTCGGGACATTACGACGGTTACACGTCTTGCCCTTTGGTCACCAGCTATAACAGTATGGTGTTGGCAGAATTCGACTACGACAAGAATCCGCAGGAATCGTTTCCGTTCGATCAATCGAAAGAACGATTCAGTATGATGATATTGAAGAAGTACGGCCTGCCCAGTATGTATTGGCACGGGATGCTTCGGGGGCGGGCATAGACGAGGATATACTGATTAACCAACCCGATGTGCAAATGAGGCCATTCAATTGCCCCTCACTCGCGTTTCGGGTTCGTTCGGTTTGGTGTAGCCTTACGGTAAAACAACGGGCAGCCAGCGATTTCGATTTGACAGTGCGAAAGACGATACAAGGGACAATACCCCAACTCTAAATTGAAAGATTCCCATGCAACATCAAAGTAAAAAAGTAATTTGGTCAATGTCCTTTTTGGGGATCGGATTGGCAGTCGCATTTGTTGGATGCTACGCGGACAAGCAAGCCACGTCCGACAAATCCCAACAATCCGCCGCCAAACCGCTTTCAGTGCTTTCGGAAAAACAAAAAAATCAGAAAAAAAAGGCGGTCGCCGCAAAAGACAAATTTCTTGCGTCCCTGCTAGGTGAGCTTATAGAATCGATGAGCGAGAACAGCCCGGCAGAGTCAATAAATGTTTGCAAGTCTCGAGCGTTAGAAATTGCGAAATCAGTTAGTGAGCAAACGGGAGTGCGGATTGGCCGAACTTCATTTCAGTTGCGCAACGATAAGAACAAGGCTCCCCAATGGGCGACCAGCTTTGTTTCCGACAGGATTGAAGATCCCGTTGATGTCGAATTACCCAACGACGGACTTGGAGTTTTACTTCCGATTCGCATGAAAGCAACTTGCACCCATTGCCATGGAGATGCCGAACAAATCAGTCCCGATGTCAAAATCGCACTCGCGACCACTTATCCAAACGATCACGCGACCGGTTTTTCGGAAGGTGATATTCGAGGTTACTTCTGGGTGGAAGTTGACGACCAAGAAAAAGCTATCAAATAGTGGTTCCTAAATCTTGAACTGACCGGCAAACGCCTTCCATACCGCGCAGAACCTCACCGTCTGGCGACGGTCGCTAAATTGCAATTCAGGTCTGAAGCACCACGCGAGCAGGGCGTTAATTTTTTGGAGCAGTCGGTTCTCGAGCCGCGGTGAACAACCAATAACCGTGGCTATCGCCAAAACGACTGATCTTGCCAAACTGTACCTATCGATTTGAAAAAAGCACTAGTTTTATAGAGGCTCGGTTTAATCAAGTGAATAGGAACGAATCGGAACAAGTCGACGACTTCAAACCTGATGTACCTGAGTCGGATCCTCGTGTTCAAATGGCTGCTGAACGAACTTTACTGGCATGGATTCGGACGGGTCTAGCGCTAATGGCGTTTGGTTTTGTCGTAGCAAGATTTGCTTTGATCCTGCAAACTCTTGGATTAAAGACCAGCTCTTTCTTTACGATCAAAGCAACGATTCTTGGTGTGCTGATGGTGATGTTGGGGGTAGTGGCGACGGCTGGATCGCCATGGCATTACCGTAATTATTTTAAACGAATCGAAGTCAAGGGGCAGCGTCCGTTTGCTGCTTGGTCGCTGGTGATGTTCGTCGCGTACGCAACTTCGCTGATTGGTGTTGTTTTGGCGATCTATTTGTTGATCGTCGACATCGCGAATTGGAATGTGGCGGGTGCGATTCAGCGCCCATAAAAATAGCGTTGCATCGTGCACGAAAACAGCAAAATCGAGATTGCAGAAATTCTTGGATCGAACGGATGGATGATATAGATACTTTACAAACCAAAGCGGCGTACGGAATCGTTGACGTGATCGGCAACACACCGATGATTGAGATACCTACACGTTGTGAAAATAAAAACGTGCGGATCTTTGGAAAGCTGGAAGGCAACAACCCGGGAAGCAGCGTGAAAGACCGTGCGGCCGCGTCGATGATTGGACGAGCCGAACAACGTGGGGAACTCAAACCAGGTATGACTTTGATTGAGCCGACCAGCGGAAACACCGGCATTGCATTGGCAATGATCGCTGCTGCGAAAGGTTATAAAATCGAGTTAGTGATGCCTGAAAACAGCACAGCGGAGCGAGTTCAGACGATGCGAGCCTTCGGCGCGACGGTCATCCTGACACCCGCGGACAAATCGATGGAAGGCGCAATCGATCACGCACGCATACTCGCTCGCCAGAACAACTATTTCATGTTGGATCAGTTTTCAAACCGCGACAACCCACAAGCTCATTACGAGACAACCGGTCCAGAAATTTGGCATGACACCGACGAAAAGATTACGCATTTTGTGTCCGCGATGGGCACAACTGGGACCATCATGGGCGTCAGTCGATTTCTTAAAGAACAAAATCCGGACGTCACCATTGTTGGCTGCCAACCAACGGAAGGCTCTCGCATCCCGGGAATTCGTCGCTGGCCCAAAGAGTATCTACCGAAATTCTTTGAACCTTACCGGGTGGATCGAACGCTTGACATTAGCCAATCCGATGCGGAAGAGCAGGTTCGCTGGCTTGCATCAGAGACCGGGCTGTTTTGCGGGGTTTCAGCCGCGGGAGCGACACTGGCCGCACAAAAGATTGCTGCGGAAATTGAATCAGGTTTGATCGTAACCGTGATTTGCGACCGTGGTGATCGGTATCTGAGTTCATCGCTGTTTGAACATTCGGGAAAAACGATAGTCGTTTAGACTATTCTTTTCGACGACAACTCAGACATGCTTTCGCGGACGAATCAAACTTAATCGTTTACACTAGAAGCTGTTCGCGTGGCACAGAATGGCGTAAGCAGTAATGTCAAAAAACGATTTTGAATTGAAGAATGACGTTCAAATTAATGACGATCCCGATAGTGTACCGCCGTCGGCCGGCGAGCGCATATTGCTAACGTGGATGTGGGGGATCGGGTCTTCTCTTTTGATCGTCATGTTTGCTTGGAGTTGTTATCAAGGATTGTTCAGAACACTTATTGGCACACTGTTCGCCTCCGTGTGTGCATATTTGACCATCAGGATTGCGTGGCAAAAAACTTCGTTTGGCGGAGGTTTCGCGATTATTTTTTGCATTTCTTTTTTTGCAATGATGGTTACGGCTCCCGGCTATATCTATGGGATTAGCATTTGCGGTTTTGTGATTTGTGGCTTGATGTTCGCTACAATGGGACGCCGCAGAATACGCTGGGCGTTTCCGCTTGTCATTTTGGTAATGTCGATCGCGTTTTCCGTGAGCGTTCGATCTTTTCAAATCACTGCCGCTTGGATTGACGAAATGCGGGCTGACGTTCCCCTGCAAAAAACAGGTGATCGGCTGGGGTATGAAACGGCACGTTTTGTTGGACTGGAAGAGTCGTTGCCGTTAGGAGAGATGCTTTCCGTTTTTGGAAAGGGAAAGCATCCGGGCCTCGATTCAGATTGGGATGCGATCGACTTCTCTTGGACGAGAGATCATCTATTTTTCGGCTTTGGATTTGATTTGGTTGAGTCCCATATTCGAATACCAACGATCCGACAGCGTGAGCTTAACCATCTTCATGATGATATGGTTAAAGAGTTTACTGCGATGCCACAATTTGGTGTCAGCCGAATGATGCCCGCATCACTTAAAAAGGAAAGCGTCAACAAATTTGAATTGTCAATCAAATCGATCCCGCTTCAAAATCAAGAAGAATTCTGGCCTGCGACGATCCAATTGTCAGAGGCTCAACGTTCCAACTATTTAGAAAAAATGAAGACGCCGATTAACACTTGGCGTAGCTTTCCGTTCGAAGTGAATAATGAGCAGGTACCGATTTCTTTTCACGTTGCGGCCTCGCACGATTTTCTTGACCCCAAATTTTTCGGTTTCACTAACGAAGACCGAAAAACGGCGGGCTTTGTCGAACATGCATTTCACTATCCACCGCCCGGTATAGAATTCAACGATCGAAAATGGGAATTGGTCGAATTGCAGTTGTTGAGCTTGGAGCGGTTTGAAAAGCCCGTGGCATACGTTCTGGATAACTTGCCGCGCATGGATCAACTGAATTCGGGCGACGTCCCGACCCGCGCGCTAGACGAATTCGAATTGCAAGCACTGGAAAAATTACGTGTCGGCAAACGGATCGTCGTTCAGACTGAAACCAAGCAATCTGAAATGGATCAAATGAGAATGCTTGGTACACTTCAAAATCGGTCGATCTGCATGCAATGTCATAGCGGCGACAAACAAAATTGCTGGGCGCATTCACCTACCGGTTCAAACCATGGCAACAATAAATCAAACATGCAAATCGCAAAACTTGACATTGTTGTGAAAATACTTCTTTCATTTTCTTAGAGTGTGAATCGAATGACCGACCCCGTATCAACTTTGGACTTTTGGGAAGCATGTTACCAAGCTGGCAAGACCGGATGGGATCGTGGTGAGACTCATCCAGCGTTGTTGGCTTGGCAAGCAAGTGGGCAAATCGAACCTTGCCGAATTGTGGTGCCCGGTTGCGGCAATGGTTACGAAGTCATTTCGCTGATCGAAAGCGGCTTTGACGTCACAGCGATTGATTTTGCACAGGCTCCCCTCGAAGCGTTAAAGCCAAAGCTCGCGAAGAAGAATCTGAAGTGTGAACTTTTACACGCCGACGTTTTTTCCTACCACCCATCGGTCAAGTTCGAGGCCGTTTACGAACAAACTTGTTTGTGCGCGATCGATCCAACCAAACGCGAGACATACGAAAAGCAAATTTTCAGTTGGCTGAATCCGGGCGGAAAGTTATTCGCCTTGTTCATGCAAGCTCCTGAAATTGAAACGGGGCCTCCGTTTACTTGCTCAATTGACGAGATGAAAACACTATTCCCCGCCGAGCGCTGGCAATGGCCAACCGACGCTGCCAATAAGTATGACCATCCGAATGCGGCGATCTTTGAGTTGAGCCATATGCTAACGCGTCGATGAGTATCCAAATGCGTTTTCGAGTTACGCATAAAAGAACGCTTAACAAAACACGTCAAAAACCCGACACGCTCCGTCGTGCCATCCGCGTTTTGCAACAGAAAAAAAGTGTATTGAAGGCTAAGGCACACGGAGTGTGGCTGTTACTAAAAAAACCACAGCCTCGAATCGCAGGCGAGGAGGCAATCCGCCGTGCTACGAAAGCCGTTCAGATCCCTCGCTCACGCGTCAGATTCGTGTTATCGCTCGTTGCCGATCGAATTGTTTTAATGCCGAATCTAACTACTTCGACTCTGCGAACTTTTCAGCCAAGCGGCCGGGAGAGCCCATGATGTTGTAGCCGCAATCGAGATGCAGGATCTCGCCGGTGACGCCGCTCGACATATTGGAAAGCAAATACGCACCCGTATTGGCGATATCTTCCGAAGTGATGTTGCGACCCAGTGGTGCCATGCCTTCGTACATTTGCAGCATATCGCGAACGCCTGCAGCGACTCCTGCCAGGGTCTTAACTGGGCCGGCGCTCAATGCGTTGACGCGGATTTTCTTTGGGCCCAGATCATACGCCAAATACTTCGTGATCGATTCCAAAGCCGCTTTGCAAACGCCCATCATGTTGTAACCTGGCACGCACTTTTCGCCACCGTAATAGGTCATGCAGGTAATCGCAGAATCCTCGTTCATGATTTCCTGAGCGGCGTTGGCAACCGCGATCAAGCTGTAGGCACTGACGTCCATTGCCATCTTGAAACCTTCACGACTGCAACCGACGGTCGGAACTTTTAGGTCGTCAAGATTTGCGAATGCGACACTGTGCAAAATGAAATCGAGTTTGCCAAATTCTTTTTCTGCCTGCTCCATCACAGCTTTGATGTTGTCGTCGTCTTGAACATTGAGCGGAGCAAGAAACGCGACGTTGTCTTCAACACCACGAAGTGCTTTCTTGACTCGCATCGTGTTCTTTTTCTTTTCATCGCCAGGCTTGTCCGGCAAGTGAGTGATGCCGCAAACTGCGCCCTGCTTCATAACTTCGTGAGCGATAATGCTGGCAATAGAACTGTCGTTGGCGATGCCGAGAATTAGACCTTTTTTGTTTTCGAAAAGTCCCATGATGTTCCTAAAAAGGCGAATATATTGAACCGAATTTTTTAAAAAATAGCGTCTACGCTTTTGCAACTGCCAAACAAATCGGCGAGCCATATTCAATTTGAATCAAAATGACTACAATTCAGCAGTCCACCGAAAATAACAGTTTTGATATCTTGCTTCAATGCCGCACGCTTCGCCCTTCTCGGAGCTTTCCGAACGACTCAACGCGTCGCCCGAGATCGCAAGCCTTCTCATTTCCTCCATCGATTTGGTTTCAGGGCCGGATACGGACGTTGTAGTTGCCGGCAATCACATTGCTGAATTGGCGAAGACAACCTTTGGCTTGAACAACGTTGTTGTGGCATCAGGCGAACGGGGTCGCTGGAAAGTCATATCATCCTCTGGTAAAACTCGTTTGCCGATCGAATTTCTTTCAGAGGTTTTGGACGACGGAAAACCGCACCAGCAATCGGGCCTTCTTGGCGCGCCATTGATTCATCGTGGCGATTCAGGTGAAATCGTTTTTGTTGAAGACAAATCGAATCAATTTAATTTGGAAAAAACGGATTCGTTGGCCGCATTGTTTGGGATCGCATTTCATCTTGGACGTGAACTAAGAGCAAAAGACCGCCGCATCCGACAACAACAAGCGATTCTGGAAATTTCAACACAGTGGAATCAGGCCCAGGAGGTTGCGCCGCTTCTCGAGCAAATGGCCGAGGCTGCGACGAAACTGATGAACTCCGAACGCGCTAGTATTTTCTTGTGGGATCGTAACAACAAAAAGCTGATCGGTCGGCCGGCATTAGGTGTCGAAAATAATGAATTAAAGATTCCGGACACGACTGGCATCGTTGGCCAAGTTGTTCAATCTGGCGAAGTACGCCGAGTCGACCTGGATGTTAAAGAAGAACAAGCGGAAATCGATCGCAAGGTCGACAAGAAGCTGGGCTTTGAAACCAAAACGCTTTTGTGTGCACCACTTCTGAGTCATGGAAAGATTCTCGGCGCGTTCGAAATGATCAACAAGATCGGCGGCAATTTCGATTCGGAAGACGAAGCCGATTTGGTTGAGCTTGCCGAGCACGCGGCGATCGCGTTAGAAAATACGCAGCATGTCGAGGAACTGGAAAAGAAACAAGAGACGCTCGTCAATCAAGCTGCCTCCGAAGTTCAAATGATCGGCGATTGCAATGCCGTTCAAGAAATGAAACAAACGATCGAGCGAGTTGCTCAAACCGATTTGTCGGTTTTGATCTTGGGCGAAAACGGAACGGGAAAAGAAGTCGCTGGTCAAATGGTTCACTACCTGAGCAAGCGACGAAAAGAACCCATCGTTGCAGTGAATTGTGCAGCGATTACCGAATCACTTTTGGAAAGTGAGCTGTTTGGTCACGAAAAAGGAGCGTTCACTGATGCGAATGAAACTCGTGCGGGAAAATTCGAGGTCGCATCTGGCGGAACGCTTTTTTTGGACGAAATCGGTGACATGAGCCTGGCGGGCCAAGCCAAATTATTGCGTGTGCTAGAAGAAAAGGTCGTTGTCCGAGTTGGTGGTTCGACGCCTATTACCGCGGATGTTCGAATCGTTGCCGCGACCAATCAAAATTTGGCCGAGCTGGTTCGACAAAAGAAATTTCGCGAAGACCTGTTTTTTCGCTTGACGGTTGTGACGGTGAATATGCCTCCACTTCGGGAACGGGGCGACGATGTGTTTTTGTTAGCGGAGTTCTTCTTGAAAACCTTTTGTCAACAAGCGAAACGCAAAGTCCCGTCGTTTACCGCAGTGGCGAAAAAGAAATTGCTGCAGCATGCCTGGCCGGGAAATGTACGCGAACTTCGCAACATGATGGAACGACTCGCGTACTTGACTCAAGAGGACAAAATCGACGGTGACGATTTAGCGTTTATCATGACCGGTCCAATGCAGGATAAAAATCATATTTCGCTTGATTTAAATCTCGGGGATGCCACAAAGGAATTTCAAATCGAATTTATTGAAAAGCAAATCAACGCGG
>Ga0115566_10003883_pt1 | contig 11963 bp, 17 predicted proteins | sample COGITO_mtgs_1204_3_FD_87173 | JGI IMG/M metagenome (GOLD analysis project Ga0115566, IMG submission 87173) | Pelagic marine microbial communities from North Sea - COGITO_mtgs_120405 | ecosystem: Environmental > Aquatic > Marine > Epipelagic | place: Germany:Helgoland, sampling site Kabeltonne...
ACCAAAAAAACTTTATTTTGGAGATATAAAAACAGCAATGGCTAAAGAAGGAACAAGTACAAAATATGAAGTAGTGTATCTTGAAGTAAAAGACTCAATGGTGAACAAAGAAGGATCATCGATTGCTAGTTCAATAAAACTTAGGAACTCAATAGCCAAACCAATGCTAGGTCCAAGGGCATCTAGCATGAATGCCACAACAGATTATGTCGATTACGAGGTTACGACGGATGGTGGACTTTCGTTCAGCACGTCCGGGTCCAAAGTGAGATATTCAAACCAATTAAGTGCAGACCTTGGATTTATAGAAACAATATATCCAAATGCAGTAGAAAATATGAGATCAAGAATGAAAAGTCTAGGTCACAAGGAGTGGGATTACCTACCACTATGGATGAAAACTACCCAGGAAGGAGATCTTGCACCTTTAGGATACGTGACCGCGATACCTGTTTGCTATTGCAAGCCAGGAACATCGGCCTTGATCAAGAAAAGAATTGAAGACAAAATGCTTAATTTTAAGAATATTTCGTTTACCATTGACAGATATGTTGTCAGCAAATCAAAAATTGCTACAGAAACTTTCACTGCCGATGGTTCGACCAAAATATTCCAAGTGGATGAGATCGTGCACCAAGAGGACATATTGGTAAAAGAAGGATCAGATATTGTGTCGACCGGAGAAGGATGGACAGCGTCAGGGTTTGCAGGTCATCTCAACCCGACGGCGGACACAGAATTGAGATCTGCAGATCATGAATACGGTATAGTACTGTCTTACAACAGCACTACTAATAAAACCACAATCTCTTTTACTAAAGAGGTACCGTCTGCAGGCACAATAATAAAGGTGGAAAGATCCAACGATAAATATCTTAAATTTAGAGACAAAGGAATACAATAAAAATGGCAAGTGATATAGTACCAGCAAACATAGACGGCACATACCCTAAAGCAGGACAGGATAACAGTTCACAGGGTTTGAGAGACAACTTTGCGGCAATTAAGGCCAACTTTCAGACTGCTTCTACAGAAATCACAGACTTACAATCTAACAAGGCAAGTCTAAATTCTGCTAGTGATTTTTCAAACAACGAGGTCACTAGAACAAAATTCAAAAACACATCTACAACTGTGTATGCACATGGTTCAGTCAGCAGTGGGTCAGTCACGCTAGATCATGCAAATGGTCATTATCAGACATTGACCATAACAGCAGACACTACTTTTACATTTTTAAACTTCCCATCGGGAGCAGTGGGTAGAATAATTTTGGACATCACAGTGTCTCCAACTTCAACAGGAATCTTGACTTTGCCAAGTGCTGTTATAAAAGCAGATAACGTAACAGGTAGTGACGGAACATCGGATCAAATTACCATAGGATTAGGTAGAGCACTTTTTGAATTCATGTCGCCAGATGGTGGTACAACTGTACTAATGCACCAACTGGGCAAACAGTACGTATAATAACAAAGGAGTCGAATGTACTTCCATCCATTACAAGAAGAGATAGGTAACATGTCCGAGGAGGATATTTCAAAAAGGATAAAAGAACTATCGAGAAAGGTTGCAATAGCAAGACGTGGTCGTAATCCTGAATTACTTTTCAATCTCCAACAAGCACTAAAGACATACCAAGATGCCGTCAGACAGAAACGTGTTGAAGAATGGCACAAGAACAACAAGAAATTGAGAAACGAACCAGACCTGGGCGACCTAGTGAACATCGACTAGTAAATAGTTTTGATGTCAAACACATTTTCTTGGAAGACAAAATTCAAAAGCATAATCATAGTGGACGGAGAACTGTTCGCCAATGAGTACAAATTAAAAATATCACTGACACCACACACTGCCAGTCTCAAAGAACAGACGGAATACTTTGAGAGATTGAAAAATCTTTTTGAACAGGTATTCGCTAACACTATTACCACTTGGAGAGATGAACCACTCTACAACACATTAAAAAAATCTAGCACCAACAGGTTCATTGAATTACCAAAGCCTCCCTATGACCAGATCATGGCCGCTGTGTGTTTCTGCAAGGCTAACAGCATACTGGACAGCAAGATAGTAATCAACAACATAGAATTAAGTTCATGGCAGGGAGACGGTATTACCTACACGGTTGACAAAGACAGCAAAGAGCTTATACTGTTAGATAGGTCCGACTGGTTCTCAAAAAAATACAGTAAATTTGATCCATGGTGGTTAAGAACGGACACGGCAACTTATGACCAAGAACTTGACAAAGGAATATACACAGGACACTTCAGTTGGAACAACCAAGAGATTCCTGTTGACAAGAAGCACGAGTATCATGCTAAAATATTTGAGTTCCAACCAAAGGTTTTAGATGGCGGAAAAGACAAAGATAAATGAGCATGGTGACGTCATATTCTCAGAAGAGGATGTGATCGAATTACTGTACACCAATCCAGAATTTGACATATCAAAACTTTACTTTGACGACATAGGCAAATACTCAGACAGTCTCAAGGAGTTAGGACTAGATCTACCCGTGTTGAACACGACACCTAAGAGACCTAAGCCTGAGATATTCGACAAGGAGAACTGTGACCATTGGCACATGCCTCACAAGTATTACCAAATTAATGTTCTACAATGGCTTTTAAACAAATGCCAGAACGATGAGGAGAAGATGAGGGTACAGATGGAATATGATCTTTTTGAAAAGAAACAATTTATACGTGTCCTACAATTCTTAATCTACTTTGTGGACACACTCAGAGCCAACAACGTAGTTTGGGGTGTGGGCAGGGGATCTAGCGTGGCCAGTTTCTGCTTGTTCTTGATAGGAGTACACAAGATCAATCCCATGATGTATAACTTAGACATAAAAGAATTCCTCAGATGAAGAAAAGATTATTCATAGGATGTAGTAATGGAACAGGCAAACACATGGCCTTCAAGCATGTTCTCGATCCACATTCCCGGCCGGTTATTGAGGAACCTGCTTACACTAAACTTTCGTCAGACGTGGAATGGTTCAACCTATCCAAGGGTGGTGCAGGCAATAGTTACATAAGATGGCAACTTTTTAATTTTTTACAAAAAGAAAAACCAGACTATGTCTACCTACAATTCAGTGGATTGGTCAGACGTGACTTCTATTTTGACATCGACAACAAAGAAAATTTTGATATAAAATCTAATGACATCGCTTTATCAGACAACCACATTTACATGGTAGGCGGAAACTACAAAGGAATAAAGAATCCAAAACATTTCCCAGATGTGCTTAAAAATTTATCATACAACTACTGGGATGACAACACCAATAACTGGCATAGCCTACAAGAAATATTTTGTGCTATTAGTGTCCTAGAGAAATTAGACATCAAGCACAATTGGACAGTGTATTACGATCCAATCAATCCACCAAATAAACAAACCGAGTTGGAAGGCAAGATAGAGAAATGGCCAGAATTTATAAATCTAACCAACATGTTGCCAAGCCCATTAAATTATGCCATAGAGTCTGGTGAAGAAATAAGTGATAATGTGCATTTTGGATACGACATATTCAGATCATACATTGAACATAATATAAGTAGAATTAACCTTAATACATAAACGAAGTAACACATAATGAAAATCGAAGTACAAAGCGATAATCCTTTAACAAAATATCATCTGAAAAACATACAAGATGAAATAATAGATTTCAAGTTTGGAGACGAAGTGTCACTGCCAGCGGGATGGTACGAACTCAACATAGAATACACAGGAAAAAAGACCCTCATTAATGCAATCATTTTAAATGATGAAGATATCAAACACCTTATGTATATAGGATGGTATGTTGATAAAGCAGGCAAAAGGCATCAGCCAGGCAATGCAGTCTGGGATTATGGAGGTTGTTTCAAAATTTGGCTACACACGGACGTGGGAGTTTTCCGTGAAAGGATAATAAGAAGCATAATAAATGGTGATTTTGGTTCGGACATGACCGAGGATTACCTATTCACATGTGACAAACCCATAGAAATCCATACCAGTTTTCCTAAAAACCTACAAAGTTTTTTCCGTGCTAGTGATGGTCCCAATTGGTGGCACAAGAAAAGTTTATCACTACCTTATTGGCCCATTCCGGATATAGATGTAGATAAAAATGAAATAATCAAAGAATGCACGGCACTCTGTGTCCACAGGAAAAATGATCTTTATGCATATACCAAAGAGTGGAAGGTTTTGTTTGCAGATGAAAAGACCTCATTCGAAATGCCCTTCATTGATTTAGACACAAAAAAATTTCCACATCTTAAAAAAATGATGGACAGTGTGGGTATAGAAAAAGCATTGAACATAGGTTTTTATGCACTTAGTCCTGGGGGTTATGTAGACATGCACATAGATGACAAGGCCTACAAGAGGAAAGGATATCGCTACCTCAAGCGATGTAAAACTTTCTATTGGTCTTTGACTGATACAAAAGATGTTCTTTTCAAATTTGGGAGATGCGGAATTTTACCACTCGATGGGCCACTTTTTATCAATCCGGTATCACATGTACACAGTGTGGTTAATCAAAGTCAAAATGAAAGATGGGTTGTTAGTATTGTGGGCAAATACGTGGATGAGGATTAATACTAAACAAAAGTTTCCCCAGCCTTAATTGTGAGGTATAAATATATATATAGGAGTTTAATAATATGGTAGCACGAGCACCCAGAAAAAGAATGTATAGAACCATGCAAGGACGTATGGTAGACATAGAGAAACTTAGAGCGGCCAACGAATCAGTGCAGGCAGTTGGTAACATGAATGTCAATTCTAGAGGCGACGTATTAGGTCCCAATGGACAGGTGATTACTTCAAAGGAAAAGATAATTGCCAAGTACTATGAACAACCAAAAGGCATGGTCAGTGACACTACCGTAAAAGGCAAAGTGGCCACAGCACCGCAAACACCGGTCAAACAGACTGTGCAGAAGATGACACCTGTTGCGGCCAAACCAGCACTCAAGAAAACTGTGGCACCACAGCCCAAGAAGGTAGAAGTTACCCCAGTAGAAACTTCCAAACCTAAAGCAGAGAGCACTTCCAAAAGCGGTATCGATGCGGCACTTGACGGATTAGAATAAATCTGTTAAAATATTCCTATAATGGGACAACTAGAAGATTTACAAGCAAAAGGTTTTGGATCACATGGTGGTAAGGAATACACTGTGGACAATGACATCAAACCTCTCAAGAAGAGAGTGTTAGTGTCAGACATGCACTTTGGTGAAACAAAGACAAAGGGCGGAATTATACTAACGGACGATGACGGATCAGAAGGTGGAATACATCCTAGATGGGGTAAAGTTTATGCCATCGGCGATCAACAGGAAGACGTGAAAGTCGGAGAGTGGGTCATGGTGTCACATGGACGTTGGAGCCGAGGATTCAAGATCAAGAAAAAGGGTGTTGAATTAGAGGTAAGAATGATTGATGAAAATGACATCTTGTTGGTATCGGATGACGAACCAGAACAAAACAGAATGCAGGCAGGGTACATCAACATGGGCGGTGCCCAACAGATGACCAAACTACCTGGCAATGATTAATCATACCTGTTACGTCTGTAAGAAAACCTTCACAAACGCAATTTACTGGTACGACAGCCTACACGACACAAAGTATGACAAGAGGATAATCAGACCCTTCTGTGGACCACCATGTGCCAATCAGTACAGAGAGATATCAGACGAGAACGACTACCCACAGAGAAAACCACTGCCACGTGGACCAGAATGGCAGATAATACAGGACATCGACTACATTACCTATGAAACAGACTAACATAAACAGTTTCAGTCACATATTGCTTGACGATCTAGAACACGTAGTATTCAATACTCCAGCATATGGCTCAGAAACTTTTATCCCAACTTGTCGTGAACCTATCCAATTGAATAATTTTAGATTCACAAAAAAATATAACCTAATTTATCAAAACGAAAGTATGGAAAGTGGATGTGATATCAATCAATGGTATAAAAAACAAAGCACCGATCTTGTTGAAAAAATACTTTCCACGCACAAAGATAAATTTTTTATGATAATTGATCACGGTATATTTGATCATTTTGCTCTACGACGACACAAAAATTGTCAAACTTGGTCTCGAAAATATTTTGCACCATTTCTTGGACACACGCATACTGGAACGAGGGATAGTTCTGTGATCGAAGAAAGTAGGAAACATTGGTTCTGTTCGGTTATGGCCAGGAACGATGTGTTCCGTGGAAAGATGTTTGATTGGAGCATTGACCAAGGACTCGATAAAGATAATAAAATATCTTACCTGGGAGTTGGCCAAAACGCAGACCGATCTCTAAAAAGCATAGATTCTGAAACAATCATTTCTAAATACAGGGATAGGTTGCCTTTCAATAACTTTGAAAAAGGAAATATCCCAGATGACAACCAAGGCAGGATAGAAAAACCAATGCCATTATATGATTGTCTATTCAATGTTGTCATGGAAACCTTTGTCGCCACACAAAACGCCTATCATACGGAAAAGGCCTTGAATGCTGTCCTTTACGGACACGTTCCTTTGATCATGGGAGGCAATGGCTCCATGAAAAAAATGCAGGACATGGGAATTATCATTCCTGATTATATACAATGGTCCATATGGGATGACATTCCCATAGATCAGTCAAACTACGACAAATTGGATATAATGCAAAGGCAACTTTTAAACTTTTTTGACAAACACAATTTGGACGATATAGCAAAAGACTGGTATCCGTTTGCTGTAAGGAATTTGGAAAGGTTATCATCTATGCACAGGATGTGTGAAAGCGAAGAACAAGAGATATGCAGATGGATTTTAAAGTTCACTGAAAATATTAACAATGAGAAATATCAATATTTGTATGAATAAAATTAAAATAAAGAAAATAAAAGTAGAAATAACCAAACTGGTCACCATGGCCGAGATGGGATTGGGAGTAGAACGTCCTCTCAACAAAGAGAAAAGGACATGGATCAACAAGTTGAAGAAGGATGGTGCTTGGGATCCGATACTGGTAACGCCAATCAAGGATTCGGGCTACTACCTTTTGACAGACGGATGGCACAGGGTACAGGCCGCAAAGGAATTGAAAAGGAAAACGATTAATGCACTACAACTACCAGCCAATGCAGGATTGAGCATGGCAAAAGCAAACAAAATTCTAAGAGATATAGACAGAGAATACGGTTTCAAACTGCATTGTAGTGACATCATAGGACACTGGGCAATGATGGAAACATTACTAGACTAGACATATTACAAAGATCTGTTATAATAAGCATATGGTACAACGTTTTGGTTTCTGTTGCAAATGGCTCAATGACACTAGTGAATTTGGTGGTATGAAAGTTAATGCAAAGGACAGAGAACTTAACGGCAGATCAACAACAATGCGTTGGTTAAGAGAACACAAGGAAGAAGCGGTACAAAGACAGTGGGACATCATGACCCACAATACCACAGCGGCACGTAGATTGATCGAACGTGTGGGCACACTACCACCAGAACGTAGGATGGTAAGGCTGGGTAGTGAGATGCTACAGGGTTACACAGAGAAGGACTGGAAGACATGGTGGCAACAACCTGACATACAAAGTCATTTGTCGAATCTATTCGCACCCGTTGGTGAGATGTCTAGAAAGTTGGGGGTAAAGGTAAGTTTCCATCCTGGACAATTCTGTGTACTTTCTAGTGCAACACCAGACATCGTTGAACGTAGTATAGAAGAATTTGAATACCATGCGGATATGGCCCGTTGGATGGGCTTTGGCAAATCATTCCAAGACGGTTGCAAGATCAACGTACACATTTCAGGCAAGCAAGGACCAGATGGCATCATAAAAGCACTGCCAAGGCTTTCACCGGAGGCACGTAATCTGATCACTATCGAGAATGACGAGATGAGTCATGGACTAGAACAATCCCTGATGCTGGAGAAACACCTTGCATTGGTGTTGGACATACATCATCATTGGATCAGAGACGAGGAGTACATCGAAGCAACAGATGACCGAGTCAAGAGAGTCATAGATAGTTGGCGTGGTGTGAGACCTTCAATGCATTACTCTTATTCACGTGACGAGCACCTTGCAGTTGCAGGTCTGACAGACACTATGCACACAGAGATGCACAACATTAAAGACCTACTAGACAGAGGTTGCAAAAAACAGAAACTGAGAGCACACTCGGATCTATTACCAAACAGAAAAGTCAATGACTGGGCACTGTCATTCTCTGAAAACTTCGACATACAGGTAGAAGCCAAAGGAAAAAACATGGCGACCGAACAATTATATAGACAAGCGAAGGAAACTTCTGTAATATAATACATATGAAAGATTTATGGGTAGAAAAATACAGACCTAAGACTCTGAAGGAGTACGTGGTCAGAGACGAGGCACAAAGACAACAGATACAATCCTGGATTGACGATAAAGCGATCCCACACTTGTTATTGAGTGGTGCACCAGGCGTGGGCAAGACCACGTTGGCGAAGGTGCTGTTCGGAGAACTTGATGTCAGCAGTTATGACATCTTGGAGATAAATGCTTCCAGGGAGAACTCAGTGGACACGGTCAGGGAGAAGATCAACAACTTCGTACAGATAATGCCATTCGGTGCATACAAATATGTGTTGCTGGATGAGGCAGACTACATGAGTCCAAACGGACAGGCGGCGTTGCGTGGTGTGATGGAGATGTATCACACGTCAGCGAGATTTATACTGACTTGTAACTATCCCAACAGAGTGATACCAGCACTGCATTCTAGATGCCAAGGCTTCCACATGGAGACAATAGACAAGACAGAATTCACGGCTAGGGCATGTGAGATATTGATCACAGAGCAGGTTACGCCGGACATAGAAGTGCTTGACACTTACGTAAAGGCCAGTTATCCTGATCTAAGGAAGTGCATCAACATGCTACAACAAAATGTCAGGGATGGCAAACTGATGCCACCAGCAAGTGGAGACTCGGGACAACAGGACTACAGACTGCAGATGGTGGATCTGTTCAAGCAGGGTAAGATACAGGAAGCAAGAAAACTGGTTTGTGCCCAGGCAAGACCAGAGGAGTGCGAGGAGATATACAGATGGCTGTATGACAACTTGGAAATAATATCCAAAGATGAGGATGCACAGGACAAAGCGGTGCTAATTATCAAGCAGGGATTGGTAGATCATTCATTCGTAGCAGATCCTGAAATCAATCTAGCAAGTGTAATGATCAAACTAGCGAGGTTATCAAATGGGTAGCAAACATAACAAAAAAAGATTCTTCTGTGTGAAGTACATAATCAAACCAGACAGGAAGTTTGACGAGTTCGTTGAACTGTCTAAGAAGAAGATAGGTCCAGGTAAGATGTTGGAATACACAGTAGTACTTGATCTCGTCAACAAGGAAGTGCTAAAGAACGAACTACCAGGTATACCCGTCGCACAGAGAGACCAAATCCCATTCGAACGTATTGAACAGCACTACCGACAGTGGTACGCCGAGGCTATGGACGCCTTCGTCAAATAGCCTGATTGTACATCCGCTTGAGCATGGCCAATTGACTGGCTCGCCATAATCTCATCAACACTCTTCGTCTACGTCTGTCCTTCTGTTTCCTTATCTTAAGCCAATTCTCGTTCTGCATATACAAGTTCACACGTTTGTCGTAGACTCGTTTCTTCCTCATTAGTTTCCATAGTTTCCGTTGGAATAAAGGTCGCATTTGTAGGCCGTTTGATGATAACATAAGGTTCCTCGTAGGTTATAGTTGATTTTGATTTAATGTGTCTTTGTGGACTCATGTACAAATACTTACTATCAAATTTCCAAATTAAGTATGCATATTTTACAACCGAGATATTTAGGATAAATAAGCACTATGCATGACGTCTTAGACATAATAAAAAACGTACAATCGTTATACGCGGTAGGGCCAACACTAGGCATACTCAAAGACTTCGAGAGGGTTGTAGACGAGCTAGATGTGTATGTGTTTGAAAACTGGGCAGAAGGTGAATTACTTTCAGGTCCTGTGGATTCAAGACACTTCGTCACATGTTCGTTCATGTGGCCAGCGGACAAGATGCCAGATCCTGCGGGAGGCAAGAGATTGCTGGACAAGGGTTGCAAGGTGACCTATAAACGAGACGAGTTAATGAAACCAAGACAGATCAAAACTCCAGCAGATTACAGACCAGGCACAACAAAGGGCAAGATAGATGCCCATGATATCTGGATAGTAGAGATCAAGATGCCAAAGAACTTAATTGGTAATTTCAAACACGGCAAGGACGAGATCGAGAGCCAAGAACAAACAGACCAAGCGTCTGGAGATTTAAGTAGTTTAGATGACATTAGTTAATGAAGGATTAAAGGCCGGCGACCTAGACGGGGTAGTTTCAAAACGATTCTCAGTTGACCAATTCAAGTCAAAAATGGGCGATGACAGAAACATTATGGTCCTAGCATTCACCGTGGATGGGATGGCACCTGCCAAGGACCTAGAGCGATTCGCAGAGACAGGATACAAAGAAGTGTTGGACGCAGACGCAACACCAGGCACACTGGAAGACGGCAAGCACAGAGTTTTCGTTGAGTTCGCAAGGACAGAATCAGTAGATCAACACATCAGAAAGTTCCTAGACGATCTCAAGAAATTAACAAACGTTGAAAACTTTGAATTCACGTACCACAAGAGAACCGTACCATTTGAGGCCACTGCTAAAAATCTAGCAGATGTTCTACCAAGGACACCAGAGGCGTACGCACAGAAAATCAACTCATTGAAGTTGGGCGAGATGCAGACTTTCTTTGACAAGTTTCAGATGATGGAATTCAAACTGGACAACAACATAGTTGAGATCAAAAAACAAAATGCAGATACACTTAAATTTGAACTACATGCTTTTGGAACAACCAACATGATAATGAATGAGATCAAGGCATTTAAACTTGACGAGTCAGCAATGAGTGAATGCATGTATCTAACAAAATATTTTGGTCCATACCAGATCACCAAGACCACTGAAGACAGGTTCATCTTCAGCAAAGACGGCGAATCCGCTCTAATGAGCAAAGCAGGTTGGTAATATTAAATATACGCACTTATTGATAAATAGGTGTATGAGATTAAGCACAAACTTCACACTAGCAGAATTCACAAAGAGCCAGACAGCGACTAGAAAAGGTCTCGATAACAATCCAGAACCGGATCATCTCGAGAATGCAAAAGCACTGTTCGAAAATGTTGTACAAAAGGTCAGAGACAATTTTGGTCTTACAGTGATCAATTCAGGATACAGAGGACCGGCACTGAACGAAGCAGTAGGTGGATCCAGCAAGTCGCAACACTGCAAAGGTGAGGCGGCGGACATCGAATGTCCGGGCACAGGCAACTATGATGTGGCCAAGTGGATATCCGAGAATTGTGACTTCGACCAACTGATATTGGAATTCTACACACCGGGCATACCAGACTCAGGTTGGGTACACGTTTCATACAAGTCAGAAGGCAACAGGAAGAGCATCTTGACTGCCATGAAGGAAAACGGTAAAACCGTTTACAAGCCCGGTCTCATACAATAAATACGTACATTATGTTTTCAACGATAAAGATGGCGATAGCCGTGATGTTGATCACCGGCATAGCAGGTGCGGGCATCTATGTGATGAAATTGAGAAGCGACAACGCTATCCTGAAGGCAAACCAAACTAAATTGGAAACAGCGATCACGGAACAGAACAAGGTGTTGGAACAACAGAAGAAAGACTTCTCTGCCATACTGGAAAGCAACAAGAAGTTGAACACACTCATTAACACGTTTAAAAAAGATTTACAAGACCTAGACAAGAGGTTCACAAAGAAGAACAGAGACATCGGCAAACTAGCAATCGAAAGATCAAAATCGATTGAACGAATCGTCAACGGT
>Ga0115566_10003884_pt1 | contig 11962 bp, 10 predicted proteins | sample COGITO_mtgs_1204_3_FD_87173 | JGI IMG/M metagenome (GOLD analysis project Ga0115566, IMG submission 87173) | Pelagic marine microbial communities from North Sea - COGITO_mtgs_120405 | ecosystem: Environmental > Aquatic > Marine > Epipelagic | place: Germany:Helgoland, sampling site Kabeltonne...
CTGATCGGCATGTGGAAAGCGTTTAACGAACTGCGTGAAATGGGCTGGCTTGACTCAGAAAACATGCCGCGAATGATTTCCGTTCAAAGCGATGGCTGCTGCCCGATCTCCGATGCATTTGAAAAGGGCGAACGGTTCGCCGATCCATTTCAAAACGCGAAAACCATCGCTAGCGGTCTTCGTGTGCCCGTTGCCGTTGGCGACTTTATGATTTTAGATGCAGTAAAAGAAAGTGGTGGTCGGGCAATGGCGGTCAGCGAAGACAAAATCACCGCATGGACCAAACAAGCTTGTTCCGCCGAGGGCATTTCGCTTTGCCCCGAATCAGCTGCATGCGTCGGGGCTCTTGAGCAACTACGGGACGAAAAATGGGTTGGTGAAGATGACAACATCGTTATTTTCAATACGGGCGGACTGCAGAAATACGTTGAAGTCATGGAAACAGAACTCCCTCGAATTGATCTCTCGCAGCCGATCGATTGGACCTCGATCTGATCGCACAACCGGTTGTTTGCTCAAACCGTCATTACAAACAATCGGGCGCTGTAAATCACGACCAACCCCGTGACGAACGAGCCCAGATAGAGAACATTTTTGCCCGTATGAACCTTCTTGATCGCAATGACCTGCGCAATCACGCAGATGAATGCAACAAGAACCAGCTTAAATGCGATCATGCCGTTGAATCCCCATTTTTGATAAAAATAATTGGCAAATGGGTTAGCCTCGATAGCGCCCATACGCAACAAAAGGTTGGTCATGAATATATCAAGACAACTGATCAAGATAAAAAACGTTGTCGCATTTTGCAGCGGCAAATCGCCAGTCAAAAGGTGCTTTAGCCGGTTCGCTTTTTTGGATTCAACTTGACCATGGTCCGTGCGACTGCCGTCATCATTTTTTTGCATGAGTGCCTTAAACCGAATTGGACGAATGAATGTTGACGACCGGATGCGTTCTAAAGAACAACAGCGTAGCAGTCGCCACCATCAATTGAAAGAATGCCAAGATGCAGGGCTCGCATATTTGACTGACTGGGGAGGCTGAAAAAAACGTCAAAACGACGTTTGAGTGCCTAACTAATCAGAAATCGACTCAGCCAGCTAATCAGAAATCGACTGAGCCGAGAAGGACGCCTTCGTCGATGCAGCTGCTTTCGCTTTCGCGACGATTTTTAAGTGCAGTTTTTTAAGTGCAGTTTTTTCAGTGCAGTTTTTTCAGTGCAGTTTTTTCAGTGCAGTTTTTTCAGTGCAGTTTTTTCAGTGCAGATTTTTCAGTGCAGATTTTTCAGTGCAGATACCTTATTTGTGAACCTTACTTATCGCGTTTTTCAAAATCCAAGGCAGCGGAATTCAGGCAATATCGCTTCCCGGTTGGCTCGGGACCGTCATTGAACACATGCCCCAAATGAGCACCACAGCTTCGGCAACTGACTTCGGTTCGGGTTTGCCAAAACAATGCATTGTCCGTGGTTAGTTTCACATTCTCTGCAACCAAAACGTCGTAAAAACTTGGCCATCCCGTTCCAGATTCATATTTCGTTGATGAGTCGAACAGCGGATCACCGCAGCAAACGCAACGATAAACTCCCTCTTCCTTGTTGTCCCAATACACACCCGTGAAAGCCCGCTCGGTTCCATGCTCCTGAGTAACACTGTATTGGATCGGACTTAGCCGGTCCTCTAGTGGCAATTCGTAGTCACTTTCTTTACCGTCATTGGCTTTACCGTCATTGGCTTTACTGTCGTTTTGCATTCTTTCTTCCGTTGACTTTTCAACTGAATTCGAATTGAGCGAAACCGCGTAGATAGCCCCCGCGACCATGACAACTGCACACAACAGCAAAATTAATTTCGTCATTTCAACTCAACTTTCTCACGCGAACAGGGATGGCTGCTTAAATCCGCGGCAAGCTCCCTCTAAAAGTGGATTCGCCGCGAAGATACATCTAGATTCAGATGATCTCGACCTTCGGCAAACAAAGCTTGCGCAAAAAGCCCAACGGTTCAAATCGAGGGCTTTGTAAATTCCGCTGAAACATTACGCCAGCCAAAATAGTAACATACGAATCGTTTACTTCGTCGGACTGTTCTTTTCATCCTCTTCAAGATGTCCTTTGTCCCAGAACGTTAGTGCAAATATCACCAAAATTCCAAATGCCATAATGGAGGGCAAAATCCAAAAACCCTTCCATTGAAGCATCGTTTCAGAAAGCAATGTGGGATCCAATTTTTCCGGCAAATCACGTGAGAACATGCGGCCAAATGATTCAAAGAAACCAATTGCTTCACCGTCACCACTGGCTTCTTTCAGCGCCTTTCCATACTGATCAATATTTCCTACCGGCTTGCCGTAGTCACCAATAGTCCAACCAAGAAGGCTACCTGTTCCCATGATGCGGTAACCAATAAACATTCCAACACCTTGCGTCAGAAAGACCAGAAGTGCCTGGGCTTGTCCACGAATCTCTACTGGAGCCTTTTGGTCGGTGTACATGAAACCTGTCACGAAGAAGAAGTCATAACAAATGCCATGAATCGCCACGCCGGACAATAACATCCAGCTGATCTGATCGGGTGCCCCAAAAGCGAATAGCGCGTATCGGATGACCCAACAAGCCATCCCTATCATGATCATGACCTTGAATCCAAGTCGACGGAAGAAAAACGGGATCAATAGCATAAAGAATATTTCAGACATCTGACCTAACGTCATCGTTGCCGCAGGTTGGCTGAAGCCGGTTTGTGTTAAAAACTGCGACGTCGATCCGTAGTAATATGCCAGAGGAATGCATATCAGAGTGGAACAGATGGCAAAGACCAGGAAATTCCAATCCTTCATCAGTTTCCAAGCATCCACCATCAGCAGAGACCGCACATCAAACGGCTTTCCCTTTAATGGCGGCGGAGTATTTGGCAACATAAAACAGAACAAACCCAATACGGCTGAACAAACTCCTGCCAGCCAGAAAATATTCATGCTCGACGACCAGCCAAGCCCTCCGACAACCAAACCGGCAATAATCCAGCCGATGGTTCCCCAGACGCGAATCTTTGGAAAGTCGTTTTGCTGAAGGATATGCGTGAACGCAATCGTGTTTCCAAGCCCCAATGTTGGCATGTAACAACACATATGTGCCAAAATCAACCAAACAATAATCCCTCCGGTTCGTTGGGTTTTCTTTTCTGCTTCAGTCAATTCTTTTTCTTCACCACCGTCGGCATCTGCTTTTTCAGTACCACTCTTGGCTGCTTCTTCTTTTCCCGATTGATCCGATGCGATTTGGTCCTTTGTGCCATCTTCTTTTGCAACAACCGTTTGTTCAGCAGTTTGCGTTTCCGGCTCAATACTGCCTGCCAAACCGGGTATCACCAACAAAAACGCTGCTCCCAAAATGAGAAGCGTACCCATGACCTTTTCAGACGCAAAAAACCGATCTGCAATAAGTCCCAAGAAGAGGGGAGCAAAAATGGCTGCGATTGGAGCGGTTGCATAAGCGTCAGCAATCACGCCAGATAATCCGTTACCATTCAAAGCAGCCCCGAGAGTTGCAAACCACGCTCCCCATGTAAAAAACTGGAGGAACATCATGATTGACATCAATGGAGTTGCGTTGGAAGCAGGTTGTTTTGTCATGAGCTTTGCCGAGATCCGTTTATGCTGCAAAAGGAGTGTTTAAACACAGCCTGAAGTAATTGGCTTATCATAAAAAAAAACGGACGCCAATGCATCCGTTTCAGGTCAACATTTTCAATAATAAATCGTTTGCTGTCAAAACGCAGCGGCAAGCTCTTCCAAAACAGCTGCTTCTTCATCAGATACCTTGTTTCCAAACCCCAAAACCCCCCCTGCGGCTTCCGCGACTTCTCGAGCACGACCGAGAATCCGATTTTGAAGATTGGATGCCTGATTTTCCTCCAAAGAGTTCTTCAAGCTGCCAGCATACTGCTTCCAGGCGTCAAACAGTTCCGAACCAGGAGCTTCGTCAAGCCAGCTTTCCAGAACTTCTAATGCTGCCGAATCTTTGTTCAGTCCAGACTGCTCAGCTGCTGACATGATCGCTTCACGCTCTGCTTTTTGCATTTTCCCGTCTGCCCATGCGACTTGAACCAAAGGCAAAAGCGCGAACGACGCAAATGATGCTGGGTCAATCTCCAAAGCGACCAATTCGTTCAACAAATCTTCATCGGTGATTCCGGACGACTTCGCAAGTGAAACTCGCTTTTCCTCCGTCGCCATTTCCGCGCGAAGCTTCTCCAATAATGCTCTGTCTTTTTGCAAAAAGAACGCACCTTCGAGTGCTCTTCCTCGTTCATCTAAACCATCATGCATCGTTCATTCCTCATCCAGCAAATGCAGTTTTTCTTTTCATTTTAGGCATTCGGCACTCATCGTCGATTCGACGATGACATCTTGTTCGTCGCCTCCGAACACGCAGTTAGGATAAATCAGTCCATCTATTCCGACCAGACCTTGTCGGAACAGATCCTCAAATTGAAGAGCCAAATCGATTGTTCAATTCTTTGGCAAATCGTTTTCGGAGGTTAAGATAAAACACGGCGAAATTCATCACTTTGTCTTTTCCAAGTCAATTTGTTCCGATTCCAGTTCTTCCGAAGCTCTGCTAAGGCCAATATTTTGAATGAGCCCAACGAAAACGTCGCAAAAACTCCCAAACCGTTGACGCCAAATGAAGACGTTCAGGACCTTGACGCGAACCCCAAGGAGCATTCGGACCGCGCCAACACCGAAAAAACAATTGACGAAAACGAGAAAAAAACGTCATTCGAACAACTGGCGATTTCGGGCAACGTCGGAATCATCCGCGAATTCATCGATTTTTTGTTCAATAACAAGAAATGGTGGCTCACACCAATCATCTTGGTTTTGCTGCTTGTCGGTGTGATGATCGCTTTGACCACCAGTGGCGCCGCTCCGTTCTTGTACACGTTCTGGTAACCCATATTGGTCACCAAAACAAACACCGCTACCGACGACCCTTTTGCCAGTCGGGCAGCGAACAAACGCATCGGTTAAATCTCCAATCGCTATTTCGTCTTATCGACGAATCACCGCTGGCGCTGCAACGGGCTTGACCTGATCAGCGATCATAAAGATGACATCGTCCCTCAAGAGTGATTTCATTTCGGCAGAAATTTTTTGGCCTGGAAAAATCTGTACAAGCATTTTCCCGGAACCCATCCCGAGCTTCCCAATCAGTTCTTTTCTCGTAATCTTGTTTCCCTTGATGTCCTTAAATCTGTAGCCGGCCGGCATAGGCCGTGATTTTCGCACCATCTTGTAACGTTCTCGCGTGCGTTCCTCGGTGATGTATTTAACAACCTGGACTTCTTTTCCGTCGACCAATTTACTTTCCCGTACCGGAACCATCACCGTATACGTTTGGGTGACTTTCGGCACGGATCGATCTGCCAAATTTTGCTCAATGAATATTTCGCTTCCATTTGTTTTGACCAGTTGGTATTGAATTAGCCCTCGAACCGGCTTGTCCGTATCCGCCTCTTTTTTTTCCGATTGGGCGACGCACGCATCCGATAATGTCAGCAAAGAAATCCCGACCAACAAAACTGAAAAATGACGCATGATTTTTCTCGATTTTACAAATTAGAAAAAGTCGCATTCGTGGGAATCAAACTTGAATCAGGGTCCTCGCATCATCGATTGCGAGGTTCGTATTCCATGATGATTGTGTCTTTACTTAGTTGCAGCTTTATTGAATCTGGAATCTTTTGCTTTGGAAAAACTTGAACCACCATTTTTCCGTTTCCCATCCCTAGCTTTCCAATTAAATCCGCTTTGGAAATGGGCTTTCGATCCAATGTTTTGAACTTGTAGTTGTTCGCAGCAACCACCAATTTACGGATCGTCGGAGTCACCATTCGTTTTCTTACTTCCGTACGCGTTTTGACTACCGTCTCTGGTTTGCCATCCCTCTCAACGATGATCGTATACGGAACTTTAACCTCTTCGGTAACGACCTTTTGATTCGCATTGGGTTCCGGTACGTCTTTCACCAGAAAGATCTCGCCTCCGTTTGTTTTTACCAGCTGAAATTGAATGACCCCTTTCACCGGCGTTTCGCTGACAGCCGGCGTGGACCGCTTCTTTTGGGAGCTATTTTGCGCCAACACTGTCGCTTGAAAATGCATCACGAAAGCCAAAAAGAATGTGATTCTAGACATTGCTATTCCTTTGCATGAGAGATGGCACTCAATCCGCTAAAAGAGATATGGGCCAGAGGGATCACTTGGGATACGCCGTAATCACCCGATCGCCTTCCAAAACCAAACTTAATTCTTTACAGATCGGGTTCTTTTTTTGTTTGCCCTTTTGGCCACCAACGTATCCAATTCTCTTGGAGAAATAGATCGTATAAACCGTTCTATCCCGCTGTTTGGAGGAGGTCACGTTGTTACTCCCTTTTTTCGCCATTAGATAGGCTTGATCGATTAAAGCCAGAATTTCATCCTGTTTACCGTCGAACACACCATGTATCGGCTTGCTTAAATCATCCTCAGCGTGCCGCATCACGTGCTTGAGCCGCGTTCCCTCTCGACTTCCACGTCCGTAAATCAAACCCGCCGTTGACTTGAAATCACCGGACGGAGCCGTCGTTAGTTGACCAAGTTTTGGCTCAGCGGTTGCGCTTCCATTGCTGGATCCTGAACCTCTGGTATTGAAACCACCCGGTATTGGTGGACCGCGTGGGGTATTCGATTTTGAGTTCGGCGAACGCGGTTGCGATTTCGAATTGTATGTCTTGCTTGAGGCGTTTTCTTCGGGCGACTGGCCCGCGGAATCTTCACTCGTACTTTTTTGCGATTTGGAGTTCGAACTGGCTTCATCTTGCCCGCCGGACGTTTTTCTATCGAACTGGTTGTCTAAATCCTCCTTATCATTTTCCGCAACCTGGTTACCCTCCTCAAACACATCGGGCAACTTCCAACCAAATTGTTGATTCAATATTGGGCGAAGAAAAAGATAACCCAATGCAGCGACCGTAATCGCCACCACGATTGTAGTCTTCCATTTGGACTCAATTAAACTTGCGTGCGGGTTGTCTGTAGCTGGAGTTTTGTTCATTCACCAAATTCAACAGTGGTCGATGTTTTGAGCGAAGCTTTCAATTAGAATAACAATGCGACGTTCGCGAGTAAGTAGTTTAACTGATTTGGATTCGCTTGTTATGCAGGATACACTTCTAAGCCAATTTCACCGTAATCTGTTCAGAACAACTCTAGCGGTTGCGATTTACTGTGTTGGTGCGTTCAACCCTACACTGGTTGCTTTTGCAGAGGACCAACGGCCCAACATTATCGTGATAATGGCGGACGACATGGGTTTTTCGGACATCGGTCCATACGGTGGTGAAATACACACGCCGGCCCTTGATGAACTTGCCCAAAACGGCGTTCGCTTCACACAATTCTACAATACGGCTCGCTGTTGCCCGACACGCGCCTCATTGCTTTCTGGTTTGTACCCCCACCAAGCGGGTGTAGGCTGGATGATGTCTGACAACGGACATGATGGTTATCGAGGCGAATTAAGCCGAGACTGCGTGACAATCGCCGAGGCATTAAAGCCAGCGGGCTACTCGACTTATATGAGTGGCAAGTGGCACATCACGAAAGATGTTCGCCCTGACGGTGACAAATCAAATTGGCCTCGGCAACGTGGCTTTGACAGATTCTTCGGTACGATTCATGGAGCCGGAAGTTTCTTTGACCCCAACAGCCTAACGTCGGACAACACGCAAATCGCTCCCAAGGAGGATTTTTACTACACAGATGCGATCAGTGATCATGCTGTCAAATTTATCAAAGAGCATGACAAATCAGACCCCTACTTTATGTACGTGGCCTACACTGCACCCCATTGGCCGATGCACGCACGCCCCGAAGATATCGAACGCTACAGCGGTCGCTACGATACTGGTTGGGATGCCTTGCGTGGCGAACGATTTTCTCGCCAAAAAAAGATGGGGCTGATCGACAAAAGCTGGAAACTTACCGAACGAGATAGCGGTGTACCCGTCTGGCCAGAAGAAAAAAACAAGCCGTGGAACATTCGCCGAATGGAAGTTTACGCCGCGATGGTTGATCGAATGGATTTCGGGATTGGAAGAATCGTTGAGTCGTTAAAAGCAAAAAAACAACTTGATAATACGTTAATCCTTTTTCTCGCCGACAATGGTGGATGTGCGGAAGAGTATGGCAGCAATGGGCCGGTCAAACCCAGTCGTGAACAGGCAGCGAAAATCAAAGCCATGGCCGATGGCGAATTGCAAACCCGGATGCAACCGCTCATTACCCGCGATGGTAAACCGGTTATGACCGGTTATGGCGTCATGCCCGGAGCAGCGGATACTTATATTGCATATGGGAAAGGTTGGGCCAACGCTTCAAACACACCTTTTAGGATGTACAAACATTGGGTTCATGAAGGCGGTATTTCATCGCCACTAATCGCTCATTGGCCAAAAAACATCAAACGCAAAGGAGAATTTGAACGGCAACCGTCGCACTTGATCGATATTATGGCAACCTGCGTTGACGTCTCCCAAGCCAAATACCCTACGGAATTTGACGGCAACAAAATCACGCCGCTTGAGGGAGTAAGCCTTGTTCCCGCGTTCGCCGGCAAAGACGTTCGCCGCGAAGATTTAATTTACTGGGAACATGAAGGCAACCGCGCGGTTCGCGATGGCAAATGGAAATTAGTTGCTAAATCTTCTGCGCCTTGGGAACTGTATGACATTGAAAAAGATCGCACCGAAACCAATAACCTTGCTGCAACAATGCCAGAAAAGGCAGAGAAGTTGGCTGCGAAATGGGAGGCATGGGCCAAGCGAGCCGACGTCTACCCACTCACGCCTTATAACAACCGGTCGTCAAAAGGCCTCTCCAAGAAGAAAAAGTTTCAATTAAAAACAGGTACGGATTTGCCAAAAGAAAAATCGCCGGTGATTAACGGCAAGTCCTTTACCATCAAGGGAAACATCGATGTAACGAGCAACGATGGAGTAATCATTGCCCAAGGCGGAACGGCACATGGTTTTTCGATTTACTTGAAAGACCGCAAACTGCAATTCGCATCCCGAATTGATGGCAAAATCGAAGTCCTTTCCGCCAAGATCGCGGTACCCAAGGGTGAATTCAGTTTCGAATTTGCATACACAAAGGACGGAAAAGTCTCAGCTTCGATTGATGGCTCGGATCATTTATCCGGAAAAGTGTCCAGTAGTTTATCGCAAATGCCACAAGATGGATTGCAAGTCGGCTCAGACAAGAACGGTGCCGTAGGAAACTACAGTGCTCCACATGAATTAAAAATGAAGGGCACGCTGGTTGTAGAAATTCAATAGCCTATTTTCAGGATGTCAACCTTTTCTTCACCGATGAGAAACTGTGCTCTCGAGGCATTATTGTTTTCGGAGATCCAAACGATTTGATGATGACTCTTAACCTTGAACGCGGTTGCGTCGCCACGACAACGGCCAGACCACAAAGGACTGGATCGACCGCGGAGGGGGTGTTAGCGAATCAACAGCGGGCATGGGGCCCCAATTCCCCACCGACTCACACCGCGATGACCCTTGGCTAAATCTTTGGACATTGTTGCATAGGCATCGTATGCACAAAAATCCTCAAACGGTATACCGATAGCGACCATTGTAGATTCGTTGAAAAACGGTTGGCATTTCGCGGGTGATGGGTGGCTACCACATTCAGGCCGACAACATCGCAGGTTTAAAATTGGGTCGCGACGTTGCAAAGTTCATTTGGCCAGAGATTCAAAAGTACTTTGATGGAACAGCCCAGTCCAAACACGCGAAATCGCACGAGCACAAGAAAACCGGCATATGAAAACCGGCATATAAACCCCGCAGACCAAACACCATCAGTGGCAAAGGGTTACGAACCTGATTGCCACTGATGTTTTATGTTCGATGTTTAATGTTCGATGTTTAATGCTTGATGTTATCTCTCGATCCCGTATTCTTCAATTTTGCGATAGACGGTCGCCCGGCCAATCCCAAGTAGTTTGGCCGCGTTAGGGACGCTATTGTTGCTTCTCGATAGCGCTTCCTTGATGAGTTTTCTCTCCCAAAAATCGATCCGCAATGACTCGAGCTGCGTCGAACCCACATCACGCAGGCCAAGATCCGACGGCCGAATCGAGCTACCTTCCGCCATAACCACAGCACTGTCGATTACATTTCGCAATTGCCGCACATTACCCGGCCACGAATAACCCACCAAAATATCTTTCGCCGATTCGCTTAACTTTAATTTCGTTCGACCATGCTGAAACCGAAAATGGTCAAAGAAGTGATGGATCAAACGCTCGATGTCCGATCCACGATCCCGCAACGGCGGTATGGTGACTTCAAAAACACTTAAACGATAATAAAGATCTTCACGGAAGCGTTTCTCCGCGACAAACTCACTTAGGTCACGATTGGTCGCGCAAATGACGCGGACATCAACGTCGACTTCCTTGGTGCCACCCACGGGCAAGAACGGGTGCCCCTCCAAGATCCGCAGGAGTTTTGCCTGTCCTTCGAGCGTCAACTCACCGACTTCATCTAAAAACAATGTCCCCGAATCAGCTTGTTGAAACCAACCAGCATGGTCTGAGTCCGCACTTGTGAACGAGCCTTTTTTGTGTCCAAACAATTGGCTTTCCATCAGCTCAGCTGGAATCGCGGCACAATTCACCGACAACATAGGCCGATCAGCTCGTGGACTACTCTTGTGAAGTGCTCGCGAGACAAGCTCCTTGCCTGCACCACTTTCACCGCGAACCAAGACGCACCCCGAAGCATTCGCGATACGAGCAATTTTCTTTTTTAAGTCCTGCATCGGCGCACTTTCACCGATCATTTCATCGGTGTCGGCAACTTTCTGCATTAACCGCTCGTGTTCGTGAACCAACGAAGTGTGCTGACGAGCACGAACCAGTGAGCGAACGACGATCTCGGAAATCGCACGGGCCACCAGGTAATCGCTTTCGTTAAATCGGCCCTCTTGCAGATAAAGATGGACCGCACCCAGCGTTTTTTCATGATAAACCAGGGGAACACAAATCGAATCGGCAAACTCACCAACATCATTCACGTTTTTGTGATGATGATCCATGCGGACGGCACGCTGCCCTTCCGATACGATTCTTGTAAGCGATTCGGAAAGCTCAATTTGATTTGCGGCTGATTCAGGCACTACAATTTTCGGCGTCAGATGGCCATCTTCCTTTAGCCACATGAAACCGGCCACCGAAGCGTTGGTTCGTTCTTTGAGCTGACGCAGTGCCACATAAACAACATCGTCCGGATCGTCGATGCTTAACAGCCGCAGGCTTAACTGAAAGACAAACGAAACCGCTTCCGTAGATTCCTGTTGTTTTAGAATGGCAAGCGCGATGTCCCCAGTATCCGAAGGGCGAACCTGTTCTTCAAAGACAACCGTATTATGGGCACTCGACTCTTCCGAGATGGGAGCCTGAACATCGGTCTGCTCTTGCTCTTCGCAAAACTCAAAACAAGTTTCACCTATTCGGAGCGTTTGACCAAACGACAATTTGCCCCCAGAGACTCGCGCCCCGTCAACAAAACATCCATTTCGGCTGTCGTTGTCCCTGACTGTCCAATCCGTACCAACCCGCGAAATCGTCGCGTGGACGCGCGAACATTGCTTGTCATTCAACTTGACCTGACACTCAAACCCGCGTCCAAGTTGGTTGGCTTTGGTCGGGTCCAAATGGAAACACGCACCAGACTGTGGACCGCTTTGGATTTTCAGGTACGCGTCGCTCGCGTTCATTTGTTTTGAATGGGTCACGCTCTAAATATAAATGACGCAACCGAATGTCCGGCATTTATCTTGAACTGTATGATACGGTAGGGACGAGTAGACTGGCTCGTTCGGAAAAAATTAAA
>Ga0115566_10003888_pt1 | contig 11957 bp, 7 predicted proteins | sample COGITO_mtgs_1204_3_FD_87173 | JGI IMG/M metagenome (GOLD analysis project Ga0115566, IMG submission 87173) | Pelagic marine microbial communities from North Sea - COGITO_mtgs_120405 | ecosystem: Environmental > Aquatic > Marine > Epipelagic | place: Germany:Helgoland, sampling site Kabeltonne...
GCTGGAGGTGAAGGTGGGGAGTCTGTGTCGTCGCTCCCCATGCCCTCCGCGAACGAATTGCTCCGAAGGTGGCATAGTGAAGATGCGGCGGGCCATGACTCAATGGGCAATCCCAATCCCGACGCCGACCTGAGGCTCTCCTTGTGGGACGAAACGATGGGAATTTCCTTGGAGACTGTGAACTGGGGACGACGCAAACGCGCGGCGCTCGCGCTTCGGCAGGTGAGACTTGACGACATTGAAGAGATCATTGGACGTATCGAGACCCATTACGAAGGGTTGGAGGGAGATGACGACCCCGCGAGCCTCGTCATCGCGCTGCGACGGCTACCGCAACGACCGGACGGGTACTTCAAGGGAGCCCCGATGCGGGCCGTCGTCGTCCGAGCCTTGCTCAGCCTCGGCGTCGCGATGGAGCACTGCGAAGAAGGATTTCGAAGCGTGACGAGGTGGTGCACGAGGGATCCGGTGTGCACCCTCGTGTCCCCGATCCGTGCGCTGGGCAAGGTCGGGGGAAGCACCGCGCGATGCGTCTCCCCCGTCGCCAGGATCACGTGGGGCGTGGCGTCGGCGGCGGCACGCGCGGTGAGGCTGGCGACCAGGAAGTCGAGGGCGCTGGCGAGGCTCGCGGTGATGCCGCCCAGATCGCCGAGGGGCTCACCGGATGCGGCAGCTAGGGCGAGGAATGCCGCGAGGTCGGCGAGGGATGCCGGCCTGGCCATGGCGAGCGCTCTCGAGGCGGTGGAGACGTTAAACGCGGCACCGGCGGCGGCTGCGCAAGAGGAGGATGAGGAGGACGGGTGGGCGAGCGACAAGGAGAACGAGACCGACGCCGTGGTCACCAGCGCGGTCAAGGCCAAGCTGACATCTCCGAGGCGACTTGACCGATTGTTCGGGTCCGACGCTTCAAACCGGGTGTACTCGCCGCAAAACTGGAACGGAAAGCGTCGCAAGCTGTCCGGCTTGGCCGCGGCGGCGGGTGTGGGCAGTCCTCGGGGTTCCGTGATACAGGGAATTCGCGCTTGAGCGCATGTTCAGAAAGAATAATCATATTCATTGGACAACTCGTTACGGGATCACCATGTCTTTCGTGTCGTCAAACTCCCAGGGGTCAAACTCAGTCTCCAGCACATTGTCGATCCCGTTCTCCACCCGTTTCGCCTTCCCCTCGTTGTACGCTCCGTTCCACTCCCACACGGCCGTTCCGACGTCCAGCTCGAGCTCGTGCAGGTCGGCTTCCGCCGCGAGCTTGAACCACCGCGGCTTCCACTCAGTGCCGTTCTCCTCCCTTTTCCTCCTCTCCGCCCTCTGCTTCTCCTCCAACACGTGCTTCATCTTCTGCGCGGTGGTGTCGTCACCCTTCTCGAGCGCCATGCGATCGGGGCGGAGGCGCGCGTCGGACTTGAGCAGGCCCTTGGGCGCGTCCTTCGCCGCGTTCATGCGAAGCGTCCAGTTGTCAAACCCGTACTTCTCGACGAGGGCACCCTCCTTGGGTTCGGGGTTCTTGGCCCAGAGGATGCGACCCGAGGATCCGTCGGGCTTGGTGGCGGTCATGGACTCGTTCCACTTGCCCTTGAGCTTGAGCTTGCACTCGCCATCCGCGCCGAGCACGTCGCCGGACACCTCCCACCGGCCCGCGCCGAACATGTTGCACTCCTTGAACGTCAAAACGGCGCTGGCGCCCGTCTTGAGGTTGTTCACGCGCATCTCGCCGAAGGTATCGACCCACAACCGACCGACCACGAGGTTGTTGGCCCTGCAGACGGGCGGCAGCAGGTTGTAGACGTCGCCGCACTCCTTCAGGTGGATCCGCGTCCTCCCCTTGGGATACACGTCGACCCAGTTACCCATGAACTTGGTCCGAACCGCCGAGGTCAGGTCAAAGGTCCAGCGCGGGCTCTCGCAGTGGCTCGCGCCGATCGGGGGGTGGTGACACACCTGCTCGGCGACGTAGATCCCGTTAATCTCCGGCAGCTCCATCTCCCAGGTCTCGCCGAGGATGGGGTTGAACGGCTTCTTCGTGCGCTCGTTCGACGAGTAGACAGAGACGGCCAGCGCCGCGACGTAGGCGAGCCGCATGGACTCCTCCTCCTCGTCGCACGCCTTGTCGAGTAGCTCGCAGTACTGCATGTTCTCCGATATTTTCTGGAGCACGCTGATGGGCTCCATGAGGAAGATTGGGATGCTGAACTTGGACATGATGTCGGCTCCGACGAGATCCTTGAGCTGCGACCACATGGCCTTGCGACCGCCCGCGTCGGCGTCGTCCTTGTTCGTCACGTTCCCGCTGCCGTCGTCCATGGTTTGCAACTCATCGGGATCCTCGACGCCGGTGAGACTGTTGAGAAAGGGGGAGTGGTCGGGTCAGCGCCGGGGTCGTGGTCGAGATCGAACGGGGAATAAGCCGGCCGGTCGGGTTTTTGGTTTTCAGGGCTGACGAGGAGGCGGTTGGGCTTCCGGTCGCGGGCGTGAGGCGCGGTCGGCGCTCGAGCTCGATCGAAGCGGCGATCGCACGATCGATCGAGTTTAGAGACGAGACCACACGTAGCCAGGGATCGGGTCGGAGGTTCCGGGGACGGGAGGCGGATCGCCACGCGAACGAGCCGCGGTTGCGACGACCGAGAAAAAAGTCCGGGTCATCGGCGGGCACGCACTAGTTGAGTCCCTCGCCCACGGAGGACGCCACGGAGTTCGCGAGGCGGCTGAACCATCCCTGCTCTTTCTCGGCAGGCGCGGGAGCCGACATGGCCGGATATTCCCTCCACCGCGCTCCTAAGTCTCGGGAAGCGCGCAAACCCTCCTCGCCCACTCTTTGAAAAGCAGCTCGAGGCGAGGATTTGAGGCAGGAGTGCTTTCGATCAGGCCCCGGCCAATCAGATAGGGTTGGATGGATTTTCGAGTTTTTCACATGCAAATAGTTGGGTTATCTAATGCCATTCTGGATCCCGCGTCACACACAAAATATTGGGAGGAACGTATGTCATCATCGCAATTCAAGATTTCGGAAAAATCGTCCCTGGTTTGTGACGATTCAGACAACAAGGGAAGTTTTGTCTCGACGGTTCGTGGAGCGCGCGAAAAAGAGAGCGCCTTGCAGTACTTTCTCAACCCCCAAGAAGGACAGATCTCGGAACCAGGTTCAAACGTCGAGACGCGCATCGCGAGGTCTCAATCCTCTCGATCGCACCGCAGGGTTCATTCCCGCGCCGCCTCTGACGCGCTCGTCGCCGATCTTTCGAGGCCTACCCCGCGCGCCGTCGCCAAACGACTCGACGGCCCCTTCCTTTCTTTCTCCAAGATGATGCTTTCCTGCTCGGCGTCGGTTTCCACCGGGCTCTTGAGGAGGTCCACCCGCGGAGTCCGCGGCAGGATCCCCGGCGGCTCCTCCGTCGCCCCGAATCTCCCGAACCGCTCGCGAATGGTAGCGGCGCGGGTGTCCACGTCGCGCGTTCCCGCGGATCCCACCGGTCGGGACGGGTCGACGTTCGTCTATCGATTCGATGCCGACGGCAACCCCGTCGAGGGCACCCTCGGTGACGTCATCGGCGAAACCTCCGACGCCCCCAGCGCGTCCACCGCGCTCGTAGACATCGCCGCGGAGGTGTACGATCACGTCGACGAGAACGGAACCGAGACCGCGGTCGAGGTCATCCGTAACGCCGACGGGGACGTCATGTTCAGGTTCGTCGGGGACGACGCCGAGGAACGACAGGCGAGGGCGACGGCGAACGTGAAGCAGGAGCAGACGCCCGCCGAGCGCGCCCAGATGCTGCTGGACGAGGCGCAGGAACTCATCGAACAGGCCCGCGCGCTCCAGAACGGCGAGGACCAGCTCGCGGCCGCGACCGAGAAGGCCAAGCACGCCGCCGCCGCCGCCGCGGAGGAGCTCGCGCCCAAGCAGGAGCTGGAGCCCTCGGCGGACGGCACGGTGATCATGAGGCGCGAACGCAAGAGCCCCGAGGGCGGCGACCCGCTCGGAAATGGGTTCGAGCACGTGTCGAAGATGGGAATCAAGTCCATCGTGGACGGCATCGAGAACATGTTCGATAACTTCCGCCGAGCCGTGTCCCCCGAGGACGCCAAGCTCCCGGAGACCCCGGATGGCACTCCTTGGGGCGACCACGAGAAGGTCCCCACGGCTGGTGTCGACGTCGCGTTCGATTCGTTCGGGACCGACGACGTGTCTCCATCGAATGGGTACATGTCCGTCGACGCCGCGGACTCGGAGGAGGCGCGCGAGGCGGAGGAGGTTGAGGAGGAGCACGCTCGGTGGGCGGAGACGGCGGCGAGGGTGAAATCCACGGGCGACGCTTCCGAGGTTGAAACGGAGCCGCCCACGGACGACGACGAGGCGAAGGTGGCCGAGGCTATCGAGAGGTACTCCAGCATGGGATCGGTCGTTGCGGGTGCGTGGAGGCCCAAGCCCATCGACGTGACCATCGGAGGCAGAAGCTACATCGCCTACGTCACCCCGAACAACTTGCGCCAGCTCCCCAGCGGCAAGCTGGCGGTAATTGACGACGAGGATGAGGACGACGAGGAGGAGAAGCCCGGGGACACCACCACCATCATCATGTGCGACCCCCAAGACGATGGGTCGAACGTGTTCATGTTCGGGCTCACGCGCACGGTGCTGGATGATGGAAGTATCTTGTACAGGTTCCCCTCGGGAGAAGCTCTGGGCCAGAGTCGGTACTGACGCAATGATAACAAGCTACCTAGCGCGCTGTTATAAAAACCATACTACGTACGTAATCGGTAAATCACGAGAGTAAAGGCGCCAGAGACATCTCGGACGCGATGCGCAGCCTCAGTCTTGCGGACTCTACCAATCCCCTCGCGCGCTCCGCCGACTGTGCGTCTGGGAATGCTAAGGTCCAGTGCCCATCCTGCAGCTTCCGCCTCTGTGCGGCTGTCATTCTACCTCCACCGACACCCGAGCCCGTTTGTCCATACGCGCTCTTCGCGAGCGCCGAGAGTTGGCTCCAAGGGCTTCGCACCCGCACGTGAAGCCACTTGGCGTGTTTAGCGTCAATCTCCGCGACGCACCCGGCAATCGGAGCCACCGCCCGTACCCTCCCGCCCTCGGAGACCAGCACCGCACTGGCGCTCACACACGAGCCAAATACCCTCGAGATTACTTCGATTCGCACGTGGAGCTCGCGGCCTGGCTCGAATGCAACGCGGCACGCGACGGAACGATCCGTGTCGGTGTTGATGTCCACCCGCTCACCCTCCTTGACCTCCAGCTCAGCTGCGGATCCAACCGCGACGGGCTCGTACCTCGTATCTGAATCTACCGTGTCGGTCATCGCGTCGAGGATAATCCCCGGATCACCAAGCGGCGGCGTATCGAGGGGCAAAGCGGCACCGAACAACTCCGGTCTCAGCGTCGCCGTGAACGTGAACTCTCGAACTCGATCTACCAGCGCCGCGCCCGCGCCGGGGCTGCCATCACTCATCGACGTGTCCTGATCATCTTCAACTCGCGCATGGATCAGAGCGGACATCATCGTATCGTCTTGTATCGACGGTTGTTCCACGGCGCGCCTCGCAGACGCCCACTCCTGAGTGATCAGACAAGACGCCGCGTCGAACCACGGGCCGTCCATCGCCGCGTGGACAAAAACCCTCGCGGCATCCGCCATCACCTTGTCCAGCGCGGCCCTTCGATCGTCCCCGAGCGATTCACGCGTGGCGATCCGCCGTAATACCCACGTCGCACACTGTTTCGCTGCGAGTGGCGCGCGCCTTCGAGTGATGAACTCGGTGAGTGCGGCAATCCACTCATCTGCAAGCTCGCCCTTCTCATCCTCTCCCCAATCGCCACCCATCGCCTCTTTCATCTGCACAGGGAGCAACCCGCCCTCCTCTGCAGCCTCTTCGCTGACATGACGCGACTTTACAATAGAATACACAGCGAACACCGCGGCGGATGCGACGTCAAGTCGCGGAGAATTGAGCGATGCGACGAACGCATCACGGCTCGACTCGCCCTCCCCGAGGGATTTTTTCGTGAGCACCTCGCAGAGTCGGTTGGCAAGCGTCGCTCGCGTGCACGCTTGCATCAGCCTTGAAAGCGCAAAAAGTGCTGCTGTCATCGAGGACGTAGCGCACTCTCCTTGTTTTAGCGAGCCAAGGGCGGTGGGCTCCACGAATTTACTCCAGAGTTCTCGCTCCGTCCTGGACGCCACTCCGTTTTCATCCTCGTCACCCGCCCGAGAGTTGTCCACGAGGTCCGGGACACACATCAGGTCGTTGACGTGGTACATGAGATCCCCGAGCTCGGCGATGAGGTTGGACCGTTCGCCATCGTGTGAAATCCCGCTCTCCGGGCTCGAACCGTCGACCAAGGCGACGCCATCGATGCTCTCCACCGCCGCTGCGATCCTGTCAACCACTCTTGGCACGTACAAACCCCAGTTCTCCGGCTTGAGCAAATACCGCCTCAGCTCCTTGTCGTGCACTCCGAACACGTTCAACACCACGGTTCTCGCCGCGGCCCTTACCATACTCTCCGGGTGTTCCACGAAACCGACGGCTCTCGTGAACAGAGGAAACGACGCGAGTTTGGCATCCGGCGCGTCTGAGGACTTTTTGTTGCCCCCCCGAACGCCGTCGCCGTAGTCGAAGAAGAACTGAACCGTCGCCGGGTTGAGCTTCAACGAGATGGTCTTCAACAAGGAGATGTAATAGGCCATGACCTCCTCGTCGTCAAAGTCGAAGTCGCACTCAATGAGCTCGTTGACGTGGTTGTTGCTGAACAGGTAGAACAGCGACGTCTCCAGCTGAATGTTCTGCAGCATGATGGAGAGCGTCTGCAAAAGTTGAAGTGTGAGATGAGACCCTCCGCGGGCGGGTTGGCCCTGCCTGTGGCCCGCACGATGCCGCGCCTGCTGGTTTATGAACCTGGAGAAGTGCGTCAACGTCCGCATCTCGACGAAGGCGTCGAAAAACGTTGGCTCGTTCTGGTCTCCCCAGATCATCAGCTCCGCAATCTCCCTGAAGGTCTCCACTAGCGCGTCGCGGTTCGCGGTGGTGACCGCGGTAGTGCGCGCGACGACGTCATTGAGCCGCCGGAGCTCATCCAGGGTGAACCTATCCTTACGCTTCACTCCATCTTTCACCGCGTTGAGCAGATTAGCGAACATGAGTCCCCCCCACCGCCACCAACCGCCTGCGCCCAGGGGTTCTGACAGGACTGTCTGACTTTTTGCGATGAAGTGTACAAGTATTTACAACGAGCTACTCGAAACTAGCTGGCGACCTCAGGCCTGACCGGTGCCCGGACGACTCCTTCTTCAGTAGTGATACCAGACCTGGAGACGGCGCGAATCCACCGGATCCGCCATCGCTACGCTCGAGTTTCTCCTCCCTCTTCGAAGCGGCCTTGGCGAGGATGGCCGAAACTGCCGATGCCCCGATGCCGGGTGGTCCCCTGCCACTAATCCTGCCACTGATCCTGCCACTTCCCACGCTCATCCTCGCGGCTCTATCGCGTTCAAGCGCGGATAACTTAGCAGCGAGTTCATCCTCGCGTCGACGAGAAGCACGAAGCGCCTCCGCCAGCGCAGCCTGCGTCTCCGCCTCTGACATGGACCAGACCGCCTCATTCGCGCTGGTTTCTGCGCAGACGGCCCTCGCAGTCTCCTCAATCGCTCCCCGCACCGCCGCCTCGGCCCTCGCCACCATATCCATAGGATCCATCACGGTACCAGCTCCGTGCTCATGCTCCGTCACGCTCTTCTCGTCCAGATACGCGCCGAACGACGCCTCCAGGTCCGTCGCACTCGATTCCATCTCGTCAATCTCCTGGTGGACATCCGCCGGCACCGGAAACACACCCTGAGGACCCGCAACCCCCAAAGCTCTCTCTAACACACCAACCCTACGCTCGGCACGCAACACGCACTGCCTCTCGCTCTCAAGCGCGGTCATCAGCTCGGCCTCCCTCGTTCTAGCCTTCCTCAATTGTTCATCCCTGTCACCTAAGAGCTGCTTGGTCTCCTCCAGAGTAGCGACAAGGTCCCCGACCGATCCGCGCGGAGTATTCGCTCCGGGTTTAGCGGTGGGGATCGCGACACGACCCGCGTGGGGAGTCTTCGCGGGGTCGAGCCCACCTCCCGCGCCTGTTGGGCGCGGGGGAGGTGGTGGAGTTGTCGCTGCGGTCTTTGTCGCATTTTCACCCGCCACTCTCTCGCCAACAACCGGTGACTCCATCCGTGCCGCGGTGAACAGCAACGACTGAAGCTCATCGAGGACGCCGGTTTCAATCGGAGAGAGCGGCGCGGCGGCATGACGCTCGTGCAAACCCTTGGGCTTCAGAGCCGTGCTCTTTGGCCTCTTGGGCGTCCTCCGAGACATTCCGATTACCTTGATGCTGTTCGTGAGCTGTTCGTTGAGCTCCTTGCGGTTGAGCCGCGACTGCTCGACCCAAGCCAGCGTGGATCCAGCCTCGGTGCCCGCAGATGCCGGCGGGACCCTAGTCGACCCATCCCAGCCGGACTTCTTCGGGGACATGCCTCCCTTCGTTGTCGGCGTGCAGCTTTCTGGCTCAACTGGAGTCGCGAGGCGGTTTAATATTCCAGAGAAAGTGTAACTAAGACCTTACTCCCCACCGACATCGTCGAAATGCGGATCGTAGGCGACCTCGCGATAGCCACCGTGCCTCTCTATTCCCCTGTCGTACTCATCATACGCGTCATCATCGCCTGAGTCGTCCCCGTCGCCTCGATCCACCCAACTGAATCCTCCGCGGTGTCGATCGCCAAACCCGTCATCCCCGCCCCAATCTTCGCGCGAGTCCCCTTCACTGTACGAATCGCTCTCATCCTCCGGGTAATCAGCGTCCGGTGCGTCCTCCCTGTTGGAATCTTGAGAGTCGACGTCGTCGTCGTGGTCGTATTCCCCCGCGAGGCCATCCATCCATTCGAACAGCGCCGCGTCTTCGCTGTTGACGTAAATCATTCCCGCGAGGTTAGCCTTCGCGTCGGAGTCTTCGCCGAATTCGGCGTTGGCACCCTCCTCGTCATCGTCCGCCCTCACGTACACGTCGTATACGTACTCATCCATGTCATCGCCACCACCAGCCACGCCAGTCTCGCCGGTCGTCCCCGCGGCGTCGGTACCGAGGTACTCTCGCAGCATTGGCGCGTAGTTGCACATGAGCCGCGCCGGATCCTCCCTCAGCTCGTCGGCGATGTCGCTAGAGGGCGGGGCAGGTGCCGCGCCCCGCCGGAGTCCCGCACCGACGGGTTTCCTCTCCGCTGGAGATGGCTTCACGGCGGGGGTAGCCTCGTCCTCGTCGCCCACGAGGTCGTACATGCGGAAGTGTCCGCTCATCGCATCGCCGGTTGACCCGCCTCTCGCCGCGTTTGCCGGCCGTGTCAACCGCGTCGCACGCTTCGTCGGATGCGCCGCCGGGTCCACGGCACCATCCGTGGCCGTGGCCGATGAGGTTGACTCACCACCGCCAGATATGTCCTCCTGAGCCCTCTTGCGTGTCGCTGCCTCGACCGTCTGCACGAGCTCCCTCACGCGTCCCTCGTCCTGAGCATCTGCCACGGACAGGGTCATCTGGACGCGTCGGAACCTGCGCCTGCTGGGACGCCCCGTCCCCTCGAGGGGCGCTCGCTCGGATCCTTGGCCTCCTCCGATCGAACTCTGACGTCCGTCGACTGCATCTCCCAGCGCACCAGCCAGGGCCGCATCGAGCTCAGCCGCCAGAGCCGCATCTCGCGCCCGACGTTTCGCGGCGTGGCTCTCCTCGGCCTCCACCACGATGGTGTCCACCGGCGCGAGCTCCCTCTTGCGCTTCACGCGAACGACCACCGGCAGAGCGCTCGCCATGTTCCAACACCCGATGAGACCCCTCGTGCCAATCCACCAGCGCTCCGGCGCGCAGCTGACCCGTGCGAGAGGGACTGAGCGAGAGTACCCCCGGCGTGGTTTTTCTGGACTCCCAGACTGCCAGAGCGCGCTCGTCTGCTCGTGGAAAATCAGCGGGCGCGCTGCCTCTTTGTTTGCCCGGATGGTGGGCGGTGCCCCCGCAGACACAAAAGGCCCGGCGAGCTCCGAGGTGATCGAACTCGCTCCAGGCGCTGGGTTCGAGAGACCTGCTCGATGAGTAGTAGTAACGATAAGGTGCCTATCCGCCGGCCGGGTGCGTCATTAAACCCCGTCTAACCAAGGAGCCGCGCCTTCCGGCATTCTCGCTCCAAAAAACCCCCTGGCGCATTTCCTCCCTAACACCTCCGTGGAATTCTCCGTCGTATCGCAGGCGGCCGGCCCGGAAAGCAGTGCTACATGATATGGCGCAGCCTCTTCGAGATTGACATGAAGTACGTTCCGATCAAACCGATCGGCAAGGGTGCCTACGGTGTGGTGTGCTCCGCGAAGGACTCGGAGACCGGCGAGAAAGTGGCGATTAAGAAGGTGAGTGAGATCCGCTGGCCAACAACCCCCGCGGTGGCCACCCCGCATCTCCTGTTTTCCAGTTCTTCCTGACTGACTGTACGCGTTCCGAAACTCCAGATATCCAACGCCTTCGACAACGCGACGGACGCGCGAAGGACGCTCCGCGAGATCAAGCTCCTTCGCCGGTTGCAGCACGAGAACATCGTGTTGCTCAAGGACATCATGCGTCCCCCGTCCAAGGATGACTTCAACGACGTCTACCTGGTGTACGAGCTGATGGACACGGACCTCCACCAGATCCTGCGATCGTCTCAGGGCCTCAGCGACGAGCACAGCCAGTATTTCCTGTACCAGATCCTGCGCGGGCTCAAGTACGTTCACACCGCGCAGGTGCTGCACCGCGATTTGAAGCCCAGCAACCTGCTCTTGAACGCGAACTGCGACTTGAAAATATGCGACTTTGGGCTGGCGAGGACGTCGTCGGAGAGGGGGTTCATGACCGAGTACGTGGTCACGCGGTGGTACCGGGCGCCGGAGCTGCTGCTCAGCTGCGAGGATTACACGAGCGCGATTGATATCTGGTCGATGGGGTGCATCCTGGCCGAGATTCTGGGCAGGAAGCCCCTCTTCCCGGGGAAGGACTACATTCATCAGATGCGTCTCATAGTCGAGGTGCTGGGCTCCCCGAACGAGGAGGACTGCGCGTTCATCCAGTCCACCAAGGCGCGAACGTACATCCGCACGCTGCCGCACAGCCCGCAGGTTCGGTGGGACAGGATGTTTCCGAAGGGGAACCCTCAGGCGATCGACCTGCTGGACAAGATGCTCCAGTTCGATCCCAAGAAACGCATAACGGTGGAGCAGGCGCTGGAACACCCTTACCTGGCCGCCCTGCACGATCCAATGGTGGAGCCCGCGTCGGAGCCGGCGCCCTTCGAATTTGAGTTTGAGGATGAGGAGCTGCAGGAGGAGCAGCTTCGCGAGAAGGTGTGGGAGGAGATGCTGAGCTTTCACGGCGAGAGCAGCTTCGGGAAGGGTGGAGGATCGGGGGTTACCCCGATGATGAGTTGAGTCGGCAGTCGCCGGCGGGTACATTATTAATCAAAGTAACGAAATGAGCACAGCGCCCAGATTGTAAAACAGCAAAGACTCCGCTTCACAACGGCGAGCACGGCGTTCGGCGCTGGTCGCCATGTTGTCACTCGTATTTGACCTCGTTCAGGCGAATCCCACGGTCATGTTTGGTGTGCTGGCTCTCCTGATGACTATTAACATGGGAATCTTGCTCGGCGTCGTGCGCGAGCCCCGCGGAGCGAAAGGTGAGTTCAAAACGGGTCCTCCTCAAACTTTCGGCGCGTTACCCCCTCTTCCTTACCCGTCTCCGAGGGAATGGTGCTGACGACGACGAGCTTCGCAGGTGGCACCGGTAAATCGAGGACTCCTCGCTCCTGGAAATCTGTGCTCCTCGTGACCTCGCATCCTGACGATGAGAGCATGTTCTTCGGGCCGACGATTCAAGCGGCGAAGCGCATGGGTGCCCA
>Ga0115566_10003893_pt1 | contig 11949 bp, 9 predicted proteins | sample COGITO_mtgs_1204_3_FD_87173 | JGI IMG/M metagenome (GOLD analysis project Ga0115566, IMG submission 87173) | Pelagic marine microbial communities from North Sea - COGITO_mtgs_120405 | ecosystem: Environmental > Aquatic > Marine > Epipelagic | place: Germany:Helgoland, sampling site Kabeltonne...
CGATCTTTGAATGGCGCGAATACGGTGCGATCCCCGGTAAAATTCCGGAAATATACAAGAACTGGGAAAAAGCCATCGCAAAACGGACCGCGATGTCAGAAATGGTGATGGCTATGCATACCGACACGGGCACCCTGAATAAGTTTGTCCATATCTGGGCCTATGAAAGCCTGGAACACCGCACCGAAGTGCGTGCCGAGGCCGCCGCGAAGGGTATCTGGCCGCCGAAGGGCCGGGCAGAAACACTGCTGACACAATCCAACAAGATTGTCCTGGCAGCGCCGTTCTCGCCGCTGAAATAATCGGCGCAAACAGTATCGTTGAATCGGGCGGGCGCCACTGGCATCCGCCCGATTTTCGTTTTACGGGAGACACTCGATGACAGAGATTCAGGCCGACGAGTACTGGACCAAAAAAGGTGATGTGGATCTGTTCATGTTCCGCAAACGCCTCACCGCATCGGAGAACGCACCGGTGCTGTTTATGGTGCACGGGTCATCGTTCAGCGGACCGACCGGTTTTGACCTTCAGGTACCGGGCCGGGAAGATTATTCGCAAATGGACCGGTTCGCCAATGCCGGGTTCGATGTCTGGACGCTGGACCATGAAGGATACGGGCGGTCTTCGCGCACCGACGGCAATTCAGATATCGCAAGCGGCGTCGAAGACCTGAAGGCGGGGTTCGATGTCATCACCCGCGAAACCGGGGCGACTGCCGCGCTGTTTTACGGATCATCATCCGGCGCCCTGCGGGCGGCCGCCTTTGCCGAAGCGCGCCCCGATGCCGTAACCCGGCTGGTCCTCGATGCGTTCGTCTGGACCGGCAAGGATGCACCGACCCTGATCAAACGCGCGGAGAACCTGGATTATTTCCGATCACATAATACGCGCCCGGTCGACCGCGCCTTCTTCGAATCCATCTTCACGCGTGACAAGCCCGGCACATCGGAACAAATCGTCGCGGAAACCCTGGCAGAGACCGAACTTCAATACGGCGACACCGTCCCGACCGGAACCTATCTCGACATGTGTACACACCTGCCGGTAGTCGATCCGGCGAAAATCACCTGCCCGGTAATGATCGTGCGCGGCGAACATGACGGTGTTGCTACAGAAGAAGACCTGATGAATTTCTTCCGCCTGTTGCCCAACATGGACAAGCAGTTCGCTATTTTTGCCGGCCAGGCACATGTTACCCCGCTGGGATTGAACCGGCACCGGTTCTGGCATGCGATGGAAGCCTTTCTGACACTGCCCGACCGGGTAGACCAACACGGCATCGATCAATAAAGGAATAACGATATGGAACTCGGTATCGCAGGACGACGGGCATTGCTGCTCGCATCGAGTGGCGGGCTTGGATATGCATCTGCACTGGCGCTGGCGGAAGAAGGCGTACAGGTCTGCGTCAGCGGATCCGATACCGCGCGCGCTGAAAATGCGGCAAAGCGAATATCGGACGCGACCGGTCAGCCCGCATACGGGCTGTCGGGCGACCTGTCTGATCCTGGCAATATGGACATGCTGGTCGATGCCGCCGAAACGGCGCTTGGCGGCCCGATTGATATCCTGTTCGCCAATCACGGCGGACCGCCGCTGCGGACGGCACTGGAAGTAAGCCAGGAAGATCTCGCCACGCAGATCAACCCTATGATCATGAGCCAGGTTCGCATCATCCAGCGCATCGCGCCCGGTATGCAGGAACGGAAATGGGGGCGCATCCTGATGGTAGGCGCTGCCGCCGTTGCCGAACCAGTACCGACCAACGTGATCTCCAGCATGTTCCGGACAGCTATGGCCCATTATTTCAAGACGCTGTCGCATCAGGTCGTCCGAGACGGCGTCACGGTGAACGTTGTGTCGCCGACTGCCGTGCTGACCGAACGCACACGCAGTACCGCGGCGACGCTTGGTGCCAAGAAGGGACTGACACAGGAACAGGAACTTGCCCGTCGCGAAGAAAACACACCGGCCGGACGGTTGGGAACACCGGAAGAATTCGGTGCGACGGTCGCCTATTTATGCGGTGTCCATGCCGGTTACCTGACGGGTGGCAACTGGCGGGTCGACGGGGGCGATTCGGCAGGGCTTTAAACCGCAGCAACCCGTCTGCGAACCGCTCGCCAAGCATCAGCGCAACAATCATCAGCATGCCGATATTGATCGGCCCGACACGTACCGCAACTCAGCCGATCGGCCAGGGTAATTCAAAGACGTCCTGGAGCAGACCTCGCGGAAAATCGAGGACCATGATCCAGGCAAGCGCCGTCACGAATCCGACGCCGCCTGTCGTCATCGCCGCGATCCGTATCCACGATGCTTCGGATTTGACCCGCAGAAAAATGACGAAAAACCCGATAATCGACAGCCAGAATCCGATTAACACGGTCGAGATCAGGAACGAGGCGAGCCAGAGGATATAGTGCCAAAGCCCCGGAATATCATCGCCCTGCAGGTGATCGCCCTCGACCTCGTGATCGTAGTTCACGGAGTGGGCAATTTTGTTGGACCAGGTCATGTAAACCAGATAACCCGCGATCGGCAGCATCGTGACCCCGATACCAATCGGATAGATTCCGCCGATAAATGAATGTCCCAGCCCGTCGATCAGTCCCCAGGCAAAAAATGCGAATGCCGCCGTGGCAAACCATGCCTGCGGACGCATGTTATTGGCTTTCAGGGCCACGGCCGCCTCGGCATCAATCTCACCGGTGGGCGCCTTGCGCGCTCCGACCCAGGCGGATACCAGGGTGATCGCCGCGATGATCAGAACGCCGGGACGTAACAGGAAGTCCCAGTCATAAAACTGTACGGCCTGATATAGATAGGTTTCCGACTGATCCGCCAGAACGAAACCGATGAGGAAAGCGGGGCGCGGCCAGCCGAACCTTTTCAGTAAAATCCCGAGCAAACCAACGACAAACAGCGTGATCAGGTCACCCAGGTCGCGCTGCGCCTGAAAGGCCGCAAAACAGATCACCATGATCATGAACGGCGCCAGATACGTGTAGCGAATGGTGGTCAACATCGCGACGTACTTGGACAGAAACAGGCACGCCCCCGCGCCGACAACGTTTGCAAGCGCAAGCGACCAGATGATCACATAAGTTAGGTTGAGCTGCCCCTCGACCATGGAAGGCCCGGGTTCCAGCCCGATCAGCACCATGCCGCCGATAAAGACGGCCATGGACCCTGACCCGGGGATGCCGAACAGCAAGGTGGGGATCAAGCCGCCGCCTTCCTTGGCGTTATTGGCGCTTTCCGGCGCCAGGACGCCACGGATGTCACCCTTGCCGAACTGGGACTTATCCTTCGACGTCTGCTTTACGTGACCATAGGCGATCCAGTCGACGACACTGCCGCCAAGCCCCGGCAGCGCACCGATCATGCAACCGATGCCCGCACAACGGACGCACAGCCATTTATACGCCCACATATCCTTCAGGCCACGCAGCCAGCCCTGGCCCAGGGTCTGACTGCGAGAAATCGATCCACCGGCCCGCAGGAGATCGATGATCTCCGGCACGGCAAACATGGCGAGACCGATCACCACCAGCGGCAATCCGTCACCGAGATAGGCATTGCCCAGCGTCATCCGGAATTCACCGGTCGCGGGGGCGCCGCCAAGCGCGCCGAACATAAGCCCGAGGCCGCATGCAAGCAGCCCCTTCGCCAGGTTGCCGCCCGCGAGAACGCCAACCATCGACAGACCGAGAATCGTCAGCATGAAGAGTTCGGCCGATGTGAAAAGAAGGATGACATCGCGGGCAACCACGATGACGAAGGTCAGGATGACCGCACCAATAAGCCCGCCGAACAATGACGCGGAAAACGCCGCGCCGAGCGCACGCGCACCCTCGCCTTTCTTGGCAAGCGGAAATCCGTCGAGAACGGTCGCCTGTGAAGCACTGGACCCCGGAATCCCCATCAGGACAGAGGTAAATGTATCGGATGTCGGAATAACGGCGACAAGACCGATCAGCATCGACAGAGCCGATGTCGGGTCCATGCCATAGAGAAACGGTAGAAGGATGGAAAGCCCGACAATACCGCCAAGCCCGGGGAATATGCCGACCGCGAGCCCCATCGCGACCCCGGCCAGGAGGTAAATCAGATGCTGACCACTCGTTATTTCAATCAGCGCCGCTGTGAGTGCTTCAAGCATTCTGTTCCCCCGTCCCGATCGTGAACGCGGGGCGCCGGTTTTTGCCGGCCGCCCCGCGCTTCGCTAGTTTGGCTTGAAACGCTTTAAGGTACGGCGTTGAACCGCCGCTTCAGCCAGGCCTTCACCCAGGCTTTCGATTTAGGCGAAACCGTCGTCGCGATCTTTTTCAGAACTTCGGCTTTGGCACCGACAGCCTGCGGGTAATTGCCGAGCGTCTTGGCTGCAGCTTCCTTGAAACCCGGCTCGTTGATTGTATCCGCAGCAGCCTTGCGCAATGCGTCAACGATATCGGCAGGCGTGCCTTTTTTGACGAAGATCATCTTCTGCGCCGGATATCCGGCAGCCATGAATGTCCGCCAGGCGTTCCAAGCAGGGCCCTTCGGTTTCTTGCCGTGCATGCGCTCATAAACCTCGCCCACATGTGGCAGGTTCGGGAAGGTTGGATCACGAACCAGATCACCCTTTGCATCGAGCATGCCCCAGGTCATCAACGGGATCGCCTTGCCGGCTTTAACAAGCGGCGTGACGCGTTTGATGAAGGCAGGTGTCGTCTGATAATCGATACGTACTTCGCCTCGCTCGAACGCAAGACGGGACGGACCGCGGCCCTTCATGCCGAATACCGGCTTCACGGTGAGGCCGAGGATATCGAAGGCGAGCAGCGGCACCAGGTCGAGCGAGGTTGCACCCTGCGAGCCGAATTTCAGCTTTGCCTTCTGCAACTGCTTCATACCGGCACGGGTTGCTTCCTTCACACCGAGTGACGGATTTACGTAAACGATACCACCGACGGGCGTGGCAAGAATGACTTCCCAGTCCGCGTAATCGTATTTGACGCGGCGATCATCGAGCAGGAAGGGAAACTGTGTGGACCCGGACGTGCCGAGAAGCATCAACCCATCAGTCTTCGCACGACGGGCAAAGAAGTTCGTGCCCTTGGTGGAACTGGCGCCCGGCATATTCTTGATCGCGAGCGTGGGCTGGCCGGGGATGTTTTTCTGCAGCCGGGGCGCATAAAAACGCGCCCAGCGGTTTGATCCGCCGCCCGTGCCGTAGGGGATGATCCATTCAATTCGTTTGCCGGAGAAATCGGCGGCGGGCGCGGGCGTTGCGACCGTGCCCATCGTCAGCGCGAAACCGGCGAATGCCAGGGTTGCGCCCTTTGCGAGTGTAAGTGTCTTCATTTTGCGAATACCTCCCGTAATTTCGCGGTGATCTTAATATTTTCTTACGTACCAACTGCCAGCTTTTCACGCGGCAGAATTCGTTCCGGAATCATGACCCCACCCTGCATGATCATCCGTGCAGTACGAATAATACCGGCAGCTTCGATCTCAACGCCGTCACCGTTATCCCCCAGCGTCAGGGTCAGATGAAGCTGGCCGACAGGGTGCTCGATCGAAAATTTCGGCCGATCGCCGGCCTCCAGCGGTCGGGCCAGCGGATAAACGACAGTTCCTTCCGCGAGGCAGGCATAGGCAAGTGCGATACCGCCGGTGATCGCGTGAGTTTCATGGGGTTTGTCGGGCACAAAATAGCGTGACGCGATATTGCCGTCGCCACGCGGTGGGGCCGCGATAATAATCTTCGGCACCACCATGCCGGATACATCACCCAGCCCCATGCGCCTGCCCGCTTCGCGGCGCATCGGCTCAACGCGGGCAAAAAACGCGTCATCGGCTGCCAGTTCGGCCGCTGTCTCATAGCCGGTCTTGCCTATATCCTCGGCCCGCATGATCATCACCGGCATGGCCGCGTCGACCAGCGTGACGTCAATGCCGTCAATCTGCTCCATCGGCTTGCCGGTCGGAAACAGCTGATCGGTGTAAGAGCCGATTGCATCCATGAAGTTGAGCAGGATGGGTGCTCCCGTCCCGGGCACACCGTCAATCGCGGCATCACCCTCGAATTCGACATGGCCGCCGGGTGTCTGGATGACGGCTTCAACCTTGCCGCCGGTATTCACCTGATGGATACGCACGCGCGTTTCGCCATCTTCAACGGGCACCAGACCGGTTTCGATCGCATAAGGCCCGACGCCTGCCAGCATATTTCCGCAGGTCGGTCCGTAATCGACCGACGCGTCATCGACGGATACCTGGGCGAAAAAATAATCGACATCGCAGTCTTCGCGTTCGGACGGAGAAATAATGCAGGTTTTACTGGTGACCGACGTTGTGCCGCCAACCCCGTCAACCTGGCGCGGGTCGGGCGAGCCGAATGCCGCCAGCAGAATACCGTCCCACAATGACCGGTCTTCCGGCAGATCAGCTTTGTTGAAATACAGCCCGCGCGACGTACCACCGCGCATGAAGATGGCTGGAATAGCCGTTTGCATGTTTTCCGTTCCGCCCGTTACTTTTCTTGGCTTACGACGATATCAGCAAAAATCACCAACGTCACAACATCTTGTCGGGACCGGGTTTATTTGGCCGTATGGCTTTCCCGTGCATAGCGGACAAGCGCCATGAAACGATAAATTCCATGCACGAATTTACCGTAGGGCATCGTGATAAACAGGCTGAATACAACACCAAGATGAAGCGCGAGCAGAAGGCCCATCGCCGGGGTATCCCGCAGAAACAACAACGCCAGGCCGGTCAGGCTGGTCATGAACAACATGGCGAGGAAAGCGACATCCATACCGAAGCGCTGGGTGTCCAGCATGTCGGGATCGCGCTTCCACTTCGCCCTCAGCAGGCCCACGGGGCCGATCAACAGCCCGATACCGCCGATGGTGCCAAGCACCACCGGTGCGTCATACCAGGGATATGGCGCGATCATTCCCAGCAGGTAGTGATAGAGCGTTGCGACCGAGGTCGCCGCAAAGCACAGCATGAAGCCGTAGAACGTGCAGTGATGGTAGAACCGCCGGTGATCAGGGGTCGCGTTCTCATCCGCGGTGCAATCCGCGCCACCTCCATCGAGATAACGCAGCTTTCCCGCATCCTTCATGGCTTGCCACAGGGATTGCGGCGCCCGCAGGGTCGAGGCCGGTTCGCCGATATCGCGCCAGAACATACGGGCGCCCATGATCGACGCGAATATCGCGTAAAAGAAAGCCCCTCCGAACAGAACCACCATCGCGTTATGCGGCATCAGCACATAGAACGAGCCCGGCCCGGTATGCGTGCCCAGGAGCACCGCCGGGTCGTTTGCGGCGGCGAACCCTAAAATAAAGATCGCGATGCTCAGGGCCGCGATGATGCTGATCGCCAGGCCATTGCGCGCAAAAAGACCAGAAAACGCGCGCGGCCAGGCATAGGCCTCGTAGGATTCGGCACGCGCCTGCGCCATCACCTTGGGCACATTGACGTTGAATTCATGCGGCGGCGAGAACTGGCAGTCATAGAAACAGGCACCACAGCCGTGGCACAGATTGGCCAGATAGTTCAGGTCGCCATCGGGAAAGTCGCGGCGCATGATCATTGCCGGAAATACGGCGCACAGTCCTTCGCAATATCGGCAGGAATTGCAGACCGTCATCAGACGGCCGGCCTCGGTCAGGGTGTCGCTGCTGCCGGGCGGGCCGCTCAGCCCTGCCTTTTCCGGTTTCGCCAGCGGATCGAATTGGGGTGTCTGCTCAGTTACGGGCATTGTGCGCGGCCTCCCTGCCCGCAATACGGCCGAAGACGCTACCAATGGTCATGCCGATCCCGGCGGCATAGCCCTTGCCCAGCACGTTACCGGACATGATTTCTCCTGCGGCAAACATATTCGCCGCCGGCCTGCCGTCTTTCATAATCATCTGCGCCTGCTTGTTCACCCGCGTCCCGAGATAGGTGAACGTGATGCCGGGTCGCACCGGGTAGGCGTAATAAGGTGCCGTTTCCAGCCGTTGTGCCCAATGGGTCTTGGGCGGGTCGAGCCCTTCGGTGTGGCAATCGTCCAGGATGGTGTGATCGAAATCGCCGTCGATGACGGCGTCATTGAAACCGGACACGGTTTTTTCCAGCGCATCCGCCGGAATTTGAAGCTTCTCCGCAAGCTCGGCCACCGTATCCGCCTTGATCGGCGGGAACAGCGACGGCATGAATTTCGTCAGCACCGAATGATCGAAGACGATATAGGCGATCTGATCCGGTTGCTGCGCGACAAGCCGTCCCCAGATCGCATAGCGCTTGGGCCAGATATCCTCGCCCTCGTCATAGAACCGCTCGGAATGTTTGTTCACGACGATGCCAAACACCACGCAGTCAAGCCGGGTGATGATCCCGCCGTCATATTTGGGCGCCCGCGCATCAATGGCCACCGCGTGGCACTGGGTCGGATCGCCGATTTCCTGAACATCGGCATCGAGCAGCATTTTCAGAATACTGCCCTGATTATTTGCAGTACCGCGGATCAGAAAATTCTCAGCAGCGTCGCCCCAGTATTCCTTCAACCAGTCGATATTGGATTCAAACCCGCCCGCCGCTGCGACCAGTGAGCCTGCGCGAATCGTTTCGTCCTTGCCGTCAATGCGCGCTGTCGCGGACAGGAACATACCGTCCTGGATATCCATCTCGGTAACTTCAGCCCCGTAGAGCACATCAACGCCGATCCGCACAGCCGTATTATACAACGCATTGAGCATCGCGCGGCCGCCGCCAAGGAAAAATGAATTTGTCCGTCCAAGGCCGAGTGTGCCGCCGAGTGGCGGCTGGAACCGCACGCCCTGCTCGACAATCCAGTTCAGCATGTCTTTTGATTCATGAATCATGTGCCGGGCGAGTTCTTCATCAGTCTCGCCTTCGGTAACCCGCAGCAGATCGTCGAAGAGCTCGTCTTCAGGGTAGGGCCCCGTCAGGGTATCGGTCGCAGCGTCATGGGCACAACGCATATTGCGGGTATGGCGCGTATTGCCGCCGCGGTAGAATTTCTCGGCGCGTTCCAGCACCAGCACAGAGGCGCCTTCGAGGCGCGCGCTGATAGCCGCACAAAGCGCCGCATTTCCGCCGCCGATCACGAGTACATCGTATTTTTTTGTCAGGTCCGCCATGCTCTTCGGATGAGTTGTTTACGTTCAGGGTTTCGTTTTGCCGGTTCAGCCAGAAGATGGCAATGGGGCAATAGGCACAATCTTCAGATCGTACCCTCCTTCAGTACGACAAACCCTGCAACATCAGAAATCGGGTAGAGCGCGCACCGGAACGGGACAACGATGCCCGGTCAGGGTGCGCTGCCCGGATTCACCTATCCGAAGGAGCTTTTTCGTTTGCATCGATATCGATTTTCGATGCCTCGCAGCATGGTCAAACGCGCGCCAGTCGGTATCATGGCGCCATGAATCTTGCAGAAGCCCTCGACCAGAACGCCTTACGGCGACCCGGCCTACCCGCCGTCATTACCCCCGACGAGACCATCACTCACGCCGGTTTCCGCGACATGGTATGCAGGCGGGCAGCACACCTGTCCGCCCTCGGCGTTGCCCGGGACGATATCGTCGGGGTGAATCTGAAGGATACACCGGAGCATCTGGCCGCGTTGTTTGCGCTCGCCCGCATCGGCGCCGCGGCACTGCCAATGGACTGGCGCTGGACGGTCGAGGAAAAATCGCGCCTCACCGAGTTTTTCAAGCCACGTCTCGTTATGTCCGAGCCGGACGATGCGTTTGCAGCGATCGAAGGGAACTGGATATCGGTCCGCAACGATGACGCCTGGGCCGAGAATGTCGCGAAGGCAGATCCCTCAGCCACGGAGCTTGCAGAGGGCGACCCGCCGCTGCTGCTGGCATTGTCATCCGGGACGACCGGCATCCCCAAGGGACCACTGATTACCCATAACCAGTTCTTTTCACGGTTCATGATCTATTTTGTGACGCTCGGTTTCTCGGAACATACGCGCTACCTCTGCGCGACACCGCTCTATTTCGGCGGCAGCCGGGGCTATTCGATGTGTTCGGTATATGCGGGCGGAACGGCTTTGCTCTTTCCGCCGCCATATGAGATGCCCGATCTGCTGGCATTCGGCGAGATCCACGGGGCAACCAAGATGTTCCTTGTGCCGACATTGCTGCGCCGCGTGCTCGACCTGCCGCCGCGCGATGACGGGAAACTGCTGATGCCCGGGCTCGACATGCTGTTTTCGACCGGTGCGATCCTCCACGCAGAGGAACGCGATGCGCTGATGCGCAACGTTTCACCGTTTTATCTGAATTTCTACGGATCCACCGATGGTGGCGGCGCAACCGCATTGTTCTGGCACGACCCGCCGGAAGCCGCGGCCTCCGTTGGTCGACCCGTGTTCGGCGCCGAAATCGACATCGCCGGTGAGGACGACAAATCGCTGCCGCCGGGCGAGGTCGGGCGCATCCGGTACAAGCACCCCGGCACGGCGACGGGGTATTACAACGATGAAGAGGCCAGCCGGGAAGCGTTTCGCGGTGGCTGGTACTACCCAGGTGACCTTGGCTGGCGCGACGAGGACGGGTTCCTGTATCTGGCGGGGCGCGCCAAGGACATGATCATTCGGGGCGGTGTGAATATTTACCCGGCTGAGATCGAACACGTGCTCAGCCTGCATGATGCAGTAATCGAATCCGCCGTCGTCGCATGGCCATCGAAATCATTCGGGGAAGAAATCGCGGCCTTCGTCGTGGCCCGGCCCGAAGCGACGGATGCCGATGCCCTGCTGAAGTGGTGCGGCGAGCACCTCGCTCGCTACAAACTGCCGCGTGAAATTTTCTTTGTCGAAGACCTGCCGAAAAGCGGCGTCGGCAAGGTGCTCAAAGCGGAGCTTACAGATCGTCTTACACCACGCGACGATTGACGGGCTTCGTGAACGGTTAAAACAGTCTGAAAACCGGTGGGCCGCCAGTATACGACCATCTCTACCGTCCCCGGGCGTCGATGCGCAGCGCCGCAAACACTTCTTCGGCGGTACCGGTCGGCGGGTAGATCCATTGGGTGTTGATCATGGTCTTTCGCTCTTTTGCGACAGCTCCCGTGGTCTGGACTTCGCGATCCCAACCGGTGGTGAACACGGCGCCGAAATTGCCAAGATCAAGGCAGGTCGTGTAATCGGCCTGGCGATAAGGTTGCGGGGCCGCGCCCGTCAGATCGCGCACCACGTTCAGACCGGCATACTTGCCCATCGTGCGCGCATGCTGGCACGACATCAACGCGTAGTTACCCGCATCGTCTACCCGTGCATGGGCCACATCGCCGGTAGCATAGACGTCCTCCATCCCGGCAACCTTCAAATCATCACCAACCTCGAGCCGTCCGAGGTCGTCCCGGTCCACCGGGATCTGTGCGGTCAGTCCGTTGGCACGCAAGCCCACAGTGATAACCACCGTCGCCGCATCGATCCGCTCACCCCCATCGAGCATCACACCACCTGCATCGAAGCCGGTGACGCGACATCCGAGACGCTGTTCAACGCCTGCATCGGTCAGCGCCGTATCGATGACCGGACGCGGATTGTCGCCGAATTCCGGCCAAAATAATCACTGGCATTGATGCGAACGATACAATCGCCTCTGCCCCGTTATCCAATCCGGTATTCAGTGCGGGGCAGAATGTTTGGGTCTCGACCATTCATTGCCCCGCGCTATTTGCAGACGACAAAGCCGTTGCCGGCGTCGATGCCGGACAGGCCATCGGTCTGGCGGAGGTTATGGTGATTGAGCTGTTTGATCATCAAGGCATCAGGCGCTCCTGACAGCGACGCTGAAGTCTTGGTGCGGGCGGCCGGACTTGAACCGGCAAAGCCGAAGCCGAGGGATTTTAAGTCCCTTGTGTTTACCAATTTCACCACGCCCGCGCCTGGTGTCAGGCTGGGGAGACAATAACCACGCCGAC
>Ga0115566_10003895_pt1 | contig 11946 bp, 9 predicted proteins | sample COGITO_mtgs_1204_3_FD_87173 | JGI IMG/M metagenome (GOLD analysis project Ga0115566, IMG submission 87173) | Pelagic marine microbial communities from North Sea - COGITO_mtgs_120405 | ecosystem: Environmental > Aquatic > Marine > Epipelagic | place: Germany:Helgoland, sampling site Kabeltonne...
ACGTTTAAAAACAGGACCATCGGAAACGCCGTACCAAGGCGGAACGTTCCTCGTGGACATTCACATCACGAACTCGTACCCGTTCGAACCGCCAAAGATGAAATTCTTGACCAAAGTGTGGCACCCGAACGTCTCCTCGCAAAGCGGCGCGATATGCTTGGACGTGCTGAAAGATCAGTGGACGCCAGCGTTGACGATTAAGACGGCGTTGTTATCGGTGCAAGCGTTGTTAGCGGCGGCGGAGCCGGACGATCCGCAAGATGCGGTGGTGGCGAAGATGTACGTTTCCAATCGCGCGCAGTTTGACCTGCAAGCGAAGGAGTGGACGGAGAAGTACGCGAAGGAAGGGCAGAAGGTAGAAGCGGCGAAAGATCCGAAGGTTGTGAAGTTGATGGAGATGGGTTTCGGGGAACAGGACGCGGAGAGGGCGTTGGTGAAGTGTAATTTTAACCAAGAGGAGGCGTTGGAGTATTTGTTGGCGCAGTGAGTGGTGAGTGAATACGTAGCGAGGCGATAGTATTAGCGAGGCGCTTGGAGAGAGGGAGACGCGGAAAGCGCGTGTTTTTATCTTTTCCGGCTGTACTATTATACATTTTTAATTAAAAGTAGCGAATTCATAAGCATAATAATAAACACGCACGGACAGTGTTTATACTTCTTCTTCTTCTTCTTCTTCTTTATTAATACGAACTCATGCCGTTGCGGACGAATTCGGGAACGGAATGGAACGGCGTGAGCGTCTTATTTTGTTCCATCATTTCAGCCACGTATTCAGCGTATTCGATTTTGTCTTTCAACTCCTCCGGTAACTCGTGCGTCGGCACACCGTTTTCATCGCATTCAACTTTCTCTTCCGTGCATGGCCACTTTGTTACGGTAGTTTGTATCAAGTCTTTCTTGATTTCCAACTTTTCTTCTTCGGTGAGAGTTTCGTTGGATTCCTTTTCCGCTTGAACAATCGCGAGCGCAGCCGCGTGGTTGAAAAAAGTGGGCTTGACCGTAACCGTTTCTACCCACAACGTCGTGAAAACGGTTTTGAATCTTCCTTCGGCGACGTCGTCACCGGAGAGGCAGTTGACTTCGATAGCGAGCTCGCACGAGTCACACGGACTCTCTAGTTGGAAATGAATGTCCACGTAATCCGAAACTCGAAAGGCGTCGGCTGCGATGAATTTGCTGTCCAAGGAAAGCGCGACATCGGGAATGCAGTTGTTCGCAATATTTTCGGGTAATCGCGCGGTAAAACACGCGCCAACTGGGTGTGGCGGTCTTCTGTGCGCGACATTTTGTCCGTCACGTCTGTCATCGCCTTGGTGTCTTCGTGAAAGTATTTCTGAGTCGACTGGCAAAAACCGCTCGTGGTGCGGACGAAACAGTCCTTTTCTCTCCGAGCACGGCATGAAGTCCAGAACATCTTGTTTTGGTTTCGATATCTCTGCGTCGTGTGCGCGAGAACTCGTCGTTCTCGGCGCAACTTGCGCGTTCACACGTGATGATGCAAAGAAGGTTGCAAGCGCGAACAGAAAACACCGCATCATCCTTCTCTTTTTAAAAAATCACGAGATTATTCGACTGACCTTTTTCTCGTTTCGCTTCTCGTTTCGACAAACTTTTTTAAAACTCAATGGAATTTGCATCTATTCCGGTTGCTTTAGCGACCGATTGGCGAGCACGACGGAGTCGACGTGCTTTTTCGTCGTCTCCGTGACCACCAGCACCACCACCACTGGCACTCTCTTCTGCATCTACAACGATACGTTTTTTCCAATCAAACGTAGACGTGTTTTTCCTCGCCGGTTTCGCGGATTTCGGCACTTTCGGTTTCAAAATGTTGGAATTTCCGGACTGGCCCAAGGCATCTGCGATGGCATCGACGAACGGAGAGCGAGTGCGGACTTCTGGCTTGCTCCCGAATCGTCTGCGAGTGCTCGCGTGGCACAGGTACAGCTTCTTTTTCGCTCGCGTGACGCCGACGTAAAACAAGCGGACTTCCTCGTCGCGTTCTTCGGCGCTTTCATTCGCTCGAGCGCTTGGCGTTAATCCGTCTTCACATCCGGCGATAAATACGACATCAAATTCAGCACCTTTCGAGGCGTGCAGAGTCATTAATTTAACGGCATCTGCGCGTTCTTTTCTCGATTCGTCTTCCTCGTCGTCGAACATTTCGTTACCGTGCGTCGCTTCGGAGGAGGAGAGTAAAGAGACGCCTTCCAAGAACGCCGCTAAAGTCGTCTTGGGACTTTTACTCGTAGTATTTGTACCACCACCACCTTCGATATCGTTTTCAGCCAGGTTTTCTTCCGCGTCCGTGGCGAGCTGAATGAGTTCGGCGACGTGACCCCATCGTTCGTTCGCGTCGTCTTTATCCTTCACGTGGTTTTCGTAATCCGTCATCGCGACGACTTTCTTGAGTACCTCGCCGGGATTGCTCACCGTATCCGCCGTCTTCCGAATTTCTATGAGTGTTTTCGCGAATGCGAGGACAGAGTTGCGCGCGCGCGCAGTTATTCCCATATCTTTTGCAGACGGTAGAATCTCATGGTCTGGGTCGTCGCTGTCGCTATTCTTTGCCCACGCGCGATCAAACAACGCCGCGCCGAGCGACGGCGCTTCGCATCGACTCACCCATTCCTCGAGTTTCTCTACCGTTTTTTCCCCGATGCCTCGAGTTGGCGTGTTGATAACTCGTCGCAAACTCACCCCATCGCTGGAATTTGATGCAACTCGCAAGTATGCGATCAAATCTTTAATCTCTTTACGTCCGTAAAAACTTTGGTCGCCGACGACGACGTGCGGCACGCCCGCTCGTACAAACGCTTCCTCCAACGCGCGAGCTTGCGTGTTCGTGCGATACAAAACCGCAATATCTTTCTTCCTTAATCCTTCTAAGCTATCGTCTCTATTACCATTACTACTGCCTCCTGTGCTACTACTATTCGTCTTCTTTTCCGCGTCTTTTAACATCTGTTTCACTTGAGTGGCAATAAACGCGCCTTCCTCTCTTTCGTCGCCGGCTTCCACCACCGCCACGTCTTGTCCGCCTTCCTTAATCGCATCCCAAGACATCAACGCACTCGGTATTTCCGATTGTTGAATGACTGCTCTCGCGGCAGACACGATTGTTGCCGTAGACCTATAATTTGTCGTCAAACGAAACGTTTGCGCGTTTCTAAAATCGTCGTCAAATCTCGAACGGATGTTCGCCACCTCGGCGCCTCGCCACCCGTAAATGGCTTGGTCGGCGTCGCCGACGACGAAGAGTGTCTCTGCTTTCTCACCTAAATGTCGAATCATCTCGTATTGTGCCAAAGACGTGTCCTGAAACTCATCCACGAGCACGTGCGACCACCGGTTTTGTAAGTATCGTTTCGCGTCTGGTCTATTTTCGAACAAATAAACAACCGCCGAGAGCAAATCGTCGAAATCGAACGAGTTCGCCTCTCTCTACTTTTGTTCGTATTCCGACCAGACGATATCAAACTGTTCGCGAAGTAACGCGATACCCGCGGAGGAGGACGATAACGAAGACGAAGACGACGACGACGACGACGATTTTCTTCTTCTATCGTCGTCATCGACATCACTATTACTACTCCCTCCTCTCGCTTTCATTCTCAACGCGGAATCCATCGCCGTTCTCGCGTTTACGTTTACGCTCGTTTTCATCGAACTCTTCGCGCTGCTAATAAAATTCTTCATCGGCAACGGCGCGGCTGACTTTTTCGTTTGCCCTAACTTTTCCACTAAAATATCTCTCACCACCGCTTTGCTATCGTCGCTGTCGTAAATCGTAAAATCGGCGGTTCTCTCTAACGCTTCGTGTACCTTTTCCACGTGTTTCCTCAAAATCCTCGCCGCGACGGCGTGAAACGTCCCCGCGGTAATCGCTCGACTCACATCCGCGCCCATCCTTTTCTCCAAACGATTCCTCAACTCCTTCGCCGCTTTGTTCGTAAACGTGATGCACAAAATATTCTCCGGCGAGACGTTCTCGTCTTCGATTAAATGTTGCACTCGAGAGACTAAAACGTGCGTCTTTCCGCTCCCAGGACCGGCCAGAACTCTCACGAAGGAGGGATTCGGCGATAAAACCGCGTTCGCTTGTTGCGTCGAAAGATTTGAAGCGCATCGGTAATTTAAAAGCGTCTGTGGGTCTGGGATCGCCTCCGAGGCGGTTTGCGCCCACCCGTTATTCCTCGCCTTCGAGCTTGAAGAAGACGAAGAGGACGAACAACATCGCGTCGTCGATGCCAAAATCCGACCTCTCGTCTGAATCGTCGTCGTCGCATTCTGAATGCTCGAAGAAACCTTTTTCCTCGACGACGACGACAAAGACGAAGAACAGACCCCGTTGAGTGGGCGAAGGACGCACCACCCGCGACGACAACACCGAGAAAAAAGAACGCCACCCCCGCGCATCATCATCTTTTGTCGGCGTCTCGTTCTTTGTGAAGATTTCTCATCTCGCTCGTTGGAATTTTGTGCTTCACTAAAATTTAGGGTGTTCAACCCTATCCACGAGGCGTCTCTTTCCTCTCTTTCTTTCGATCCTTTTTTCCCCCAAATCGTCCTCCCCCCTTTGGCATCGCGTCGTTGCTTTTGTCTGCGTCTTTGTGGCAGTGCGCGAGCGCGAGAGACTACTATCTGTGACGATGAGATCTTTGTTTTCGCTTTTGACGCTTCTTTTATTCGCGACGACGACTTTTTGTACGACAACCTTTTGTGTATTACTCGTGAATGTCGCCGCTCCGATTGGTTTTTCCAACGCGGCGACGATTCGCGACGAGAATGCGGACGACGCGAACGAGAATAAAGGGCAGCGAAAAAGAGGCATCAACGTCAACGAGGATCCAAACGTGTACCAATACAAAAAAGGCACGGAAGAACACGTGGAAGTGCTCACGAACGAGAACTTTAAAAAGTTTACCACGAGCGGAGAACACGTGTTGGTGACGTTTTATGCCCCTTGGGATGGACACTCGAAATCGTTCTTGAAGCAATTTCACGAACTCGGGACGTCGCATACGATTTCCAGCGATTCGAGGTTAAAGTTTGGAAAAGTGGACGCGACGGTGGAGAAAGAATTGGCGAAGGAGTATGAAGTGGAGACGTACCCTCAGATTATTTTGTTCCGTCACGGGCAGCCGAAGGAGTACAAAGGGTCGTTGGCGGCCAACGGCGAGGGGTTGCGGAAGTGGTTGAGGAGAAATACGCACCATAAACCGGCGGCGTGGTTGGAAGGGGTGGACGATGTCCACGTGTTCACGTTGGGAAGACCGGTGTGCATCGTTGGTTTCTTCGACGATACCGGGCATTTGGATAATTTCCACGCGGCGGCGTATGATTTTCATTTAGATTTCGGGGAGACGAGTTCGAAAATCGCCACGGAGAAGTACAAGACGCAACGACCGGGGATCATCATGTTCAGAAATTTCGCCGAGCCGGCGCATTTTCAAGGGAATGTGAACAGTTTAGAGGAGATTAAACAGTTCATCGCGACAAATATGGTCCCTAAAGTGGTAGATTACGCGAAAAAAGACCAAATGGAGAGGGTGTTTGAAGGGCCGATTGCCGCGAACGTGTTTTTGTTTAGACAACAAAACGACGAGGAAGCGGACAAGTTGGAGGCGGAGTTTGCAAAAGCGGCGGACCAATTGTACGGGAGGGTACATTTCATTTCCGCCGGCTTCGACGAGCAGACTTTGTATTCGTTTTTTGCCATCAGAGCGAGAGATACGCCGACGGTAAGGTTGTACGCGCACGATTTGAAGTACGCGTATAAAGGGTCGTTGAAGCCCGACGAAGGGAAGAAAGAGGTCATGAAAACTATAAAAGATCACGACGGCAACGATATTCCGAACCCAAAATACGACGAAGAGATGGCCTCGCAAACCTCTAAAGTGTTTGAGGATTTAATCAAGTTCGTAGACGCGTACGAGAAAGGAAAGTTGGTGCCGATTTTGAAATCCGAGAAACCTCCGAAGAGCGCGCCGAGCGCGAACGAAGCCACCGTGGTGGTTGGACGAACCTTTGATGAAATCGTCACGCAATCGAATAAACACGTCATGTTGTTCTTTTACGCGCCGTGGTGTCAAACGAGTAAAGCGTTGATGCCGTTGTGGGATAAACTCGCGGAAATGTACAGAGAGTACGACGAGGTGACCATCGCGAAGATGGACGCGACGAAGAACGAGGCGAAAGGTATCCACGTCAAATCCTACCCGACCATTTATTTCTACAAGAGCGGAGATAAGCCGAGACACGAAGAGTTCGACGAGAAGAAGAAGGATTTAGCGTCGTTCATTCGTTTCATCGGGGAGAGAACAAAGTTGGACCCGACCAGGCCGCCCATTCACGATGAGTTTTAATCTTATTTACACGACCTTTGACTCAACATACTTCACTTTTAATCAGAAATGCTTTCACGCTCTTTCCCTGCCTTGAACGCCCGTTGTTCGCTCCTCTCTGGACGTCAACGGTACTCGAGGACCTCCACATCCGGACGAGAAAAACGAAATCGACGATGCCAAGTGAGTGCTCTTACAATCGAGTCTCTCCCTACCGTGGAGGAGGTTTTCAATTTCGAGAACGCCGCTGTTTTTCCGTTCTGGATATCTATGATTGGATTCCCCAAATCGACGTTCACGAAAACCGTCATGCTCTCCCCGGCGACGAGCATCGCGTGCGGTTTGATTTACGGATACTTAGCGTACCAATCCTTCTTAGAACCGGAGATTTTAGAGGCTTTCAGCTCTGGCGCCCAGCAAAGTTTATCGTCGTTAACGAAAGGGTTCTCGTACGAAACTACAGTTGCAGTTGGTTGGGCACACTTCATAGCCATGGATTTACTCGCCGGTCGGTACATCTACTTCGACGGTCTTAAAAACGATTTCATCACGAGACACAGTTTAGTGTTGACGTTGTTTTTCGGACCTCTGGGTGTGGTTTCGCACGTCCTGACGCGAGGAATCGTCGGATTGACGAGAAGCGGGAAAGTGGAAGATATCTTAGAGAGCGGATTGAAGAGCGAGTGAGAAACATTCTTCTTAATGCTGCTGCTGTGAGTGCACGTAAACCGTGTTGTCCGTGTGTATATTAATGCTGTGTCTATCTAAATACTACTAATAAATAATCAAGACCCTCCAAACGCGGCGTAATACTGTATCACGCCAACCGCGGCGCCTAAAACGCCTCCGACGACGATTAATTTAATTTCATCCTGCTCAAACACCGGGTGCAAAACTCTCTCAAACTCTGCCGATCGTAAAGCGCCCATCCTCTCGCTCACGGTGACTTCAATCTCCAACGCTTCGTCTTGGTACTCGAAACTGTGAGGGATGATGTGCTCGATATCCCTGACGAGTAAATCGCTCATTTTATCCGTGATGTTCTCGTACGCGCGTTTACCTAAAAACTCGTTCGTCAAATATTTACCGGTGACGCCGGCTTGCGAATCGAAGAACTCCCTGGACGATTTTCGAATCAAACTCTCAAACTTGCCTCGAAACGTTCCGTGCATCATCTCGTCCCATAAATTCTCCGCGTTGCAAAAGTGCAAAAAGTTTAATCGAGAAAACTCCGCGGAAACTTCCACTTGTCGTTTTAAAAACACGCCGTGTAACGTGTAACACCCGCCGAAAAAATGTATCGGTTCGACCGGTTTAAAAATCACCGTCAACGCGACCCAGTTGGTTAAATACCCCGTCGCGAACCCAAACAACGGTAACATCCAAATCCCGTATTCCGGGTGATTCTGGTCGACGACGTAAAACACGCCCATCTGTATCAAACCGAACAAAAAACCAAAATACAACCCGCTCACCTCGATGAATCGAAACTCGCTCTCGCCGACGTCTTTAAACATTTGCACCACTTTATCCTTATTCCCTTCCGCTAATCGTATAACCATACTCTTCAAATCTAAAACCTCGTACACCTTGTCTTTTAACGCGTCAATTAACGTCTTTAAAAACAACGGCGAACGCTCCATCACAGTTTCCACGATTTCATTCTTCACGTACTCCGGCAGCGTCAACCACAAATCCGGCGCGTTTTCCGTCATCACCTCCTCGAACTGTTCTCTCACTTTCCTTCTCAACGGTTGCTTCAACACGTGCGCGAACTCCTGCGAATCCAATTTCGCGAACGTTTCCTTCACGTCGATTAACTTCTCCGTCATCAAATCCACTAAAATTTCCGCCATCTTCCCCGCCTTGGACGGTATGATGCCTTGCCACCCGCCTAACAAGCCGAACGGTTGCCCGGGAACTTGCGCAAACTTAAGACACCGCGGGTAAAACTCCAACGGATAAAACGTCATCTTCAACGCTAAAACGTTCGTCGCGTATCCCACTAAACCGCACACGAACGGAATCATCACGTACATTCCAATGGACGTTTTATTTTCATCTTCTGTTTCTTCGGTTGTTTGTTGAAGCGCTCGTCTCGGTAAAGAAGAAGAAGAAGAAGAAGACAAAGCGACGACCGAGGAGGAGGAGACGACGACGCAGACGCCGACGACGACGGCGAGCAACCACGCCGCCGTTCGGAGGAGAAAAACACTTCTCGCTCTTTTCATTCTTCGCTCTCGCTCTTCTTCTCGATGAAGCCGTCGTTTTCGTTGCGTCTCCGTTTGAGTCCCTTTTTCCCCGTCAGTCAATGGAGAAAAAATGCGTTACTCTTCTCTTCTCTTCAAAAACAAGCGTTGTAAAGAGAGACTGAGAGAGAAAGAAACGTATATTTATACCAACGAGAAGAAGAAGAAGAAGAGCTCTCTCTCTCTCTCTTTATTTGATGATGATGATGATGATGATTTTGATGCGGAAGAGGAGGAGAAAGAAAAGAAAGAGAGAAATTACGCGAGCGAATGAAAGAAAATCTCAGAAAAGTCTCTCGAGTTTTGAAAAAAACTCTTCCGTCTGGAGTTTCAATCAGACAGCACATCTCTGTCAGTGTCTGTGAAAAAGTGGGAAAAGGGCGAAAAAAAAAAGAACAAAAAACCGGTCGACAAAAACTGACCTCTTTGCCTGCGACATACACGCGTTCACTTCAAAACGAGAAGCGCAAATGAGTATTCGTTGGCCCACCAAAGGACGACGACGACGGAGGTTTGTTGTAAAAAGAAGCGTCGAAGTCAACGTCGACACTTTTTCCTCCGCTGCGGTTGCTCCGTCGTTGAAATCATCTTAAATAAATATCTGTTTACGGAAAACCGTTAGTTTTTCCCAACAATCACAACAACAACGAGGAGAAAAGATGATGGTTTCATCATCACACTCTCTCGGAAGAGTACCATCACTGGTGTTCTTACTCTTCTGCTTTCTTCTGATGGTATCATTGTTTGACGAAACTTTCGCCGCGATGCGTATAAATGAGATCGCGGATAAAGGGAGCGACAACACCTGCGAAGGGGAAGATTGGATTGAATTGTTTAACGATTCGACCGACGACGAGGATCTCGAAGGATACATTCTGCACGACGACGACTATCCGAAGGAAGTGGGAACGGAATTGACGTTCAGTGCGGGAACGTCTCTATCTGGAGGCGCGTATTTAGTTCTGTGCTGCAACGATAACGATGGCATTAACAACCCCAAGTTTAAGGTTGGCAAAAGCGACACTGTGACGTTATTGGACTCGAGTAAGAACGTGGTTTCTACTTCGGGAAAATTACCGGGTTTGGGCGAGGAAAATGTAACGTACGCGTTCAGTGCTCCAGGCGAGTACGTGCAAACTTGGACGCCAACTCCGGGGGAGTTGAACGTGATCACGTCGAAACCGTTAAAGGATTTACGAGCGCAAAATGACGAGGGATCTTCTTTTTTTAGCATGGATGAAAAAGGTTTACCTGTATCTGGCTTTGATGCGGTCGTCGATCTGTATGCAGAGGTTGACGCGGGTGATTGGGCAATCCTGAGATTGAATCCATATGCCGAAACGTACATTGATGTGCAAACATTCAAAGTGAAGAGCTCAACAATTGGCGAACACATTCTTCCGAGTCCAGGAAGAATGAGAACTCGAGGCCAGAGCACACTTTTTTATCCAGTATGCATGGGAAGCGAAGCAGTACCGTTTAAATTAGATTTTGCGTCCGTGAATTCGAGTCAAACTCTATATGGTGTGGAGAGTGCATATCTTCGGACGCATCTGAGTGATGAATCAAAAATGAAAGAGTGGGTGGTTCATCGAATGCTAGCCAACTTTGGTCTACCTCACGTGCGCACGCGTCACGTACGTTTTCATGTAAACGACGATCTTCTTGGGTTTTACACTTTCATGGAAGCCGTTGATCAAGAATATGTGAGCGCGAGGTCATTCGGATTTAACTCATTTGATCAACACAATAATGCTCTTTACAAAGTAAAGTCATTGTCTCTCGGTTGTGGAAACGAAGAAGAATATCAAAAAGAGAGAGTTGAAGGATTTCCGGAAAAATGTACATCACCTGACGGGATGGGTGGATTCGATTGTTGTGCTTCTTATGCGTGGGGTGAGCCTAAAACATGCGCTCCTGGGTATACCGTTAAGGAACAACCTTCGCGAAGTGATTGGGGTATTGAGAATTGCTGGTATACATGTTTGAGCAATTCCGAGGACGAAGTAACATCAGGAGGGCCGTACCAATTCGAGAGAGGAGAACATCGTGAAAAAATAACCCCGAGATATCAAGAAGACTGGTGTTGGGCGGAATTTTTTGGTAGAATTGGCAAGGAAAGATTGAGTGTCGTGCAAGCATTCTATGAGACGGGATACGACACTGCGGATGATTGCGGAAAATTTTTATTATCTCAAGGTCTCGTAGATCGTGATCTGGGAACAAACGAATGGGATTCTGCGATGGAGAAATTCATCAATTCGCACCTCTCCGTTAAGGGCGCGTGCCAGAACAAACAGTGCTCTAATAAAAGGCAAATCTCTGATCTTATTGACGTCGATAATTGGTTGAAAAATTTTGCTGTTTATGCCACTATCATTGAACAAGACTCACCCATTGGTAACGGGAACAATTACTTTTTAGCGGCGCACGCGGGAGATGGTGGGACTGATACTCCAAAATGGAAAATGATACCTTACGATCACAACAACGATGTGTATGCAGCATCAACATTGTGTGATGCGCAGTGTGGGAATAAAGACTTAACAGAATGGTCAGTGATTCGTCCTACGTGTAAGCACTTAAGTGAAAATCCATTAGTCGGGCCTTTGCTTCTCGATGAAAGTTTACACGAAAGATACTTGGTGTTCGTAAAGCAGTTTGTAGAGGAAACTTTCTCAAATTCAACTTTCTTAGAACACATGAAATTGCATTCCAAAGAAATTGAGGCCACTGCAAACGAGTCACCGGACAGTGTAATATATGGCAATATCGATAACAGTAACATTTGGGATTGGATATCTACTCGAGGAGAAAAAGTATCGTTGCAGCTCGCTCGGTGGTATGAAAAGAGTGACAATTCAGCATTTCCAATCGACTCGTCCGTACCGTGCGTCACATCGGATGAAGAATTCTGCTCTTCTTCTTTATGCACAAGTCCAAACGGATTGGGTGGATACGATTGTTGGGCGGGAACACTTTTTGAACCGTGCACGTGCAGCGCAGGAGTAGCGAAGGAAACAGGCGAAACCATGGAATTATATGGTCAGACCTATTATTCGTACACGTGCTGCACCGACGGATCTGGAACTGCCCAGCAATGCGGATTGTTCTCGTCTGGGATTAAATCCAACGGTCTTCTTCTAGGTATACTTTTTGCAGGAGTGGTCGCCTTCGCGCTCGTCTGAGTAGCGAGCGCATCATCAGTCCTGATCGAACTCATTCGTGTTTATAGAAGTCATTAGAAGTCAGCGGTAGAAGTCAAAATTATTTATTCACACGTATCAAATACGAAGAGAAAAATCTCACTCAAAAGGCTGCACTTTTTTATCAAACACCCCTAGAATACA
>Ga0115566_10003899_pt1 | contig 11938 bp, 9 predicted proteins | sample COGITO_mtgs_1204_3_FD_87173 | JGI IMG/M metagenome (GOLD analysis project Ga0115566, IMG submission 87173) | Pelagic marine microbial communities from North Sea - COGITO_mtgs_120405 | ecosystem: Environmental > Aquatic > Marine > Epipelagic | place: Germany:Helgoland, sampling site Kabeltonne...
AACTCTGTTTGTGCTTCTGAAATATCTGGAGAAATTTTTACTACTATAGGTATTTTAGATTTCAATTTATCTTTTTCTTCTTTAATAGAATTGATTAGTGTATCTAGTTTTGTTTCATCATGAAAATTTCTCAAGTTTTCAGTATTAGGTGAGGAGATATTAATGGTAATGTAATCAGCTAGATGATAAAAACTTTTAAGACCAATTAAATAATCACATAATCGATCCTTGCTATCTTTATTGGGACCAATATTAATTCCCAATAAACCCTTACTAGGATTAGATCTAATTCTACTACTAATATTTTCAGCGCCTAAATTATTAAATCCCAATCTATTTATAAGTGCTTGATCTTCAACTAGACGAAATACTCTAGGTTTTGTATTGCCATATTGTTGAATGGGGGTAACTGTCCCAACTTCAACAAAACCAAATCCAAGTTTAAATAGGGAGTTGTAAACTTCTGCATTTTTATCAAAACCAGCAGCAATACCAATCGGATTGTCTATTTCTCTTCCAAACAGACTAGATTTAAACATTGGATTATCTTTATTTTCATCAAATAAATTTGGTGTTAGGTTTAATTTCAAAGATTTAATTGCTAGATTATGAGCTACTTCAGGATCAAATTTAAAAATTAAAGATCTAAATTTTGAAAACATTATTTTATTTTTTCTTTTATCATTTTCTTAGTTTCATTAACTCCAAAAAAACTTATAAAAAAACCCATTCTTGGACCGTTCTCATCTCCAAAAACTACCTCATAAATTAATTTAAACCAATCTCTTAAATTTTCAGAATAACCATTTTCTTTACCTGTTGAATAAATTAAGGTTTGAATATCCTCAGGTGACATTTGATCATTACATTTATCAAGTGTATTAATTAAAGCTTCTAAAGCTAATTTTTCTTCCTCATTTGGATTTTTGTATTTTTTATTTAGTTTAATCACATCATTAAAATATTTAATTGCATAACCAATCAAATTATCAAAAATTGGATTATTTTTTTCTGAAATATCTTTTTTATATTTTTTTACAAATTTCCAAAGCAGTTCTTTGCTATTTGCATTACTTGCTTCTACTAAATTTAAAAGCATTGAAAAACTCATGATTACTTCCTCTTTAGGAATATTTCCATTATGAACATGCCAAGTTGGATTCATCAAAAGTTGTAATTCATTTTGAGTTTTCGCCTTTTCCATAAAATCTAAATATTCATCTACAGTTTTTGGTACGATTTCATTATATAATTTTTTTGCTCTTTTAGGGTTTTGGTACATGTATAAAGATAAACTTTCAGGAGATGCATATTCTAACCATTGATCAATCGTTATCCCATTTCCTTTTGATTTAGAAATTTTTTCTCCTTTTTCGTCTAAAAAAAGCTCATAGGCAAATCCTGATGGATTTGTTTTTCCAATTAGTTTAATGATTCTTGAAGATAAAATTGCACTTTCAATTAAATCTTTTCCATACATTTCAAAATCTATGTCAAGGGCATACCATCTCATGGCCCAGTCAACTTTCCATTGTAACTTACATTGTCCATCTAATATACTGACCTCAAGTTTTTTTCCATTATTGTCAAAAATAATTTTAAGCTTTTCATTTAAAATTTCTAAAACTGGAATCTCCAAAACCTTACCTGTTTCTGGGCATATTGGTAAAAATGGACTATAAGTTTTTTGACGTTCCTTACCAAGAGTTGGAAGAATTATATTCATAATTCCTTGATAATTTTTTAGAATAATTTCTAACGTAGCATTAAATGTTCCATTTTTATAGAGCTCGGTTGAGCTCTTAAAATTATATTTAAAATTAAATTTATTCAAAAAATTTTTAAGCATTTCATTATTATGTTCTCCAAAGCTATCAAATTTTTTAAATGGATCTGGTACTTGAGTTAATGGTTTGTGTAAATTATCATTTAATAATTCTTGATTGGGAATATTTTCCGGTACTTTTCTTAAACCATCCATGTCATCAGAAAAAGTAATAATTTCTGTAGGCAAGTCCGTAATTTGTTTCAGGGCATTAACCATCATTGAAGTTCTCGCAACTTCACCAAAAGTTCCTATGTGTGGAAGGCCACTAGGACCATATCCTGTTTGTAATATAATTTTACCTTTTTGTTCTATAAAAGATTTTCTTTCACGTAAAAGTTTTTTAGCTTCAACAAATGGCCATGCGCTAGTTTTATTTAAATTATCTTTTTTAATCACAATTATTTATTAAATATCTAATATTTAGTGCTTTTATTAATTCTTATAGAGTTGAAATTTATTTACCATAAAATAATGTTCTTTCAAAATGTCTAATTATAAAACTGTTTTTTTTACCTTGGGTGTTTTGCAAATTATTCTTGGAATATCTATGATCATTCCAATTTTAACTCAAATTGTATATTCTGAAGTTGATTCTTCTTTTATTGCAGCGTCAATAATTTCAATAGTCTTCGGTGTTTTGTTTTTTCTATTAAATCTTAATCACGATAAAAAACTTAATCTACAACAAGCTTTTTTACTCACTGCTCTTTCTTGGTTAAGTATAGCTATCTTTGGTTCGTTGCCTTTTATTTTTTCTACTCTTGATTTAACAATCACTGATGCTTTTTTTGAAAGCATGTCTGGTATTACTACTACCGGCTCAACTATAATCACAAATTTAGAGTCTACACCAAGATCTATACTTCTTTGGAGAGCAATGCTTCAATGGTTGGGTGGCATAGGTATAATCATTATGGCAATAACTCTAATGCCAATAATGAATGTTGGTGGAATGCAATTATTTAAAATATCAAGTAATGACTCATCCGAAAAAATACTACCTAAATCTAAAGAAGTTGCTCTTCGATTAATTTACGTTTATTTGGCCTTAACTGCTCTTTGTGCAATTACTTATAAAATCTTTGGTATGAATTCATTTGATAGTTTTACTCATTCAATGACTACGATAGCCACTGGTGGCTTTTCAAATTATGATCAATCCATAGGATACTTTGATAGCGCCTCTATCGAAATCACCTCTATGATATTTATTATTTTAGGAAGTTTGCCTTTTATTGCTTATATAAAATTTTTAAATGGAAACAAAAAAATATTTATTTCTGATGTTCAAATTAAATCATTTTTAAAAATAATTTTATTTTCAATTTTTATACTTTTTATTTACTTAATTTTTCAAAATAGAGGTATTTCTGGAATTAACATAAGAGAAATTTTTTTTAATGTTATTTCAATTTTAACTGGTACTGGATATGTAACAGGAAACTTTGATGGATTTGGAAGTTTTACTATAATTTTTTTCTTAGCATTAATGTTTATTGGTGGTTGTGCTGGATCAACAACTTGTGGTATTAAAATTTTTAGAATTCAAATTTTATATCATTTTATAATTAACCAATTAAAAAAAATTATCTATCCTAAAGGTATTTTTATAGTTAAATATGATAAAAAAAATGTTGATGATAAATTTATGGCATCAATTATTTCTTTCATATATCTTTATTTAATAATATTTTTTTTAATAACTGCCTTTTTGTCTTTAAGTGGTCTAGATTTTATTACTGCAATTTCTGGTGCAGCAACATCAATTTCAAATGTTGGGCCTGGACTTGGCGCAATGATTGGTCCTAATGGCAATTTTTCATCACTACCTGATGTATCTAAATGGATATTAAGTTTAGCAATGATTATGGGTAGATTGGAACTCTTTGCAATATTAGTTTTATTTTTACCATCGTTTTGGAGGAATTAATTTGAAAACAAATAATTTAAAAATTTTTTTTAAATCAAAATGTATAAAAATGTTATTTCTAGGGTTTTCTTCTGGTTTACCAATACTTTTAGTTTTTTCAACTCTATCTGTTTGGTTGTTCAAAGCAGGTATCAGTAGAAGTACAGTTACTTTATTTAGTTGGGCGGGTTTTGCGTATGCATTTAAATATTTGTGGTCTCCTATAGTTGATAACTTTAAAATACCTTTTTTACAACAAATGGGACATCGTAGAAGTTGGTTGCTTTTGGCTCAAGTAATGATCGTTTTATGCCTGATAGCAACATCTTTGACTGATCCATCTCAAACACTTGTCTTAACAGCAGTGGCTATTACCTGTTTGGCAATCTTTAGTGCAACTCAAGATATTGTTATAGATGCCTATAGAATAGAGTCAGCTTCTCATAGGCTCCAGGGCCCATTATCTTCGATGTATATAGCAGGTTATAGAACTGCGATGCTAGTAGGAGGGGCTGGAAGTTTATGGTTAGCATCTTATTTGGGAACAGAAATATATGATAAAACTGTTTGGCAAATAGTTTATCTTTTTATGGCAGTTTTGATGAGTGTAGGAATAATAACCACTGTTCTTTCAAGTGAACCAAAAAATAAAAAAAATAACTTTTTAAAAATAAGCCAACATACTAAATTTTTATTTGTTTTTATATTGTCTTTTTTAGGTTTCATCATGTCATACAATTTTTTACTAAACCCTTTTGGTACTGATGAAATTTTGCAAAAATTTTTGTTCTCAATATTTAAAATTTTCTTATGTTTTGTATCTTCAAGTTTAATAATCTTTATATTTATAAAAACTAAATTCATTTCTAAAGAACAAACTAAAAAAATTTACTTAGAACCAATAAAGAATTTTACAAATAGATATGGCAAATTTGCTTTTTATATACTTTTATTGATTAGCTTATACCGAATTGCAGATGTTGTGATGGGTGTTATTGCTAACATTTTTTATCTAGAAAAAGGTTTTAATATTAAAGAAATAGCTACTTACTCTAAATTTTTTGGAGTATTTGCTACCATCCTAGGTGGTTTCCTAGGAGGATTTTTTTCCATAAAATTTGGGACTATGAAATCATTGTTTATAGGAGCAGTAGTTGCGGCTGGTAGCAATTTATTATTTGCTTGGCTTGCGCTATCAAAAATAAATATTATTTTTTTAATTACTGTAATAACTGCTGACAACATTTCAAGTGGCTTTGCAGGTGCGGCATTTGTTGTTTATTTGTCTGGACTAACCTCTATTAAATTTACAGCAACACAATATGCACTATTTAGCTCTATAATGCTTTTTATTCCAAAATTAATTGCAGGATATGCAGGAAGTTGGGTTGATTTTATGGGGTATGCCAATTTTTTTATAATTACAGCTTTACTAGGAGTTCCAGTTTTATTATTGATAATATGGATTGCAAGAATTGCACCAATTAAAAATTAAATGATAAACAATAACTTAATATTAAATGTTTATGAGAAGAAAACACTAAAATCTAAAATATCTACACAACTTTTATATGGAGAGAAATTTTCAATAATAAGAAAATATAAAGATTGCCTCAAAATTAAATCTTCTTATGACAAATATATTGGGTATATATCCAAAAAAAAATACCTGACTAAAATGAATCCAACTCACAAAGTATCTGTCTTAAAAGCAGATCTATATTCAAAACCTAATAAAAAATTTAAACTTAAAAAAAAATATCTTTTTGTTCACATATTGAGGTAATTGACATTAAAAATAGTTTTTATAAATTTGAAAAATATTGGATAAAAAAAGAAAATGTATTAAAATTAAATGATAAAATAAAATTATTTAATAAAGTAAAAATCTTTAAAGATGTAAAATATAAATGGGGAGGAAACAGTTTTAAAGGTATAGACTGTTCAGCATTAGTTCAGATATTTTACAAATTCAGTAATAAATATTGTCCTAGAGATACTAAAGATCAAATAAAGTTTTTCAAAAAAAACCAAAAAATAAAACATTTAAAAAAAAATAGTCTCATTTATTGGAAAGGACATGTTGCAATTTGTTTATCTAACACATATTTAATCCATGCTTATGGACCTAAAAAAAAAGTTTTAATTATGAAAATTAATAAAACAGTAAAAGAAATCAAAAATAACTCTAAATTGGAAGTACAATCTATAATAAATGAATCAAATTGATTTTAAAAATAAACAAATTCAAATCATTGTTAATTTAATTAACACTAGAAGATTTGATGATGTTTTAAATAAAGCAAAACCATTAATTAAAAAATTTCCAAAAGAATATATATTTTATAATGCAGCTGGAATGGCCTTAATAAATCTTGAGAGATACTTAGAAGCAATTAAAATTTTAGAAAAAGCTAAAGAACTCAATGAAAATAATTATTTTGTTTTGAATAACCTTGGGTTGGCCTATTTTTACTTAAAAAAGTATGATTTATCAGAGCAATATTTCAACAGAATTTTAGATATAAAACCAGATTTCCTTAATGCATTTATAAATTTATCAAATTTAAAAAAAGCACTTAACTTAAATGAAGATGCGTTATTGAATTTAGAGAAAGCTCTTAAGTTTCATGATAAGGAATATTTTTTGCACTTTTCGATTGGTACTTTTTATCAAAACAAAGGTGATTTTAATAAGTCTAATTTTCATTATAAAAAATGCCTTTCACTAAATCCACTATTCACCGAAGTTGATAGATTAATTAGCATGTCTCATAAATATAAAGAGGAAGATCCACATTTAATTGACATGCAAAAAAAAATTTTAAATAAAAATGTTTCAGAAATACAAAAGATGCACTTATATTTTGCTCTCGGCAAAGCATTTGATGACTTAAAAGACTTTAATCAATCTTTTGAAAATTTTAAGAAAGGGAATGATATAAAAGATAAAAAAATTGGTTATAGTTTTAAATTGGACAATGACATTCTTTCCAACATTAAGAATAACTTCAATAAAACAGAAAATATTATTCCTATTGATAATGAATTCAAAAAAAAAATAATTTTTATTGTTGGTATGCCTAGATCTGGTACTTCTTTAGTAGAACAAGTATTGTCTAGTCATAATAAAGTGTATGGAGCAGGAGAATTAACATTTTTAACTGAATCTATATATAATGAATTCATTGTTAATAATTCAACCAGTCCAGAATTTATAATTAAAAAAATAGAAGAAAAAAATTTGCTAACCATTAAAAAATTTTATTACGATAATATTAAAAAATTTGATTTTTCTGAAGAATATATAGTTGATAAAGCCCCATTAAACTTTAGATGGTTGGGTTTTATTTTAAAATTATTTCCTAATTCTTATATTATTAATTGTAATAGAGACCCAATGGATATTGGTTGGTCAAATTATAAACAAAATTTTTCCTCTGGCAATTTAGGATTTGCGTATAATTTGAACAATATTGGTAAATTTTATAATATATATATGGAATTCATGAGTCATTGGAATGAGTTATTTCAAGAAAAAATATATGAGGTTAATTACGAAAAATTTACAAGTAATTTTGAAGAAGAAGTTAAAAAACTTTTACAATTTTGTAAACTAGAATGGAGTCAAGATTGTGTTGAATTTTATAAAAATAAAAAATCTGTTGTTACTTCAAGCATGGCCCAAGTAAGACAACCAATTTACAAAACTTCTGTTGCTTCCTGGAAAAATTATTCTGATAAACTTGAAAATTTAAAAAAAATATTAAATAAGTAACTATCTACCGAAGTCTGGTTTCTCAGTGTCTTGTTTTAATAAAATAATTTTTTTTCTAACACTTTTAGTTTTTATTAATTTTTTAATCAAAGATTTGCTATTTTTGGATTTAATATCATTTTTGAAAGATATTAAATTTTTAATGAACAAATCTATTGCTTTAGAAATATTAGAATGGTTATAGAAAAAAATATCTCTCCACATAATTTCGTTTGATGCTGCGATTCTTGAAAAATCTCTTAAACCTCCCGCACTAAATTTAATCAATTCATATTTTTGTTTTTTTTCAAAGTCTGTAGCTGTTTTTATCAAATTATATGCTATTAAATGAGGTAAATGACTGGTCATTGAAAATATTGCGTCATGTTTTTTGGAATTCATGGTTACGACTTTAGAACCAATTTTTTTCCAAAACTTACCTAGTGAATTTAAGTGTTTCTTATTTGTATTTTTTTCTTTTATCAGTACGCACAGTCTATTTAAAAATAAATCTTTTGTTCCACATTCTGGTCCACTTACTTCAGATCCTGCAATAGGGTGACTGGGGGTCCAAAAAATTCCTTTTTTTAATCTTTTTTTAATAATCAAACTAGACTTTTCTTTTGATGAGCCGACGTCTGTAATAATAGTTTTGGGAAGCAAGTATTTATTCATTTTAATAATTATTTTTTCATATTCACTTAATGGAGTGCAAAGTATTATTAAATCTAAATTTGGTACTATTTTTTTAAAATCACTTATCACTTCACATTTTAATCTTAATTTTTTAATTTTTAGAATATTGGATTTAGATTTTTCGTAAATAAATATTTTTTTTGCTAATTTTTTATTATTTACAGATCTTAGTATGGAAGACCCAATTAAACCACAACCTATAATCAAAATATTTTTCATAATTATTTAAAAATACTATCGATCATTTTCATAAATTTTAAATTTTCTTTATTTGATCCAATAGTAAGTCTTAATTTATTTTTGATATTATAACCTTCTTTTGTAGATCTTAAAATGATTCCTTTTAATTGTAATCTTTTAAAAGTATATTCTGCAGAAAATTTGCATTTATCAAAATTTAACAAAAAAAAGTTAGCTGTTACTTTGTTTGAAAAAATATTAAATTTTTCTAAAAACCTTTTTATTTTATTTGCGGCTTTAATATTGTGGTCGATAGACCTATTAATGAACTTTTTATCTTTTAATGCTTCGGTTGCTGCTAGTTGTGCCAATAGATTAACATTAAATGGTGGCTTAATTACATTCATTGCTTCAATAATCTTTTTTGAACCATAGCCCCAACCTATTCTTAAAGAAGCTAATCCATAAATTTTAGAAAATGTTCTTAATACAATTACATTATCTTTGTTTTTAAATAAATCTAAACTTGATTGATAATCTTTATTTTTCATATATTCAAAATATGCGTCATCTAAAACTAATAAAATATTTTTTCTTAGTTTTTTTCTTAATTCTAATAACTCTTTTTTATTCAAATATGTCCCTGTAGGATTATTTGGGTTAGCAATAAAAACTATTTTGGTTTTTTTTGTAACTTTTTTAATTATCTCAGGAATTGAAACTTTAAAATTCTTTTCTTTTGAAAAGATAACTTTTGCCCCAACAATTTTTGAATAGATTCTGTACATCAAAAAACTGTATTGTGGTACAATCACTTCATCTGTAGGTTTTAAATATAATTGACATATCATCTGAATTATTTCATCTGACCCCGCACCACAAATAATTTTATTAAAATCACAATTAAAACTTTTTGAAATTTCTTTTCTTAAAGTTTTTACCTTACTATCTGGATATTTTGATAAAATTAAACTTTTATTACTTAAAATTTTTTTTACTTTTGGGCTAACGCCTAAAGCTGATTCATTTGCTGATAATTTAATAGCATTTTTAATTTTACCTATACTTGATTTGCCAGGATTATAAGCTTTTATTTTAAATGGTTTAAACTTTGGAATAGTCATTTTATTAATATATTTACTTTATAAATAAAATATTAAACTTTCATACTGAATAAATCATTTTTTAAAAAAATTGACATAAGAAATACTATCTAGTACAAAAAATATGCGCTGATTTAACTGAATTGCGAGCGCTTAAAAAAAACCGCTAAATAAGTTTTTTTGTCTCACAATTCAAAATCGGTAGTTATTTATGAATAAAAATTTGAACATAAAAAGTATAACAATTGATAAACCATTAAAATTGGACTGTGGGCAAACTATCAATAATTTTCCCTTAGCATATGAAACTTATGGAATACTTAATGAAAAAAAAAATAATGCCATTTTAGTTTTTCATGCTCTAACAGGTGATCAGTTTGTTTCTGGAAAAAATCCACTTACAAAAAAAGATGGTTGGTGGTCTTATGCTGTAGGACCAGACAAAGCAATTGACACTAACAAATATTTTGTAATTTGTGCAAATGTGATTGGAGGGTGTATGGGTTCTTTTGGTCCAAGCAATATAAATCCAGAAACAAATAAAATTTATGGTACTGATTTCCCTGTTATCACAATTAATGACATGGTAAATGCTCAATCTAATCTTCTAGACTTTTTTAAGATTGAAAAATTATTTGCAGTTACAGGCGGTTCAATGGGTGGAATGCAAGTATTGCAATTTGTAAACAACTTTCCTGATAAGGCTAAAATAGCAATACCTATTGCTTGCACATCTAATCATTCGGCACAAAATATTGCATTTAATGAACTCGGAAGACAATCAATTATGGCTGACACAAATTGGTCAAACGGAGATTACTCAAACCAAAATAAAAATCCTGAGAAAGGACTATCTGTTGCAAGAATGGCAGCCCATATAACTTATCTATCAAAAAATGGATTACAGGAAAAATTTGGTAGAAAACTACAAGAGAGAGATGACTTAAAATTTAGTTTTGATGCTGATTTTCAAATAGAAAGTTATTTAAGACATCAAGGTTCTGTTTTTGTAGATAGATTTGATGCAAATAGTTACCTATATATCACAAGAGCAATGGACTATTTCGACTTGGTTAAAGAACATGATGGAAATTTATCAAAAGCATTTGAAAAAACTAAAACTAAATTCCTTATCATATCATTTACTTCAGATTGGCTTTATCCAACTTCTGAAAATAAAGAAATTGTTATTGCTTTAAATGCCATAGGTGCAGATGTTGGATTTGTTGAAATTGAGTCTGACAAAGGACACGACTCATTTTTGTTAAATGTATCTAAGTTTTTAGATACCCTGAAAGACTATATTAATAACTCCTATTTAAAAAATTAACTATGAAACAAGAATTTAAGATAATCTCAAATTTTATTGAAAAAAATACTAGAGTTTTAGATGTTGGTTGTGGAGATGGAACTTTAATGCAATTTTTAAAAAATAATAAAGAAATAGATATAAGAGGAATTGAAATTTCTAAAAATAACGTTCAAAAATGTTTTTCTAAAGGTTTGACTGTTATCGAAGGCGATGCGGAAAAAGACCTTACACAATTTCCAGATGGCTCTTTTGATTTTGTAATCTTAAGTCAAACACTTCAGGCTTTTTTGAGTCCTGAAACAGTTATTAAAGAATTATTAAGAGTAGGAAAAAAAGCCATAGTTACTGTGCCAAATTTTGGATTTTGGAAAGTAAGGCTTCATTTATTGATAAAGGGAACTATGCCAATTACAAAAAATCTTCCTGATGAATGGTATAATACTCCTAATCTTCATATGTGTACTATTAAAGATTTTTATAATTTTTGCCATGCCAGAGAAATAAAATTAGATAAATCTTTGGCTTTTCATAATGGTAAAACCTCTTCTATTAATGAAATAAATTTAAATTTTAAAAATTTATCAGCAGAATTAGGTATTTTTTCAATTGAGGGATAAATGAAAATTCAAGTAATACCCTGCCTTCAAGATAACTATGCATACTTAATAATTGATGAAAAAAATAGCACCGCATGTGTAATTGATCCAAGTGAGTCTAAACCTGTTATAAATTTTTTAGAAAAACATAAGATAAGATTAAAATTTATACTTAATACACATCATCATTATGATCATGTAGGAGGCAATCAAAAATTAAAAGAAAAATATGAAGCAAAAGTTATTGGATATAAAGGGGATAAAGATAGAATTCCTGGAATAGATTTTCTAATTAATGATCAAGAAAATTGGAAACAAGGAAATTTTGAAGCAAAAATAATTCATATTCCAGGACATACACTTGGCCACATATGCTTCTACTTTTATAAAGAAAATTCTGTTTTTACTGGAGACACTCTTTTTTCATTGGGTTGTGGTCGAATTTTTGAAGGCACATATTCTCAAATGTACAACTCTTTAAAAAAATTAAAAATGCTTCCAGAAAATACAAAAATTTTCTGCGGTCATGAGTACACAAAACAAAATTCAGAATTCTG
>Ga0115566_10003906_pt1 | contig 11928 bp, 17 predicted proteins | sample COGITO_mtgs_1204_3_FD_87173 | JGI IMG/M metagenome (GOLD analysis project Ga0115566, IMG submission 87173) | Pelagic marine microbial communities from North Sea - COGITO_mtgs_120405 | ecosystem: Environmental > Aquatic > Marine > Epipelagic | place: Germany:Helgoland, sampling site Kabeltonne...
ACCTGATATTATTTTCATTGATTACCTTAATATATGTGCTTCCGAAAGATATCGCGCTGGTAGCAATGTCAATTCATATACAGTTGTCAAAGCAATTGCTGAAGAACTTCGAGGGTTGGCTGTCGAAGCAAACGTCCCTATCGTTTCTGCCACGCAGACCACTCGCTCTGGTTATGGCAGCAGTGATATTGAACTCACTGATACTAGTGAGTCCTTTGGTTTGCCTGCTACTGCTGATCTTATGTTTGCCCTTATTAAAACTGACGAGCTTGAAGAGTTGGGACAGATACTAGTCAAACAACTCAAGAACAGGTATAATGATATTACCTTGTATAAGAGATTTGTCGTGGGTATTGACAGAGCAAAGATGAGGTTGTATGATTGTGAACAATCGGCACAAGAAGACTTGCTTGAAAGTAAACAAGAGGAGTATGAGTACGAAGACAAACCAAAAAAGTCCTTTGAGGGATTTAAATTCTGATATGGGACTTACTAATAGAACACTACAATCGCAACTTGTAGTACCTAACGCCTCTTACATCTATGAGGTTAGAGATGAGGATGGTAATAGGTTTCGCCACTGTGGTAGTATGAAGGATGTAGAAACAGTATTAAGTTCTTATCCAAACTATTCATTTCAAAGAGTATACCTTCCAGAACCTCCTAAGACTGTGGATGTTCCGTATATTAGGGTAGCACCTGATTTGGAACTACCGATGCAGCAAATTCTACCTGAAAGTCAACAAGAACCACTTAATTTAGAACTATGACTATTGACCCCGCAAAATATATTGACTTCGTTTCTCAAACGACCAGTCGTCCCAGCACATACTTTCAGGATCTAGCAACAAGACTTGCTGAACTCGAAGGACTGGGTGCCGATGTTCCCAAGTTGACCACTGCTGCTCTGGGTATCACTGCGGAAGCAGGTGAGTTTGCCGAGATTGTCAAGAAGATCTTTCTTCAAGGAAAACCCTATGAGGAAGCAAACATCATTCATATGAAAAAAGAACTTGGTGATATCATGTGGTATATGGCGCAAGCATGTATGGCACTTGATACTGACTTCGACGAACTCATGCAGATGAACGTTGATAAGTTGAGTGCTCGTTACCCATCGGGCACATTTGATGTCCATTATTCTGAAAACCGTAAGGAGGGAGACCTTTGATTAATATTGAATTGGACGTAAGAACTGCCGCAGCAGTTCGTGAATCATTATTCCGAGACACAAAAGATTACACCTATGACCCAACTTGTTGTCCACAACGAGTTGTTGATATTCGTAATGTGATTGTGAACCTAGATACACAGATTGAAGAAGAATTACAAAAAGCAGTAACAGCAATTAAGGAGAGCGATGAAACTTCTAACACTTGATGATTATGAAAAGGCAGGCGTAGAGTTCTGGCCTAAGTATTGGTATATTGCTAACCAACTGGGAGAAAATGCCAAGACAGAAGACATTTTAAAAGTCATGGAAACAATCGGTGCTGTCGCGCTGAAGATTAAACTTGAAGATAAACTGTCTGGACCTTTTGGATTCAATAAGAAGAAAGAGGAAGATGATTCAGACATCGACTAATACAGTAGTAGTGCCAGAGGGTGCGGAACTTATTGACGAATGCTTCTATGTCTGGGAAACTAGGTATGGATTGTATTCTACGATGACAAAACAAGGTCGTCAGATGATGACTGGCGCTACTAAAGATGGTGTCACTCTTATGACACGTTGGCATCTTAAATGTGAGCAAGAGGGTACACTTGAGAAATATACCAGAGTTGTTGGTAGTGCTACTGTAGACGGTAAGTTGTGAATACAATTATCAGTTATGGATTAGCACTATGGACTACATTGATAGTTCCTTGTGTAACTCACCCTCCTAACTGGAAGTATTGTTTTAATGACTGGGATGTTTGGTTATATCCTGAGATACAAAAGGGGGTTGAGATCTATCTTAATCCTTCTTCTTTGTATTCTGAGGAACGAAAGCATCTAAACGGTATAAATATAAAAAAGTAATGTGTAAAGAAGATGTCTTCAGCAATGCAAAACTTTATGGGAGCGTATGTCGCTGTCCATAACTCTGAGGCAAAAGAGGAGTATTACTCAGTTAGAGACGCAGTAAGTGAGATGAACACTGAAGTTCTTACTGATAATGACCTTCGTGAAATTGCTGAAGAAGTATGTGAGACTTTATTCAGTCAAGAAATGAAGTTAGAGGAAGTAGAAAATAATTTAACTGAAGTTCTTGAGGAAGGTCAGAACGTAGGTAGAAATAGAAAGACTTCTAGAATTCTTGCGGCGTTTGTTGAAACCTTTGATCGTATTAAATCTAAAGCAAATAGACTTGAGTCGTTTGCCAAGTATAGAGAATCAAAGAAACTACGAGAAACTTGGTCTTCTAGATTCAATCAGGACAAGAGAGTTCAAAGACATCATAGTGCTCTGGTAGCAAACGAATGTGCTAATGTAAAGTCAGGTCTTCTTGAACTTTATAAGGGTAAGCACGGTCAGACTGAGAAACAGTATCAAGATAGTCGTTCTGATGCTGGCAAGATGGTCTCTGGCGACTCCAAGATGAGTGGTGCCAAGTACACCTCCGGTAGAAGAGTTAGTGATGGTGGTGCTGGTCCTCAACCCGCAGGTGGTTCTATGAAACCAAAAGCACAGGGTAGGATGGACAGTGGATCCAGAGCAGACCTTCAATATCGTAAGGCAAACATGAAGAAGAAGTCCATGAAGGAATCATGGGCAGATGCTTATAATTCTGTTTACGAAGCAGCAAAACCTGATTATCTTGACTTTGATAAGGATAACAATAAAAAAGAGTCAATGAAGAAGGCTCTTAAGGATAAGAAGAAGCACGGTATGAAAGGTCATAAGTGCGATGATGATTGTGATGAGAAAATGGAAGAAGGATATGGCACAGGTGCTGCTATGATTCGTGGTGGTGGCAAACCTAAGAAGAAAGAAACACAAGACCAAATTGATAAGCGTTTGATGTTGGGTAAGCACTCACCTGCTGTAAAGTATGCTAATATGAAGAAAGAAAGTGTACAGTTCTCCGAAGCAGAACTCGCAAGAATTCAGGAGATTGTAAATAGCTGGATTGACTAATGGCAATTTCAAGGAATACACCTCTCGCTGTATTCAATGGCATTGAGCAGTTCTTAAACGATCCTTCTATCAAAACGAAGGACGAATCATCTAAGGTGCGTATGAAGTATGTCTTCTCCGCACCTGATAGAATGGCACTCGCTGCTCAGATTCATGAGAACTTTGATAAGGCGAAACTTGATTACAGCACGACAAAGATATCAGGGTCATCATTCCCTGCCACTGTTGTGCCTTTTCAAAATCAAGGTAAAGTAAAAAGTGCTGTCATTCAATATAAACCACTGGGTGGAAAGAAAGCAGATGCCAAGACAACATTGATGCAGGAGAAAGCATCAACGTATGTTTTTGAGCGTGTGTTGAAAGATAATAAGACCTGGAAAGATGTTCAGGCAATGATGGATGATGATGTCACAATGAAAGGCATCAAGGATGTATATCCATCTGTTGATTTTGAATGGTTGGAAGTCTTCCACAAACAGCATGAAAAGATGTTTTCTTTGTATAGTTCCTCACAGTTTGATGTGTTTGATCACAGCGGAACTGGTTCCTTTATGGACTACATCTCTCAATTGGTTAATCAAAAGTTTGGTATTACCAAGAAAGACAACTGGGATCCCGCTGACATGTGGATCATCAAAGGTAGTGTCGCTACGGTGACAAAAGTAATTAATGATAATATCTCTGGATCAAAAGCAACTCAAACGATTGAAGAGTTGAATACGATCATGAGAGAAATGTTCACGAAGAAGATTGTTGTTGGTGTTTCTCTTAAAAAGGTATCAGGAAGTCAGGCAAAGTGGGAAGAATTTAATGTTAAAGAACTTACTTTAGAAGAAAGAGATGATTATAACTTCCCTAATGTGGAATCTAAGATTAGATTAGACGCTAATATGTCTCAAGATACTGTAGTCAAACTTACAAAGTCTGGTGGTCAAGGATACAAGTTTCAGATTAAAGCGAATGATTCTAAAAGTTTCTCTAATTTGAAATGGGAAGCAACACAGATTGGTGCTGGTGCTGCTAGGGGTGGTAAGGCACAGGTTGATCTAGTTGTTCAACTATTGAAGGATGCTGGTCAAGACTTTGATAAGTCAAACAAGAACTATCCTCAGAATATTGAAGAGTTTAGAAAGAAAGAGAGAGAATATGTAAATATGTTTAACTTTGTTAGTACAAAAGCAGATACAGATATTAACACCAGTGATGAGTTTGTTGCTAACATAGAGAACAAATTCTTGACAGAACCATACGTTGCTAACTCAAAGTTGATGCAGTTGTCATTTCTGAATGCTCTTTATAAGATTAGTCCTAAGAAAGATCAACTTGAGGTGTGGACTGATATGGTCTTTCTTGCTATTAAGAAAGGTAATAAATTTGGACCCTTCGGAAAGTTATACTAAATATTTTTATGAGGATTAACAAATAATGAAGTCGTTTTTTAATTTCTTAAAAGAAGCAAGAACATCTAATGCTTCAGATCAAGCGGAACGTCGCGGACTAACTGGCGATGGTCACGGAAATTGGTACGATAAAAACGGTAGACTTGCCGCTAAAACCAAAGGCGGCCGACTTGAACTTGTAAATCAGAAACAAAATTCTGCGAAGGAAGATGAACCAACAACAACCTCTAAATCTGAACCTGAACAAACTCAACAGCAACCTACCTCTGCCCCAGAGGCAGATGGAGAATCATCAGAGTTTGGAAGTTTTGAAGATGGTAGTCCAAGACGAATGCCAGTACCTACGAGGGCAGATGGATCTCCTAAAGAAGACCTTGGACCTCTGACAGTTGTATTTGGTAGGTTCAATCCACCAACTGTTGGGCATAAGAAACTACTAGATGCTGCTAGGAAGGCAGCAGGTAAAGGAAATTTCAAGATATATCCATCAAGATCGCAGGATAATAAGAAAAATCCATATGATCCTGATGAGAAGGTGGACATCATGAAGCAATCATTTCCTGATCATGCGGAAAATATTGTGAATGATCCCAATTCCAGGACTATTTTTGATGTTTTGAAGCAGGGGTATAGTGATGGACATTCAAGTGTTAAAATTGTGGTTGGTGGTGACAGGGTTAAGGAGTTTGAAAAACTCTCAGGAGATTACAATGGTAAACTCTATGATTTTTCTAGTGTGGAGACTGTATCTGCTGGAGAAAGAGATCCCGACTCTGAGGGTGTTGAAGGGATGTCGGCGTCCAAGATGAGAAAAGCGGCAGCATCTGATGATTTTGAGACATACCGAAAGGGTGTTCCTGATATTATTGATGATAAGACTGCCAAGAAAATGATGATGTCTCTTCGTAAGAAGATGCAGGTTAAAGAAGGTTGGAGTCTTTGGGAGATTGCTCCAAAGTTTGATTGGAGAAATTTAAGAGAGAACTATGTCACTGGAAAGATATTCAATATTAATCAAATAGTAGAGAATCTTAACACTGGATTGGTTGGTAAAATTGTTCGTAGAGGAACTAACTATCTTATCTGTGTCACAGAAGATAATGTCATGTTCAAATCGTGGATCAAAGACTTGAAAGAGTATACTGAAGTCAAGATGGATAAGAAAGAAAGACTTCCTGGCAAAGCAAATACTTTGATTGGAACCAAGGGATACTTTAAGTATGCTGCTGATATGACACCTGGACATGAAGATGGTGGACAGAACCTCCAACCAGGTGGAAAAGCGTATGATGGTAAAAGTGCTCGCTCATTCATAAATAAGTATAAGAAAAAGTAGAAAGTCATGATTTCTGAAGAAGATCTGGCGCAGGGTAATGCTCCTGACGAATCTAAACAACGTGTTAGGCAGATAACGAAAGCAATTCGTTATAAGGCAAGAAAGGAAGGCGGCAACCTTTTCAAAGCATTTAACGATTATATGAGTAGTGCCTCTGGTGTAACTGCGACTGATCGTGCTAGCGTCAAGCAATCCCTTGGATTGTCTGAAAGATTTTCTTCATGGAGAGAGGAGATTCGCGAAATCGCTGACATCCCTTCATCTGAAGCAAAGAAAGACACAGAGATGTCTAAAGAAATTAAAGAGAAGAAAGTTAAAAATAAAATTATCATTAACCCTGATATGAAGGAGGCATTTGAAGAGATTGGTGCTGAAGTCCTTGATGTATATGAGTTGAGTGAAGAAGATATTCAGGAGATTGATGAGGATGCGCCTACACAGAAAGAGGAAGCAGGTTCAACTACTGGGCAGATGGATCCCCAGCAGAAACAGCAACTCAAAAACAAAGAGCAAATGCTGAGAAAGCAGCAAATGCTTTCAAGACAGAGAATCCAAATGCAGAAACAAGGCAGACTGCCTATGGGGCATTCGGAGGGATATGCTCCTGGTGATGTTGACCAGAAGGTCGGTGCTGTAACTCCTATTCCTAAAAAAGATAGAGATGCTGCCCGTGATAGACTTCTTGCGAAGGCAAAGGCAAAGCGTGAGAAGATGAAAGAGTCTACAGAAGATTCTCTGAGAGACCGTCGCATGGAGCGCGGTGGTGTGGATGGTAATGTTAGATATGACAGAGCACCTAAATCTGCTAACACTGCTGGTAAAAAGAAACCCTATGATGGGATGTCGGCACTTGAAAAAGTAAAGGCAAGCATCCGTGCTAAGCATGGACAGGGTGCCATTATGGATACTAAAAAGAAGTGATATGCCAGCAGTAAGTAAGGCACAACAAAGGTTTATGGGTATGGTCTATGCCACCAAAAAAGGTGAGATGACCAACCCATCGCCCGAAGTGAAGAAGGCAGCATCATCCATGAATAAAAAAGATGCTAAAGATTTTGCTGGAACTAAACATAAAGGATTGCCTAATAAGGTAGAAGAGGAATCCAAAAAATGTAAGTTAGGATACTATTATTGTTATACTGATAAAAAATGTAAACCAATTCCTAAAGGATTTAAAGTTGTAGGTCGCGCTGGAATGCTCCGTAAAGAGAATGGGCATACTGTTGATGACGACGATAATAAGAATGGCAATGGAAATGGTAATGGTAACGGTAACGGTGATGGTGGCGGCATGGGTGAAGCAATTGATTATTCAGATCGCAAACTGATGAAGCGTTATGACGATGAGAAGAAGCGTCATAAAGAACAAGATAATAGAATGAAATATGGTAAGTTTGTTGCCAAAGCAAAGGAAGCGAAGGATCGTCTGCGTCCTGGTGAAGTCAAACGTTATGATAAGAAACTAGGTAGATACGTCTCTAACAAAGAATCATGAGAGGAGGCAACGGGGCATATACTAATTCGGCATCTGCCTCGGGACCTTTTGCTGGTTTTGATAAGAGACTTTTTAAGGGTGATGATGATCTATTGTCGCAAGACTTTCAGACTGATGCTGAACCCGGTCAAAATAGATACAATACTTTCTCCTCTGTATATCCAGTGATGAAAGTATCTCTTTCAAATAATATGGGAGATGGTCCATCCATTGACGCGCAGGTTGCTGCTTCAAAAGCCTTTGTAAATAAGATGGATGAATCAAGCAAGAAAAAGTTTACTGACTTTATGTTAGAGACACAATTAAAAGGTTGACCCATATATAGTTTACTTGCTAATTAATTATGCTCGCATTCTTACTTCCACTTGCATCAAAAATTATTACCGATGCTATTAATAAAATTCCAGAAAATGAAGAACTGGGTGAGAAGATGGTTGAGATCTGTCTTGTTATTCTTGCTAAAGCAGTTAAGCTAACCAAGACTGATATGGACGATCAACTTCTTGAAGTTGTAACAAAAGCAATCAAAACAAGAGACGAAGAATAATCATCTGGAGACCGGACGGTCTCCTATTTTTATAAATATTTGAAGCAAAGTTTTTTTATCTAGGGCAAAGACATGGCACTTTGGGGCAATAAGGATAATGTGGGGGCAGGCGGAACAGTCCTCCTTGATTACTCTACGGGAGTAGTTACTGGCGCAGGCACTACATTTGGAAATGTTGGTGCCGCCAAAACTGGCATGGTAATTAGAATTGGTGATAAAGCAGGCACCTATTATGGTGATGCGGTTATTATTAGTGTTGCATCAAATACTTCACTTACTATTGGTTCTACGATTGGTTTGAGTGGTGTAGCAATCGCTGCTACTACTTTCCAGGTGTCGGAACTTCCTAAGTATACTGTAACTAATCCAGAATTTAGTGAGAATTCTCTCTACAATAGAGAGGCTCCTTCCTTCAAGGTCGTTACGTCACAGCACGTTCAATCTCCTTCTGGCGTATCGGCAGGGTCCAGTATCCTTCCCACGTTCGCTAGTTATGTACAACAAGCAGGTATTGTGCCTGGTGATTTCTATGTTGATGGATCTGTTAATATCCCTGTTGCAGGACTTGGAACCGGTTCAATCGCTGTAGATAGTCAGTCTCCTATTGGATTCTTGACAGTATTCTTTGACACCACGCTTACACCAGCATTCGGTGCCGAGTTTGGATCTGGTTCTTTCTACGGACAAGACCTCGGTCAAGTAGTATCAACATCCTCTACTTCCGTCACCTTTACTAACGCACTTACCAAAGCAGCAGGTATTGGTTCTGTAGTTGATCTCAACAGTGCTTACTTCGTATCACTGGCAAGCACTATCGCCAATACCAAGGCACAAGGAGCAGTCCTTCAGTTTGGTCGCTACATGGCTGGTTATGACAAGTATGTTTATGGTATCGGATCTACCGCTGCTGCTAACGCACAAGGTGGTCAGTATGCTGTCGCACACTCAGGTTGGGTTGGTGTTACCACTTATCTTCAGAACGATGGACAATTGAGAGTTAAGCAAGAAGTCCTTGTTGCCGGTGTCGGTATTCAAACTGGCAATACTCCCACATACCCCCCTGCATGATAAATGAGATTTGATGAGTTGACAGAAAGGAATTTTCTATTATTTGCTATTAAACATTATGAAAATCCTCAAGCAGTAACAAAAGAAGATTTTGATAAAGACCTTAATCATTTTCGATATATTAAGAGGTTATTGAAACGATATAGATCAAGTAATGAACTCAAACTTCATCTCTTGATCAATCATTTCATTATCCTCTATAATATCTTTGGCAATGCTGCTACTCCAATGCTCTTTTTCAAAATAGAAAGAGACCTTTGGCCATATGTAAAGACATTTGTTGTGTTTTTGGACAGACTTCCTGAGTATCCTCATACTTACATTCATGAAATTGAAGTCGATCAGCAAATACAAAGTCAATTAGAAAGGATGACAAATGGAGAAATCAAAAATTGATAAGTTTGTTGATGCTTTTCGCACAGCAATGCATCATGAGTTTAGTGTTTCTGAGGAAGGGATGGTAGCAAATCCTCCAGGAGGATCTGGTGGATTTAGTGCGTCCTCTGACGCTAAGGGTCCAACTGCTGGTTACGATTCTAACTTGAAATTTGATGGACGTAATAAGTTTGTAAGAAAAGCAATTCAAGATTTGATGAATAGAAAGGAAAAGAGATCAGCGAGGAAGGCAAAAAAGAAAGCAACGAACTTTAATCCTTACTTCAAACCTCAAGATGGACGATCAAGTTAAGATTGCGGTACTAGAACAAAAGATAGAGGACTTAAAACCAATTGTCCTCAGAATTGATGCTGCTATTGAAAAACTGAGTGAGGTAAATACTACAGTTAGTAGAATGCTCGCGATTCATGAAGAGCGAATTTCAAAACAGGAAGAAGTTGACAAAGTATTGTTTGTTAAAATTGACAAACTCCGTGATAAAATTGACAGGGATTATGACCGATTCGATCAAAGAATACGTCAATTAGAGAAGAGAGTCTGGATGGCGATTGGTGCTGTGGTAGTCGCATCATTTGTCATGAATAACGCAGGGATATTGACAAAGGTATTGACAGCACCCGAATCACAGTCTAAAATTACGAGTAGTTATGTAGAAGGTTGACGCATGGATCATGTTGATGTGAAATACATCAATCTTATATCATCAAGACTTGGTAAATTCAAAAAAGTTAAACCACATCTGTACAATTTTCGTTGTCCTATTTGCGGTGACTCACAGAAGCAGAAGAATAAGGCAAGAGGATATCTGTATCGAGTAAAGAACAATACAAACTACAAATGTCATAACTGTGGCATCAGTGTATCGTTTAGTAGTTTCTTAAAGAGTGTCGATCCAGAATCACATAAGCACTATACGTTTGAGAAGTTCAAGGATGGGAAGACAGGAAAGAACTTCCCTACAGAGAGTCCAGAGGACATATTCGCAACTGTAGATAGTGCCAGACCTAAATTCAAAAAGAAGGTTAGTATAGACCTTCCAGACGCTTTCTCTGTGCCTATCTCAAAGAAGTACCTGGAATCTAGGGCAATCTTTAATGGGAAGTTTTTTTATGCTGAAAACTTCAAAGAGTTTGTCAATACAATCAAACCAGATACGTTTGATGATGTGAAGTTTGGCGAGGAAAGAATCGTCATTCCTCTTATTGTAGATTCAAAACTTATAGGAGTTCAAGGTAGATCCCTATCTACAAACCCTATTAAATACTTAACCATAATGTTGGATGATGATGCGCCAAAACTCTACGGATTGGATAATGTCAGAAAAGATGAACCGGTCTATGTCACCGAAGGTCCTTTCGATTCCACGTTCATTTCAAACGCGATTGCTATGTGCGGAGCTGACGCTGATGTTGGTAACTGGGGTATCAGCAATCCTGTTTGGATATATGATAACGAACCCCGCAATCGAGAGATTGTCAATCGAATCGGCAGAACAATCGATAGTGGCGACTCCGTAGTCATATGGCCATCTAATATCCGAGAGAAGGATCTTAATGATATGGTCCTTGCTGGACACAAGATTCAAGAACTAGTAGAATCAAATATCTACTCCGGTTTACAAGCAAAGTTAAAATTTAACACCTGGAAGAAAACATGAGCAACGGAACAAAAGTAAAAAAGAGAGATGGGAGAATTGAGTCTCTTGACCTTGATAAGATGCATTTGATGGTACAGGAAGCATGTGAGGGTCTTGCGGGTGTGTCTGCGAGTCAAGTTGAGATGACTTCTGGTATTCAATTCTATGATGGTATTACGACAGGAGAGATTCAAGAGATTTTAATTAAGAGTGCCAGTGATTTAATTGACCTAGATCATCCCAACTATCAGTTCGTTGCTGCCAGACTGCTTCTATTCTCGCTTAGGAAGTCTCTGTTTGGAAAGATGAGGGAATTGCCTTCATTGATTGATCATATCACTGCTAAAGCATATGATGGACTGTACGATAAAGATATCTTTGTCAAATACTCTCAAGAGGAGATTATTAAAGCACAGACGTTCATAGATCATGATCGCGATTTCTTATTCACATATGCTGGTTTACGTCAGGTTGTGGATAAATACCTAGTGCAAGACAGGAGTGCTGGGAAGGTATACGAAACTCCGCAGTTCATGTATATCATGATTGCGTTGACTATCTTCCGGGACTACCCCAAAGCGACAAGAATGTCTTATGTCAAACGGTACTACGATGCGGTCTCCAGGCACCGACTCAACATCCCAACACCAATCATGGCAGGAGTGCGTACACCGCTCCGGCAGTTTGCGTCTTGCGTTCTGGTTGATGTTGATGACACCCTGGATAGTATTTTTACATCTGATATGGCCATTGGCCGTTATGTCGCACAAAGGGCTGGTATCGGTATCAACGCTGGGAGAATCCGTGGGATCAACAGTAAGATCAGAGGTGGAGAAGTACAGCACACTGGCGTTGTTCCTTTCCTTAAAAAGTTTGAATCAACTGTACGATGCTGTACGCAAAATGGAATCCGTGGTGGATCAGCAAC
>Ga0115566_10003912_pt1 | contig 11917 bp, 6 predicted proteins | sample COGITO_mtgs_1204_3_FD_87173 | JGI IMG/M metagenome (GOLD analysis project Ga0115566, IMG submission 87173) | Pelagic marine microbial communities from North Sea - COGITO_mtgs_120405 | ecosystem: Environmental > Aquatic > Marine > Epipelagic | place: Germany:Helgoland, sampling site Kabeltonne...
TATATGTGTAAATACTATAACCCATATTTTTATACAACGGCTGAAGAAAACGCTTCTGATGAGTTTGAGATGAAGAATATATATGATAAAGAAGATTTTTTTACTTTTCAGATTTTACATAAAAAAAGAGTAGTAGCTGAGAAGATTTTTTCTGGTAATGACTACCCTCCAAAAGTCAGATATGATGTTGATATAAGAAAAATTTTACCAGTAATCACCAATCAGGTACAACAGGGGTTAAGTCATAAAAATTATACGAAAAAATATTGTGATTATAACTTAGAGAGCATATTTATTAATAAGTAAACTAAAAAGAGTTATGGATAAAAAAGAAGTTAAAGACTTAGGTTATTTAGGTTATAGTTTTCAGATTAAATTAGTTAAACAAATGATAGAGGATACTAAATTTTCAGAAAGTATCATAGACATCATTTCACCGAATTATTTTGACAACGAGTATATCAGATTGATTATTGCTAGTGTTAAGGATTATAAGGATAACTATGAAACTATTCCTACATATGAAACCATAAACCAGATAATTAAAGCTGAAGTTCGAAGGGAAATTGCTAGAGAGTCAGCTTTAGAAATGGTAAAAGAAGTTATTAATTCCGATAGTAAAGACTGTTTACATACACAAGAAGTCGCTATTAAGTTCTGCAAACAACAAGAACTTAAGAAGGCTAATCAAAAGATTCAGAAAATATTAGATACTGGTGATTTTGATAGATATGAAGAGTGTGAAGAGATTTTAAAACAAGCTTTAACTATTGGTGATGTTTCTGATAATGGTATCGATGTATTTCACGCTATAGAAGATGTATTAAGTGATGATTTTAGGTCACCTATACAAACCGGTATAGTAGGATTAGATAATCTAATGGATGGTGGTTTATCTAAGGGTGAGTTAGGTGTAATTTTAGCACCTTTTGGTGTTGGTAAAACAACATTGGTTACTAGAATGGCTAATACTGCTTATAACTTAGGTTACAATGTGGTTCAGATATTCTTTGAAGACAATCCCAAAGTTATACAGAGAAAACATTTGACTTGTTGGACTGAAATACCTTTAAGTGACTTAACTGAGAATAAAGAAGAGGTAAGTAGAATCATACCTACTCTTAAAAATAAAGAAGGGAATCTAATATTGAAGAAAATGGCTAGTGACGGAACCACTATCCCTCATATTAAACAATACCTTAGAAAATTAACATCTAATGGTATGAAACCAGATATTGTTTTTGTAGATTACATTGATTGTATAGCACCTACAAAACAATTTAAGGATGAGTGGTCTGGTGAAGGTAACGTTATGAGACAATTCGAAACTATGATATCTGAATTGGACATTGTTGGTTGGACTGCGATACAAGGAAATCGAAGTTCTATTGGAGCAAATGTCGTACAAGCGGATATGATTGGTGGTTCGATTAAAAAAGGACAAATCGGACATTTTATCGTTTCAGTTGCTAAAACATTAGAACAAAAAGAAGAGGGTAGAGCAACTATGGCGATACTTAAATCTAGGTTTGGTAAAGATGGGGTAATTTTTGAAGATATTTTATTCGATAATGGTACATTAGTTATAGATACTAATGATTCTAGTGACGTTTCATTTTTAGATTTCGATAAAGGAGTCAAAAAAAAGGATTCTAATTTTATAGCGGAAGTTATAAAGAAAAAACGAGAGACTTTAGGGGGTGGATAACTAAATAGGGTTATTTTAACTAAAAGAAGTGGTTTACTTATGTGAACCGTTAATGGAATCCCCACCTTAAGATCTAAATAAAAACACAAAAAAAAAATAAGTATATGGACATAACAAATAAAATATTATCAGATATTACAGTGTATATGAAATACGCTAAATATCTACCCGAATTGAATAGGAGAGAGACATGGGAAGAATTGGTAACTAGAAATAAGAATATGCACATTAAGAAATATCTTGAATTAAAATATGAAATAGAAGAAAAGTATAAATTTGTATATGATAAAAAAGTTTTACCATCTATGAGGTCTATGCAGTTTGCTGGTAAATCTATTGAGATATCACCTAATAGGGTTTATAATTGCGCGTTTTTACCGATTGACTCTATTGAGTCTTTTAGTGAAACAATGTTTCTTCTTTTAGGTGGAACGGGTGTTGGGTACTCTGTACAAAAACATCATGTTGATAAATTACAACCAATTAATAAACCTTACACTAAAAGAAAAAGAAGGTTCTTGATCGGAGATTCAATAGAAGGTTGGGCAGATTCAATAAAAGTCTTAATGAAGTCTTATATTGGAGATAAAAGAAGTTCAAGTATTGAGTTTGATTTTTCAGATATTAGACCAAAAGGAGCTAGGTTAGTTACTTCTGGTGGTAAAGCACCGGGACCTCAACCTTTAAAAGAGTGTATTGTTAAAATAACTGGTATATTAGAAAATAAAAATGATGGAGAAAAATTAACAACTCTTGAAACACACGATATAGTATGTCATGTTGCAGATGCAGTATTAGCTGGTGGTATTCGTAGAGCAGCATTAATTAGTTTATTTAGTGCTGATGATGACGAAATGATTGCTTGTAAATCAGGAAACTGGTGGGAAACTAACCCACAAAGAGGTAGATCAAACAATTCAGCGGTTCTTATACGACACAAAATTACTAAAGACTTCTTTATGGAGTTATGGAAAAGAATTGAACTGTCGGGTGCTGGTGAACCAGGAATTTATCTATCAAACGATAAAGAATGGGGTACCAATCCTTGTTGTGAGATTGCATTAAGACCTTTTCAGTTCTGTAACTTATGTGAAGTAAACGTATCCAACATAGAATCTCAAACTGATTTAAATGAAAGAGTTAAGGCGGCAGCGTTCATAGGGACGTTACAAGCTGGTTATACAGACTTTCATTATCTTAGAGAGGTATGGCAAGAAACTACTGAGAAAGATGCTTTAATAGGTGTTTCTATGACTGGTATTGGTAGTGGTATTGTATTAGGATATGATTTAGAAAAATCTGCTGATGTTGTAAAGAGAGAAAATAGTAGAGTTGCTAAGTTAATAGGTATTAGAAAGAGTTCTAGATGTACAACAGTTAAACCTGCTGGGACAACATCATTAACATTAGGTACATCATCTGGTATACATGCTTGGCACAATGATTATTATATTAGAAGAATTAGAGTTGGTAAAAATGAATCAATTTATAAATATTTAATTGTTAATCATCCAGAATTATTAGAAGATGATTTTTTCAGATCTCATGATACTGCTATAATCACCATTCCACAAAAAGCACCAAAAGGTTCTATATTGAGAACAGAGTCTCCATTTGATCTTTTAGAGAGAGTTAAGAAAGTTGCTACTGAGTGGGTAAAAAGTGGACATAGAAACGGTTCTAACACACATAATGTTTCAGCAACTATATCTTTAAAAGAAGAAGATTGGGAATTAGCTGGTGAATGGATGTGGACAAATAAAGAACATTATAATGGATTATCTGTATTACCTTACAACGGTGGTACATATACACAAGCACCTTTCGAAGATATTACTGAAGAAAAGTATAATGAAATGGTAAAACATTTAAATAACATTGATTTATCTCTAATAGTAGAAGAAACTGACGAAACCGATTTAAGTGGTGAGTTAGCTTGTGCTGGAGGAGCATGTGAAATTAAATAGTGATGTTAGTTAAAGAAGATTGGATTTACGATTTGTATGTGAAGGAGTTTATTAAACATAAACACCTTCCTACAGATTTTTATTATAGTAAAGACGGAATAATGGTTATGACTGAAGACTATCATAAGAGGAGGGGTAGTTGTTGTGGTAACGGATGTTTACATTGTCCATACATACCCAAACACCAAAAAGGTGCTACAAATATCAAATAATTAAAAGTCAGAGAAATCTGACTTTTTTTATTATTACCCTTTCCTTCCAAAAAATAAATAATAGAATATTTATATATACAAATGGCAAAACAAAGGTTTATAAATATAGATTTCCCTTTTAAAGATAGCCCCGAAGGGTTTTACTTTAATTTAAATGCAACTGATGCAGATGCTATTAGGGCAGATTTATTACATTTATTATTAACTAATAAAGGAGAAAGATTATATTCTCCAGATTTCGGAAGTGATTTGAAAAAGTTTATTTTCGAACCAAACGATAGTATTACTCATGAACAAATAAAAGATAATTTGAATGAGACAATTAAAAGATATATGCCAAATCTAATAATTAACGATATTACATTTAATAACGATTCTGTTGAGGAATTGATAATAGTGAAACTAACATATACAGTGACAGATGGAACTTTTAAAAACAGTGATTCTGTAACTTTAACATTTTAAAATATGGCAACAAAGAAGATTGATTATAATGCTAGAAATTTTGCAGACGTAAGACAACAATTAATAAGTTTTATACAACAATATTATCCGGAGATTTTTTCAGATTTTAATGATGCGTCTGTTGGTATGATGTTATTGGAATTAAACGCTGCTGTTGGGGATATGTTATCTTTCCATACTGATAGGATGTTTAATGAAACACAAATCAGTTATGCACAAGAAAAGTCGTCTCTTTTAGAAATAGCTAGGACTTTTGGTTTAAATGTACCGGGTAAGAGTCCAAGTGTGACAATAGTTGATTGGACTGCTAATAATATTCCAGTAAATGGTGACACATTTGATATCCAATACTTACCTAAGATATTGAAAGGTGGACAAGCTACAGGTGCTGGTAAGGTATTTGAATTGTTAGAAGATTGTGATTTTACATCTCCATTCACAACTGGAGGGATACCTAATAGACAAGTTATCCCACAAATTGATGGTAGTGGACAAATACAAAGTTATAGTATTAAGAAAAGAGAAATTGTAGTCAACGGATTTACTAAGATATATAAAAGATTAATTAATACTGAAGATTATAAACCGTTTTTAGAGGTTGTATTACCAGAAAACAATGTATTGTCTATAGAAAATATAGTAACGATGGAAGGTACTAATTTAACAAGTTTACCAACACCTACAGACTTTTCAGATTTCGATAAAAACTGGTATGAGGTACCAGCTTTAGCACAAAGTGAAATTTATGTGGAAGATTCTAACGCTATATCTGATCAAGATGGTGTAGTGGTAGGTAAATGGAAAAACTCCCCACAAAGATTTGTTAAAGAATTTACAGACAAAGGGTTTTGTAAAATTACTTTTGGGGCTGGAGATTCTGACGTATCAGATTTAAATGAATTTGTTGGTTGTAGAGGACAGATTGATAGAATTGGTAAAACAATTAATAACCTATCTTTAGGTGCCATACCAAAACCAAGTCAAACTATGTTTATTAAATATAGAGTGGGTGGAGGAACAGCATCAAACATTGGTGTTAATACATTAACTAACTTAGGTTTGGTAGATGTGATAGTTAACGGTTCGGATCGTAATATTAATAGAATTGTTAGAGATAGTATTAGTATTAACAACCCTATTCCGGCTTTAGGTGGTAAAGAATCACCATCTGTTGAGGAAATAAGAAATTTAGTTAGGTATAACTTCTCCGCTCAGGATAGGTGTGTAACCATAAAAGATTATCAAAGTAGAGTACCATTAATGCCTGGAAAATTTGGTGTACCATTTAGAACAGGTGTTTGGGAAGAAAGAAATAAAATTAATGTTTCTATATTGGCTTTGGATTCTGATAGTAAATTAACTACACAATCAACATCGGCACTTAAACAGAATATAGGCGAATATTTAGCGGATTATAGAATGATAAATGATTATATAACCATAAAAAATGGTAGAGTTATAAATTTAGGTATTGAAGTTGACTTATTTATTGAAAAATCAATACCTAAAGGTGATGTAATTAGTAATGTGATAACCACAATAAAAGAATATTTAGATATTAATAATTGGGATATGGGTGATAATATTTATCTATCTCAGTTAATAGAAAATGTTAATAGTGTAGGTGGTGTATTAAACGTAACAGATTTAAGGGTTTTTAATAAAGTAAATGAAAATGGAACATACTCACTGAATGAGATTGCTCAACCATATGTTGATGCAGATACAAGACAAGTGGATTTATTAGGTAAAAATACTCTATTTGGTGTACCTAACGGAATGTTCGAAATAAAATATCCCAATAAAGACATAAAAGTTACGATTTCTACGTCATAGTAATTACTTTTTAAAAAAATAAGTTACTTTTATAGAAAAAAATAGAGTTATGGGATGTAAAACATGTAAAGATAAGAAAGGACCTACACAAAACGGTGTGGGCGGTAAAAGAGATGTGGTAGATAATAAGGACACTATCAGTCTAATACCTGAAGAAATAGCTAACGGTGATTTTAGTGGTAATTTTTTATTTAAAGTTGTAGCTTTCACCGTAATGATATTCGCGATACCACTAATTATTGTCGTTTTAATTGGGAAAATGTTTTTCACTTTCTTTATGCCTAAATCACTACCAAAAGTTAGTAAAAAAGTAAGTGGTTTATTTATGGGTATCATTAAAAGATATGGTAACTTTTTAGCGGCTAAAGAAGTTCGAAAAAGAAAGAAACAATTCGAAAAAAATCAGGGATATGAAGAGGGAAGTGAACTAAACGATATTGAAGATTATAGTGATATAAATGTTCATAAAAAAAATAATGAAAAGGAATAAATAGAACTTAGATGTCTAAATCGTATAGGATTAGAACTACACCGGGTGAAGATAATGGTTATTTAAAGGTTAACGTTGACCTTAATCAAAACTATGATCATTTAGAAATTTTAAGTTTAAAGATTTCTCAAGTTGACGAGTATCAGAATTATTGTTCTGATTATGGTGTAATTGCTGGTAGGGTTGACATAAATAACGGTTTCGGTGTACCTAACGTTAAAGTATCTATATTTGTACCTGTTGAAGAGGTTGATTTAGATAACCCAATTATATCTAAGTTATATCCATACGAAGATCCATTTCCAGATAAAAAGAATGTTAATGGGATTAGGTATAATATATTACCTAAAAATAAACAAAGTTTAGATCACACACCTGTAGGGACATTTCCAAAGAAAAGGGAAGTATTAGACGACGCTACTACTTTAGAAATATATGAAAAATATTATAAGTACACCACTACTACAAATAAATCTGGAGATTATATATTATTTGGTGTTCCATTAGGTGAACATTATTTACATTATGATTGTGATATTAGTGATATTGGTTTCATTTCTTCTAGACCATACGAAATGATATCTGAAGGTTATAGTGAAGACTTATTTGATGGTAAATTTAAGTTTAAGGGTGGTAACAATTTAGATAGTTTATCTCAGATATTTTCACAAAATATACCTATTACAGTAGAACCTTTTTGGTGTGATAGTTTAAGTGTTGGAAGTCCACTTGGTATTAATAGAAGAGACATTTCCATTAATTATGAAGTTACACCCACAGCTATTTTTATGGGTAGTATTTTTTCAGATGATGAAAAAGATTCATTAAACAAAAATTGTAAGCCTGGTAGACAGATGGGTAAGATGAATGAGGTTATCACAGGAAGTGGTAAAATTGAATCATTACGAAGAAATGTTGATGGTGGTATAGAAAAATTTAATTTTAATGATAATTCTATAGATGAAAATGGAAATTGGTCAGTATTAGTACCAATGAACATTAGAAAAGTGGTAACGGATGAATTTGGTAATTTAGTACCTAGTCCTGATGGGATAGCTGGTATCGCTACAGAAGGTGATTATAGATTTAGAATATCTATGGATGCTTCTGATACTGATAAGAGATTAAGACAAAGGGCTAAATTTTTGGTTCCTAACACAAATAATAATTTTAATTTCGATGAGTACTCACAAGATGAATTAAGAAACTCAACCGATTTTACGGTTAATGAACAATTATCTACTATAACTGATGGTACACAATATGAAAATGACATAACCAATCAATATAACTACCTTGAAGAATTTTATCCATTTAGATGGAAAAAGGTATATACCGTTAAACAATATATTGGTAGGATGCAAAAAGCGAATGGTAATGATGAAGCCAGAGGTTTCATTGGTATAAAAGACATTATAAATGCTGAAGGGGTTAACAAGTTTCCATCCAATAGATTTGATACCTCAATACACCCAGTATATAGTATTTTATGTATATTATTAACATTTGTGGGACATCTCATTGGATTTGTTAATGGAATATTAATGATGTTTAATGGGTTAATAACTGAAATATGTCAGTTTAAGTTTCCCGTTAAAATTGCGTTTCAATTTTGTATTAACATTGGTCCAGGAACTGGTGTTTGTAATAAAGGTTATAAGGATAGGTGTGCCGATACTTATGGTGTCACTGACGGCACTTGTGATAAGTGCAGATGTAACTCCTCAGGAAATCAAGAGGCAGAATTTATAGTAAGTATAGGGTGGAAATGTTTATTTGGGGGTATAATATGTCAAAATTGTAACACCCTTTGTAAAAATCAAGGGGATTTTATGGGTAATCCGGGTGAAAATAAATTTAGGTGTTGTGGGTGGTTTTTTAGTAACGGAACCGCAAACAAAAACCCCGATCAATATCCTTGTAAACAAAATGAACAAAGTCCCCCAAATGGTATATATTTAGATTGTAATGATGCTACAAACCCCCCAAGTACCACACCAACAATGAATAATCCTTCTTTTCTTACAACTTATAGAAATTGTTCAACACCGAGTTGGTCTCAATATCCAAGCGGAAACGAATGTGGGGATGATAGTTATTACGACTCTCCTTGTGGTGCAGGAACGATAGCTTTCACACAACCATCAGAGTTACCAAGTCCAGCTTGTTGTCCATGGTGTTGTATTAAAATACCGTTAATACCACTTAAGTGTAATGAAGAAGGTAAATCTGAATCTGTTACGATACTTTCTAGTCCATTTGGACCTACAGACTGTAATAGAAGATACGCCAAACCAGGTGGGTGTGTTAATTGTGGTGGTTACCAAACACAAGTGATAAAAGATTGGGTATCTTGTTTATTGGAACCAGTCGCAGTTTTCTTAAAAATGTTAAAATTTGATTTTTATAATGATTGGGTAGGGGGGTCACTATATTTTCCACTTATTAAAAGAAAATACAAACTTAAGAAAAGAGGTAGAAAATTCGGACAAATCAAAAAGGATAAGTTTTGTGATTTCGATTGTTACGATAAAGAAGAACCGGGTGATTTTCAAGGGGACGATACCTACCAACAATGGAGAATCAAGGTGAAAGACGTGATTGGTACAAATCCAACTATTACAGTAGATGGTTGTACGGCTAAAGTTAAAGGTAAAAGGGTTACTAATTGGTATGGGACAGTGGACAATGATGATCAAATATATAACTTAAATTTAGCGGTTAAAGAACTTACTTTTGGGGGTACAGATACAAACTCTAATGATTGTAATATTAAGTTTGCAACTTGGGATGATTTTACTACCACCTTTACCTCATCTATAGATTATGAAGATCAATCAAAAGAGGTTGCCACTGAACATGGTAAACCAGAATATATAGAAACTGATGATGGTTTCGGTAACAGTACGTGGAAAAATATAGGTGGTCATGGTCACCATAAAAATAGTTGTGATAACACTAATATGGTTGAACGAAAAGAGTTCTTTAAAACTACGTTAGATTGTTTGGGTCCATTATTAGAAGAACCACCAGGTGATGCAATAATTCAAGGGTTAACTACTAATTATTCAAACTTACCATGTAATGACCCTAATGGCGCTCCAGGCGCACCCCTACCACCATACTTAAAATGGCAATACTGTTTAAATAATGAAAAGGATACAAGGTTAAAGGTTGGTCAGGTTCCATTTAATGGTGGTGGACCACTTAATGCACCAACTTCCCCTTCGTACGCCAATCCTGCCGGTATATCAAGAGGTTTCTGTATCGCTGGTTGTGATCCAGATTGTGGTAGTAATGGGGTTGCACCTTGTAAAAAAACAAATGAAACACCAATTGGTCACTATAATGAACAGACTATAAGACATGGTTTAATTTCTTGGTATAACGAAGAAATATATTACACACCAAGAATTAAAGAAAGTGATTCAAGATTTAACCCCAACGAGTATAAGGGTAATTTATTATTACCAACAACCATATTAGAATTGGGTAGTAGCGTATATTGTGATATTGATGATGTACCATTTATAATGGATCAATTACCACCAACAACATTCGCAGCTAGTTTTGAAGATATGAAATATAAGTTGGGGGCATTGGGATCACCTTTCCCTATTGATCAAGGATTTATAGATGATAACAACTTACCTGATAGTCTTATCGGAGAGTCCGCTGAAATACAACCAATAATAAGTTATGACGATAAAAAAGATAGTTCGTTAAATCTTAGAGCATATGCTGAATTTAGTTGTGTATCTGTTGTTTGTGCAAATACTTCCGCAGCGGTAAACCAATCACAGTTAGGTGTGGAAATAATTGATAAGAATGATATTGGAATTGAAATAGGTAATTGTTTTGTTAGATTTGAACATGATACAGATTTAAGGGAATATTTTTGTAAAAGGTTTAACGGGTATAGAAGAAACGGTGATGTATCAAACTCCCTATCCTTTCACCATACAAGACCAGGATCAATTGAATTCGATAATGTATATGGTAGTTATCCTGAAATTACATTGACACAAGGGTATAATTTATTATATGAAACACCCGAAGGGGCAATAACACCCGAAGGGGAAATAATATTATCAGAATATAACGATGGTGATTCATTTATTCCTGGTGACGGGTGTGGATACCAAAGAAAAGATAATGGTAGTTCATCATATAACAAAACTGATTATTTCTATGGATTAGCTCCGGGACAAACATCTGGATTTATAAACTACCCTAATTATGATACTGTAGACAATGCTGGTGGTACTATTATTTTTGGAGACACCGCTCAAGGTGCGGATGGAACAGATGAAATATTTTCAGGAACTTCAGGAAGTTATGAAGATGACGATAACAATGGTAGTGTTGACGTTAAGGGTGTAAGACATAACAGATCTCAAACACCATATTTCCTATACTTTGGATTGGTTCCTGGAAAAACCGCATTAAATAAAGTTGTTGGTAAATTCTTTGGTGATAAGATAAACGCTGTTACATTAGAAGGTATTGGTGCATCACCTGATGATGTATCTCAAAACATTAATAATCAGAATAATCTAAAAAATGGTGAAGAAAACCCATTTACTACGTTTAGAACTTGTTTGGGTGATACATTGATTGATACTTCAATAGTTGGTGATCCTATCATTGGTGGAGGATCTGGTGGTTCTGGATCTGGTGGTTCTGGATCTGGTGGTTCTGGATCTGGTGGTTCTGGATCTAACCCTGTTAATATTAGCATTGGTACACAACCTATAGTTCTAACACCATATAATGGTATCACAACAATGAATTGTAGTAGTACTCAGATTTTAGCTGGTACCGTAGAAGTAATATCTGCAGCAACCCCGATAAATATTACGATATATGGGGGTAGTGGTAATAATGGAATTGTTACTGCGAATTGGGGAATGGCATTGTACGACAACTCTACCCCAACCCCTATGGTGATCAATAATTCAGATGTATCAATATCAGACTCAACAACGAATTATGATAATAACACAAGTTACACCATCAACGGTAGTGTGACTATAGATATTGAAATATTATTTACTAATACTGGTACCTATAATTATTGGTTGTCGTACATTTGTGAAACCGGAAACCAAAATGGAGATATAACAATAAGTGTTTAATATATTTATATATAAATGGATAAAACAAATAAAATATTATTAAATAAGGAAAGGACATATAACTCCGTTAATGTTAATAGTCAGTTACAAATAGGTATTGA
>Ga0115566_10003913_pt1 | contig 11911 bp, 10 predicted proteins | sample COGITO_mtgs_1204_3_FD_87173 | JGI IMG/M metagenome (GOLD analysis project Ga0115566, IMG submission 87173) | Pelagic marine microbial communities from North Sea - COGITO_mtgs_120405 | ecosystem: Environmental > Aquatic > Marine > Epipelagic | place: Germany:Helgoland, sampling site Kabeltonne...
ATGCGAATTCACAATGTTATGAGGTTTTAATCCACGTTTCCATGGGCTATTCCTCAGTTATAGGTAAGTTGTATACGCGTTACGCACCCGTTCGCCACTCGTCAGCAAAAAGCAAGCTTTTTCTGTTACCGTTCGACTTGCATGTGTTAAGCCTGCCGCTAGCGTTCATCCTGAGCCAGGATCAAACTCTCCATTGTAATTATAACTTTAAGTTTTGTTGAAACAAATCTCAGGGTTTGCTAGTCTTTTAATTCTATACTTCAATAATTCAAAGAACTTAAAAATTTTATGAGATTAAACTCATTTTATCGATGTAAAACCTCTTTTGGTATCACAATCGGCCGGCAAAGATAGTTTAATATTTAAATCATACAAGAGAAAATAAAAAAAAGTTAAAAAACTTTTCTTCTCTAAAAACTAACTTAAATACTTAAATAACTTTTTCGGGGTGCAAACATACTATGATTTCTTATAAAGACAAACTATTTTATCTTAAATATTTAATATTTGACACGCGAAATTATATCTTACTGAAAATCAGTATTCAAGGATTACTTTTAGAGACTCTTATAACCTGCCCATTTATAATATTTGAGGAAGAGTTTACAAATTCAACTATGAAAGAAGCCATTTCATGAGCTTTAGTATCTGCAACATAACCAGGAAATGCAGTATTTAACATTTCAGTTTCAACAGCACCTAAAGCTAAAGCATTGACTTTAACTTGTTCGGATTCCAATTCAACAGCTAAACACTCAGTAAAAACAGACAAAGCTGCTTTAGAAGAACTGTATAAAGATAAACCGGGGAATTTTGAAGTATAATTAACACCGCCCATACTTGATATATTAATAATCTGCCCTTTTGCATTAGAAAGTTTTTTAACTAACAGCTGAGATAAATTAAAAGCACCCCAAAAGTTGACATCCATTAAATCTCTATAATCATCGTATTTTATCTCACTAAAAGGCTTATTAATAAGATGACCAGCATTATTAACAAGTATATCAACCTTACTATCCTTTATAAAATCTTTAATATCGTGCTGATTAAGATTAACTATATCTTTTGAGAGGAATTTAAAATTCGCAGGATTTGAGAGACTTCCTCTAAGCAATTCTAACTTTTCTGTATTTCTAGAAATTCCATAAACTTTATGGTTTTTACTCCAAATTTTAACGAGCTCAAAGCCAATCCCTTTAGAACAACCTGTAATTACTATATTCATAAAACTGTATTAATTAACAATATTTTATCTCAAAAATCAAAATCAACTGTCACTTCACCAGCAGCAGGATGAGCCTGGCATGATAATATATACCCATCTTCAACTTCTTGATCTGAAAGAGCATAATTTGCATCCATAGTTACTTTTCCTCTTTTAACCTTGGCTTTGCAGGTACAACAGACTGCTCCTTTACATGAAAATGGAACATCGAGGTCTTGCTCCATTGCAGCATCAAGAATGGAATTTCCGTCCTTATTTAAGTCAAACTCTACTTCTTCATCATCACAAATAACTGTAACCTTAGAGTTGCCATCAAAATCTTCATTTAAAGTTTCTGCTGTTACGTCTTCAGCCTTTTTTACAGGCGCAGTAAATAGTTCAAATTTTATTTTTTCTTTATCTATACCCAAAGACTCTAAAGCTTTCTTAGAGGAAAAAATCATTTCTTCTGGCCCGCAGATAAAGAAAGCATCAGCATTTAAAAACGACATTTCAGATTTAATCAACTCCATTGCCTTTGATTCATTAATTCTGCCATTATATAATTCTTTTTCGCTGTCTTCTCTAGTAAAAATGAATTTTGCAGAAATATTTTCATTTGTTAGGGAGTTAATATCCTCTTGGAACATAACATCCCTGCTAGTCTTATTTGAATAAAACAATAAAAATTCACTATTAATTTCCTGTTGGCTTATCTCTTTTATCATTGAAAGTATAGGTGTGATTCCAGATCCTGCAGCAAAAGCAACAAATTTTCTTATGTTTTTAGAATCAATATTTTCTAATTTGAAATTTCCTTGAGGAGCAGAAATCTCAATATAGTCTCCAACAATTAATTTTTCATTCATGAAGTTAGATACTTTTCCACCTTCTACTTTTTTAATCCCTACGGTTAGTTTTTCGTTTCTAGAAGAACTAATTGAGTATGATCTTCTGCATTCTTCCCCGTCTACATCAACTTTAATAGTAATGTATTGACCAGGCACATAGCTGAATTCATCAGAATATTTACCATCAATATCAAAGGAAATAGAAACTGAGTCATGGGTTTCTCTTTTAATTTGACTTACTTTAAAGGAATAAAATTGTGCCATTCTATTTATTTATTAATTTGTGCGAAAATCGTAATAATTTTTTTAATAGGAATTCTTGTTCATTAAATAACTAAAATTTAAATATGAAATACCAAAATATTTTATTTGAAACTCAAGATAATATTGCTGAAATTAAGCTTAATAGACCCCAGCTTTTAAATAGTTTTAACTATGAAATGGCTAATGAATTTTTAGATGCTTTGAAAAAATGTGATAAAAACAAAAAGGTTAGAGCAATTATAATTACGGGAATTGGAAGAGGATTCTGTGCTGGACAAGATTTGGATGAAGCAACTAGAAAAAATGGACCTACTATTGATGCTATAATTGACCATACTTATAATCCTATTATAAAAAAGATTATTAACATAGAAAAACCTATTATTTGTTATGTTAATGGTATTGCTGCTGGAGCAGGTGCCAACTTAGCAATTTCTTGCGATGTTACTTTTGCTGCAAGTTCTGCAAAATTTATTCAATCATTTATAAATATTGGTTTGGTTCCCGATAGCGGAGGAACTTATAATCTTCCTAGACTTATTGGAAAACAAAGAGCAGCTGGTCTTATGTTCAGTGGTGAAAAAATTTCATCTGCCGAAGCTGAAAAAATTGGAATGATATTCAAAAGCGTGGATGATGAAAATGGATATCAAGTAACTTTAGATTTTGCAAAAAAAATAAGCGAAAAGCCAACAAAATCAATTGGCCTGATTAAAAGCCTATTAAACAAAAGCGATAAAAATAGTATTTCTGAACAATTAGAATTAGAGAAAAAATATCAAATCAAAGCGGCAAACTCCTATGATCATAAAGAAGGTGTAAAAGCATTCTTCGAAAAACGAAAACCCAAATATATAGGAGAATAAATTATTCTACCAAATTCATCTCATTAACTAGGTGTCCTGCTCCGGCATAAACATCTATCACCCAAAGAACGTATCTTATGTCCACCATAATATTTCTACAAATATTTTCATCAAACAAAACATCACTCATGGTACTTTCCCAAGTTCTATCAAAATTAATTCCTACCAATTGACCCTTAGAATCCAGAGCTGGACTCCCGGAATTTCCTCCCGTTGTATGGTTAGACCCTAAAAAACAAATATTTAGAGTTCCATTTGCGCCATATCTACCGTATTTTTTTTCATTATAAAGATTCTGTAATCTAGTTGGTATTTTAAAGTCAGATTCTCCCGTATTATATTTATCTATTATTCCATCTATTGTTGTAAACCAATCGTAAGACATTCCATCTCTTGGTTTAGAACCTTCTACTTTGCCGTAGGTGAGTCTCATGGTTGAATTTGCATCAGAGAAAAAAGATCTTTCTGGATAACTTTCCATAAGACTTTTTAAATACTTGCCCATTACAAACTGGTGTTCTTCTTCTAGTTTTCTGTATTTAGGTAATATATCATTTAAAAAATGCTTGTATAAATTGGATGCGAATTCAACAACGGGATCTTTTTCTAAATATTTTACAAAAGATTTTTTATTTGAATTTAGAACTTTAAGAGTAGCCTCTAAATTGGTAAACTTACTTTTTTCAAATAAATTATCTACAAATAAATTTTCATTATCAAATTTTTGAATTGCAGAAATCATAAGAGGATCTTCTAAATCATCTGCCAAATGCTTTAAATAAATTGGTATTAAAGATTTAAAAACTTCTTTATCTACCTTGGCATCGTAATTTTTAAAATAATTAATACTGTTTTTTTGTTTATTGGTCATTTTATTTTCAAATTCCTCAGCACCTTTCAGCTTTTCAATACCATTAGAAAAACGAATAATTTCAGGTCCATAATACCATAGTTCTATAAAAAGACTGTAAGCTAATTGGTATTTTATTTTTTGCTCTTCTAGAGTGAAAAGCCTATCTAAAAGCAATTGATTGGAAGGACTTTTTTCAACCCATTTCTTTTCTTCAGATCGCTTTTTATCCACTGCTTGCTTTTTTCTTAAACCTAAATCTTGACCAATCCATTTCTTGTAGGCATTACTAATTCGAGATTGCTTTGATGCATATTTGATGAAATTTGACTCACTTAAATCCATAGAGGCATCTATATGTTTTAAACTGTTTTTTCTCATTTCTATTCTAGCTGGTAATATTATGTTTATATAATTATCTACAGCATTAGAAGTTAAATATTGTTCAGTTTTCCCGGGGAATCCAAACACCATACTAAAATCATTTTCTTTAACTCCACTAACTTTTACATCTAAAGCAACAGGTGCATTGTAAGCAATATTATTTTCGGAAATTTCTGCTGGTTCATTTTCCTGATTGGCATAAATTCTAAAAACTGAAAAATCACAAGTATGTCTTGGCCAAACCCAATTGTCTGTATCTCCACCAAACTTCCCCATTGAACTAGGAGGAGCACCAACTAATCTTACATCATTGTAAGTTTTAGAAGTTATCAGATAATACTTATTTCCATAGAAAAATGGCTTAACTACATAACTATAGTTTGGCTGATTCCCTTCTTGATTTTGAATTTTTTTAATGTTTTTGGAAATAACTTTTTTAAATTCTGCTGAAGACAAACTAGCAGTATCTATGAAAACCTCGTTGGTGACATCTTTTATACTCACTATGAAAGTTGCCGTCAATCCTGGATTAGTTAATTCTTCACTTTTAGACATAGCCCAAAAGCCATCTTTTAAATAATTATTTTCTAAAGAACTGTGCTGCTGAATTTGACTGTAACCACAATGATGATTGGTTAGAATTAGACCTTGTTTACTAACCACTTCTGCTGTACACCCTCCTCCAAAATGAACAATTGCATCTTTTAAGCTTGAATTATTAATGCTGTATATATCCTCGGCAGAAAGCTCTAGACCATCACTTTTCATTTGTCCTTCAATAACTTTTAAAAGTGAAGGAATCCACATTCCTTCATGACCAAAGATTAAAATTCCTTTAAAAGAAAAAATCAACAGAATTATTATTATTTTGAACTTCATAGACATAAATATTAGAATTTGTTGTTTGCAAATGTAATTGATAATAATTAAGTATTCACTCACATCTATTATCCTTTGAACTATATTTGTAGAATGGTATTTTTAGAACACCTTTACAACTTAAGCATAGTCTTTGTTATTTTCAACTTAGTTTGGGGAATCATAGTCACCTTGCCAAAAGCTTTTATTACAGGATTTAATTCAAACAATCCGTTGAATCACTTTTTATCCGCCTTAAAGTTTTTGCTTTTAAGCAATTTGACTTTCTCCAAGTGCCTACAATGCATCCAGGAAAACTCCATGAGTGTTTTTGAACTTTCCTCTATTTATATAACTGGCGGAACTGTTTTGTCTCTTTATATTATAGGAAAACTAAATAAGAAAAAATCTATGTTAAGTTTTGTATCTAACATGAGCTTACAAGGAAAATTCAATATTAATTCTAACAATTCAAAAAATCTTAAATATGAAAATCATATTGCGGGTATCACTATTGTTTTTTTTACAGCCTGTATTGCATTTCCTTTTTTTGGAGAGATAATCCATAATAACCCTTTAAACATTTGGTTTTACAACACTATTGAAGGATTGTACCAAGCACCAATTCTAAAAGGGATTTTTGGAATATCTGGAGTATTTTTCATGGCTTCAATATTTCAAAAAGGAATTGCTACTATAAAAGATCTTATAATGAAACTAAGTGGGCAAAACCCAAAAGAAATGAAAAAGAATCCATTAGAAGAAGTTTTTAAAAATGTAAATGGTAATCCATTTTCTGAATCGAAAGAAAGTGAAAAAATTGATATAGACGATGATCTTTATGTCGATTTTGAGGAAATGGATGAAAAAGAAAATAAATAAAATCCATGAAAATTATTGTAAGAACTTTTGCTGGATTTGAAGAAATTCTTGCAAAAGAAATATTTCAAATCACTAATCTCAACCCTGAAATTGGCAAAAGAGCCGTTTACTTAGAAGGGAACCTAGAAACAATATACTCTCTAAACTTGTGGTGTAGACTAGCTCTAGATGTGTTGGTAGAATTACACCATTATAAAGCAAGTAATGAAGATGAACTTTACAATGGAGCCTATGAATTTGTTTGGAACAATGAATTTTCTATTCACGAAACATTTTCGATAACTAGTGTAGTTAATTCCCCATTTTTTAACCATTCTAAATATGCTTCTTTAAAAATAAAAGATGCAATAGTAGATCAGTTTAATAAGAAAATTGGTAAACGACCAAGTGTTGATAGAGAAAATCCTGACCATAAGTTTTTAGTAAGAATTTCCCACGACCAAGTAAACTTACTTTGGAACACTTCTGGCGACTCCTTATTCAAAAGAGGATACAGAACCATGACTGGAATAGCTCCACTTAATGAGGTTTTGGCAGCGGGAATATTAAATTTCAGTGGCTGGGATGTAAAGAGACCTTTAATAGACCCAATGTGCGGATCAGGAACATTTTTATGTGAAGCATTAATGCTTGCTAGAAATATTCCACCAACTATTAAAAGAAAATCTTTTGGCTTCATGAACCATAAAGATTATGACCATGGTTTGTGGGAAAAATTAAAGGCTAAATCGTTGCAGGAGATTAATAACAACCAACCAACAATAATGGGGTTTGATAATTTTAATGAAATGATTATTGCATCAAGGACAAATATTAATAATGTTTTACCAAACAACAACTGCAAAATTACCTTCAAAGATTTTTTTGATTTAGAGCCCCCACTTGAAAATCCTATGTTAATTCTAAATCCTCCATACAACGTAAGAATAGCACAGGAAAAAAATCACTTATTTTATGAAGAAATTGGCTCTAGATTGAAACACACTTGGAGCGGTTCTGACGCATGGATATTAAGTGGAGATTTAGAAAGCTTAAAACATATTGGTCTAAGGCCGATTAGGAGAATAAAATTATTTAATGGGCCAATTGAAACAAAATTGGTGCACATTCCTCTATATAAGGGAAGTAAAAAAGATAAATACAGATAAATTATTAGACTATCGAATTGGATAAAAATAAAATTAAAAATATTATAGAAGAAAAAATAAAAGATCTTGCCTTAGAAATTGACGAACTAAGACAAATAGCAAAACCTATTGAACCAGAAAATGCAATTGGAAGAATTAGTAGAATGGATGCTATAAATAATAAAAGCATAAATGATAGAATGTTAAGAAACTCTTTACAAAAATTAAAGAATTTAAAAACTGGATTAAAAAGACTAGGGAATATAGATTTTGGCATTTGTATTCAATGCAAAAGAGAAATTAATATCAACAGATTACTTCTTATTCCAGAGACACTTAAGTGTGTAAAATGTAGTTAAACTTTTTTTTTAAAAATCAAATTAAAAATTTACTGTTAATAAAAAGAAAACTTTTAAATTTGAAATTATAATCTTCACTATCCAAAAACCCTCCCACCCTTAAACTGTAACAATGCAAATAAATAAAGAAAACATACTTAAAAGTATTGAAAGCTTTATTGGAGCTGATAATGAATTGGCCATTAAAGAGGCAGAACACCAAATAAAAGTATTTGAAGTCGTGTTCCAAAAAGAAATTGAAAATTTCCAAGAAAAAGCAGAAGAAGATGAAAAAAACTTAAATCCAGAAAATGAGCAAAAAAATATTTTAATATTAAAAGCTATTAAGGCATTTAAAAAAGAACAAGAAGATAAAAAAAACAAAAAAAAGGAGGAGGAAGAAAGTAATATTAAATTAAAAAAAGAAATTCTTGAAAATTTTCAAATACTTATAAATAGTAAGGAAGAATTAGGACATTTAGCTAGAGGAATTAAAGAGATTAGAACTAACTGGAACAAAATTGGCACTATATCACCAAATGAAGATCATAAACTTCAACAAAAATTTAGTAAACTAAATGAATCCTTTAACTATAACTTCAATATTTATAAAGAACTTAAAGAAAATGATTTAAAAAGGAATTTTTCACTTAAAAATCAAATAATTCATGAGCTGAAAAACTTAAGTGAACTTAAAGACTATAATAAACTACAGATAGAGCTAAAGATATTACAGAACAAATGGGAAGAAGTTGGACCTACTTTCAAGGAGCATTGGGAGGATTTAAAGAAAAAATATTGGTCAGAGGTTCATATAATTCAAAAGAGAATAAATGAATTTTATAGTAATTTAAAGACTAATCTTAAAGACAATCTTGAAAATAAAAAGAAACTAATCGAAAAAGTCAAAGAACTCTCTAGCCAACAAACCAACAATTCTAAAGAATGGGACTTATTGGCAAATCAATTAAAAAAATGTCAAGCAGAATGGAAAAAAATAGGTCCTGTACCAAAAAAAGAAAATGATAAAATATGGAAAGAATTTAGGTCTTACTTTGATGTGTTTTTTGACAAAAGAAATGAATTTTTAAAGATTGAAAAAGACAACAATAAAGAAAACTACGATTCTAAACTTGAGTTAATTGAAACAGCCAAAAAATATGTAGAAAATATTAAAAATGATAGTAATCCTTTATTAATCAAGAAACTTCAAGAAAAATGGAAAGGAATAGGAAATGCAGGAAGATTTGCAGAACAAAAACTTTGGAAAAAATTCAGAGCTCAATGTGACTTATTTTTTGAAACAAAAAGACAAAATAGAAATTCTATTATTTCTGCTGAAAAAGAAAACTTAAAAACTAAAAACTCACTAATTATAGAATTTAAAAAATCTGGAAAATCTAGCTTTTTAGATCTAATGAATTTTATTGATGAATTTCAAAAAACTGGTGAAGTACCAAGAAAAAAATCAGAGGAAATTATAAAGGGATTTGAAAATTTAATTAATCAGATTATTAACAATAATAATTTCACTAAAGAGGAGAAACATAAAATTACAAGAGCTATAAAATCCTCTTTACTAAGTAACTCTTCTAATCCAGAAACAACTTTCATAAACGAGAAGAACAGAATTAATAAACTTATTAATACTACTTTGAAGGAAACAACACAACTGGAAAATAATTTAGGATTCTTTTCAAACGCTAAAGGAAAAATGTTAGAGGACTTCCAATCAAAAATCGAGAAGAATAAAGTTAAAATTTCAGATTGGAGAGATGAATTAAAAAAGTTATCTGAAGTCTATCATAAAAATTAATTCTATCTTTCAATAAAGGATTTTACCATGGAAAAAGAAGTTTTAATTACAGATGATGCTGTTGTATTGGGTTTATTAGTTTCTTGTTTGGGTCTTATATTTTATACTTCTCAACTTAAATCCCTTAAAACTTTTTACAAAATAATACCAGCTCTTCTTCTATGTTATTTAATACCATCCCTATTTAGCACAGCGGGTATTATCTCCCCAAAAGTTTCTGGATTATGGCCAGTTGCTAAAAATTACTTTCTTCCAGCGTCATTAATTTTAATGACACTTAGTACTGATTTAAAAGGAGTAATTAAGCTTGGCCCAAAGGCTTTAATTATGTTCTTTACTGCTACAATTGGAATAATTATAGGTGGACCAATTGCCATTTTGATTACTTCTTTATTTTCTCCAGAAACAGTTGGAGGATTAGAATTTGATGCTATTTGGAGAGGAATGGCTACACTAGCAGGTAGTTGGATTGGTGGAGGAGCAAATCAAACAGCTATGTTAGAACTTTACCAATTTAATCCAGAAAAATATGGCGCAATGATCACTGTTGATATAGTAGTTGCCAATATCTGGATGGCTTTTATTTTATATGGAGCAGGGAAAAGTGATAAAATTGATAAATGGTTAAAAGCAGACTCAAGCACCATAAATGATTTGAAAAATAAAATGGAAAATTATTCCTCAGCTGTTGAAAGAAATACAACTTTTCATGATTTAATGAAAATAAGTTCTATTGCCTTAGGAGGAGTTGGAATAGCTCACTTTTTAGGTTCTATTTTGTCTAAATGCAATAATTATTTTTCAATTTTTAATGATACTGTTTTTACAAGTCATTTTTTCTGGGTAGTAGTAGTCTCCACTACTCTTGGACTTGGATTGTCCTTTACAAGATTAAGATCTTTGGAAGGCGCTGGAGCCTCAAAAATTGGAAGTGCATTTATTTATTTACTTGTAGCTATTATTGGTATGAAAATGGATATTACAAAAGCTTTAGAGCAACCTCTTTTAATTGTTGTTGGTCTAATATGGATGATTTTTCACGTAGGTCTTTTGGTTCTAGTAGCAAAAATTATAAGAGCGCCATTCTTTTTCTTAGCCGTTGGAAGTAAAGCAAATGTTGGTGGAGCGGCTTCTGCTCCTATTGTTGCGTCTGCATTTCATCCTAGCTTGGCACCGGTAGGTGTATTATTAGCTGTTTTAGGATACGCTTTAGGAACATATGGAGCAATATTATGTGCGACATTAATGGAAATAGCAAGTCCTTGAAAAATTAAAATGAATTTATGTACAAACTACTACTTATAATTTCAGGATGGAAAGTTGATACAAAAACCCCTGAAGAATATAAAAGATGTGTATTAGTTGGGGCACCTCACACAAGTAATTGGGATTTATTTTATGCTATTTTACTTCTAAAAACCCTTAAAGTTCCATTCAAATTTACTATTAAGAAACAATGGTTTAGATTTCCATTTAATCTTATTATTGGTCCTTTGGGAGGAATACCTATAAACACTAAGAAAAAAGAGAAAAATGGCAATGTTAAAATAATGGCTGATTTTTTTAAAAAAAATAAAGAATTTGCAATGGCTATAACACCAGAAGGAACAAGATCTTTAAGAGAAAATTGGAAAAGTGGATTTTATCACCTCGCTAAAGACAATGACCTTCCAATATGTTTTGGTTACTTGGACTACAAAACCAAGATTGCTGGAATCGGAGGGCCAATATTTCCAACTGATGATAAGGAGGCTGACATGAAAAAAATCATGGAGTTTTACAATAATAAAAAACCAAAATATCCTGAGAAATTTTCTTTAGATAAAAGATTTATTTAATAGAGTTTTTTTTGTAGAAAAAATGCATGCATATAACATGGGGAAAACTGATTGCAGAGAGAAAAACAAAAAAATAAGCTATGCTCTTTTCTGGGGCTAAATTCAAATAATAAATTGCAATAAGGTAGAGAAATATTGCCCCTATATTAAAAGGTAAAGCATTCTTAAACATCTTTAAGTGGGTATGTTTTAGTTTATTTTTTAAATGCATCCAACCAATTCTACTATGTTGAAATATAAAATAAAGACCAAAGGTTAAAAGCAAACTTTCCTTATTAGATAATAAAAAGAAACCAACTATTATCAACCATTCTAATTTTTGAAAATAAATTGCTGTTAAAAAAGGAAAGATTAAAAGAAGATTACCAATTAAAACATAATTAAAGTTGACCATTGGAACTTTAATATTCATAATTAGTAATATTTTAGAAAACTCTTCAAAATGAATTAAAAACAAAGAACTAAAAAGAACTGTTCCCCAAAATATAGCTATTGCATTAGAGTCTATCTTCCAATTGTTAATTTCCGTTTGTCCAAAATGCCAAGCAGAGTAAATTAAAAAAAACACCAAGCCTAATGTAGGGACCCAAAACCATATTAATAAAATAGGAACCATCATCAATAAATAAT
>Ga0115566_10003921_pt1 | contig 11899 bp, 8 predicted proteins | sample COGITO_mtgs_1204_3_FD_87173 | JGI IMG/M metagenome (GOLD analysis project Ga0115566, IMG submission 87173) | Pelagic marine microbial communities from North Sea - COGITO_mtgs_120405 | ecosystem: Environmental > Aquatic > Marine > Epipelagic | place: Germany:Helgoland, sampling site Kabeltonne...
AAAAAAAAACACGAGCCACGACGACGACGACGACGACGAAAAAATTGACCACCACCACCAAAAACAACACCAAAAACACCGCCGACGCGTTGAACACCATTATACCCGAGTTTGAGTACACGCACACACAAACGAAAAATGCACTGGAGCATGGCCCGTCGTCTCCTTCTACTTCGGGGTATAATATAATACGATGGTCGTTACCGCACGCGGATTTTTACATCAACGAGCGATACTTGCCGAAGAAGAGCATAGGGATAGGCGCGTACGGGTGCGTGTGCGAAGCGGTAGACCTTTTTCTTCAACAACAGCAGCCGCAGCAGCAGCAGGGGAATAATAACGACAACAACAACAACAACAACAACAACAAAGGAAAACGAGTGGCGATAAAAAAGTTGTCGGATATTTTTCAGACGAGGTACGAGGCGAGGAGAGTGTTTTTGGAGATTGAGTTTATGAGGAGGACGAATCATAGGAACGTCGTCGGGTTGGTTGGTTTGGATGCGCCGCTTCAGAAGATGCCGTTGCCGAGAGATACGAGAAGGAGGAGGGGGAAGTCTTTTGGAGGAAGTGATGACTACCGAACAGAAGAAGAAGAAGAAGAAGAAGAAGAAAAGGAGGAAGACTTTGCGGACGTCTACTTGATCATGGAGCTCATGGATACGGATTTGAATCAAATCATCAAGTCCAATCAGACGCTTTTACGCGATCACGTGATCTATTTCTTGTATCAAACTCTTTTAGGTTTGAAACATATTCACGATTGCGGTATTTTACACCGAGATTTGAAACCGTCGAATTTATTGGTCAACGCAAACTGCGATTTGAAAATTTGCGACTTTGGATTATCGCGACGGGCGAAAATTGTTGATAACGATAAAGAGATTGATGATGATACGGTGATGACGCCGTCATCGTCGTATGAACGAATGGATGCCGCGAAATACTTGGTGCAGCGTACGTCTTCATGTTGCTCGTTTAAGCCAATCGACAATCTCGCGGAAGACGTCAGAAAATTTGCCGAAGACGAAGAAGAAGCAAAATCGCGAGGAGCTGGCCAGGAACGCCCCGACGGAGGAATGACGGAATACGTAGTCACGAGATGGTATCGAGCGCCAGAGCTACTCGTTTCAAACTCGACGTACACGGAGAAAATTGATGTTTGGTCCGTTGGATGTATTCTCGGAGAGATGTTAAAGAGACAACCGCTCTTTCCGGGTTCCGATTACATCAAGCAACTGATCTTGATTGTGAATACGCTCGGCACGCCGTGCGAAAACGATATGGCCGAGGTAGAGTCTCTGAAGGCTCGGAAATTTATCAAGTCTTTGAACGACGGCGCGCCGATTCAGAAAATACCATTCGCGGCGATGTTTCCGCAAGTTGATCCGCTTACCATCGATTTACTCGAAAAAATGCTCGAATTTAATCCGAAGACTCGGATAAGCGTTACCGAGGCGCTTTATCATCCACTGTTCGACGGGTTGCGCGACGCTCACCAAATTCAGAAAGATTATCTCGATACGCATCAGTATCTCGCAAGCACCGTCAAGGTTCCAATCCCAAACTATGAGAGAAGTAAACCCCTGAATGTTGGGGTGTACAAACAGAAGATTATTGAGCAAATACGTTTGATGCAATCAAATGTAAACTGATTGTTCGAAAACAAAACAGCATGGAAAATAATACAACACATCAAAAGCTACTGGTATAATACATCAAAAGCTATAATACTAGTACATCAAAAGCTATAATAATAATGACCATTAAAGCGAATATAGTACTGGTATGATTTAAAATATATGACAATATGATAGTAGGTATGTACATGCGTACTTACTATGGTAATATGATTGAATTACTCATTTATGATAATACGAGTGCGTGTATCATGGCACTTATACCTATTGTAATATCAAAGGTAATAACACGCATTCTTTTACAACAACACAAATAATATTACGCACAACAACGTACTTATTTAAAACTCGCTCATTCTTTCATTTTCTCTTTCTAATGTCGATCGATATCGTCCAAGATAATTTGTGTCGACGGCGCCAACTTTCGCAAATACTTAAACACCCAAAATTTGAACAGGACGTCCATACCGACGGGAACTAACGCGGTAAATATCGAAATCGCCGCGTGGTTATCCGCGATGCCGTACTTTTCGCCCAGAGATTCTAAAACCGTATTCCACCCATCCGCACTGTGATATCCGACTAAAATATCGCTAGATAGAAGTAAGATGAACGCTTGATTGGCAGGTCCTAAATCAAAAAACCAGTTCTTTGTTTGGTCGATCCAATCTTTCGCCGCTGACCTTCTGCCGAAGAAAGACATGAAGAAAGCGGAGATAAAGGCCACATCCGTCCACCTATTCGACAACTCTTTCTTCCTTTCTTTTATTGTTTTTTCTTCTATCGCCTTGGCATCTTTAATTCGCGCTTGTATCTTTTGTTTGTCGGTGAGTTGCGGAGCACGACCCATTTGGATCTCGTACTCTCGCATTTGTTCGTTCCGTTCGACATTTTGTAAAATGTCCTGGCGCAAGTGCATCGGGAGCATCTCCGCTGCGACGTTTTCACCCATCGAATCAAACTCGGCGTCAAAATACGGTTCTATGAACGAGTAATTCATCGTTTGCGAAAACACGGCTGGGAATACGACGAATTTCAAGAATATCCGAGCGTTTGGCGTTTCGTCGAAAAACATTTCAATACTTGATTTTTCTTGCGACTGCGATTTGGCCACTTGTTCGTCGAAAATTCTCAACGCTTCCTCTCCGTTTTCAACGACGCCCCAATCTATGGCGTTCAACAGCTGCTCTCTTCTCGCTTCCACACTTTGCTCGGCTACATTTTGGTACGGATACGCGCTCAAAGATTTGATCTCTTCTCTTTTCAACGACGATGAAGATCCGTCTTTCCTGCTGCTAGATTTTTTACTCTTACTACCCGCTCTGGCGCTGCTACTCGTCGCTTTCGTTTTCCCTGTCGTTGTCGTCGTCGTCTGTTGTTGCTGCTGCTGCTGCGTTGATAACATCGACGATGAAGATAAAGAAGATGAAGATAAAATTTTCTCGCCGCTGCTGCTGCTGCTGCTGCTACCGTCTTTTGCAACCGTAACGACGCCGTCCTTTTCACCATTCGCATCTCCCTCTGCGGCTCCTCGCGCTTCGTTTTCGTAGTCTTGTACATTTTCATCCTCTTCTTCGCCCACCTCGTCGTCACCGTCATCGATGGTCACTTCGACCGCGTCTCCCCAACCAATCAGCAGGGGACCAATCTCGTCCTCGTCCTCCCTTCTCCTCCGCGAGAACGAGGACGAAGAAGACGACGAGGACGTTTCCCAATCGGTTTTCGTTTTCTTCGTTTCTTTCTTTTTCGCCGCCGCCGCGGCGGTGCTGGATAAGACCGAGCTGACGAACGCTGAAGCTGGGGAGGAAATCGACGAGAAACTTATCCCGTTACTCGTACCCAGACTTTTGCCAGAGGAGGAAGAGGAGGACGACGACGACGTTCCGTTCCCCGTCCTCGCTCTTCTCTTCTTCTCTTTCTCTTCCTCCTCTTCCTCCTCTCTTTTTGTTGGCGCGTTCTCTTCTTCCTTCTTCGTCTTCTTCTCCTCCTCCTCCTCCTCCTCCGCGCCGCCGAGACCGTCCACGGCGGGCGTCTTCTCGAACAACGCGCGCGTTCGGAATCGATGATCGAACGCGTCGTCGTTTGTTGCTTTTCTCCTTCTTCTTCCTCTCTCAAAGCACTCGTTCCTCAAAATCGTCGTCGTCGTCGTCGTCGTCTTTTCTTCTCGAAGAGCGAGGACGAAAGGTGTTCGAGAAGCGCCTCTTTTTCCTCCTCTTTTTCCTCCTCCTCCTCCACGAGCAGCAGTCGTAGTCGTACCACCGGCTGATTTTGCTCCAATAATCAAAGTCGCGCGCATGATGATGATGATGATGATGATTATAACGCGCAGAACAAACAAATAAAAGGAGGAAGATGGAGAAGATTGTTGTGATTTGTGGTATGTGTGATTTTGAAGAAAATTTGTGTCTCTCTGCTTTTTCGTCTTCTTCTTTTTTTTTTTTTGCGTCGTGGCAGCTCCAGAGTTTGTTGAAATTTTTGTATCCCCTGGTTAGTATTTAGGGTTTTTTTGAAAAATTTTCGCAAAGAAGAAAGAGAGGAAAGAGGGGCAGGAGTCATTATTATTGTAGCACAGAAGAGAGAAGAATTAGAGAGATTTAGGCGAAGAGGCGGGTGAACGAACGCACAACAACGCGGAGTACTCACATACTACTCTACGACGCGCGACGCGAAAATTTTTCACGCCTGCGCAGAAAAGAGTCGCGGGAAGAAATACTAGAGAAGAAAAATGGTACGCGATGTGAATACCGTTCGAGTGAACGAGGAGGCGTGTCGACGGCGATTCGATGCGTTTTCGCGCTTAAAATTCGTTTCTTTTTTTTTCCTTCTCTCGTCGCATTCTCTCTCGTCAAATTCTTTCTCTCGTCCGTTCTTTCTCTCTCTCTTTCTCTCTTCTTCTGTTGTTGTTATCTCCGGATGATGATCATCTCTCTGTTCTTTGATGTTGCGTTTGGAAGAACGTCGGGTGTCGTCGTCTTTTCGCGGTCTCGGAAAAGAGAAAAAGAATATATATTGGGGTGGTGGTTTTCATCTTCGTGAAAAGAAAAGAAAGAGATGAGCTAAGAAGGCGATCTCATTCGCGCAACCCAATCGAAGAACCAACTCACTCAGAAGTCATCCTCATTTCCTCTCTCTCTCTCTTAATCTTTTTCTTAAAACAACAAACAGGTTGTCCTCGCCGCCTCGGTGGTGACGAAATCGGGCAAAGCCTTGGTCTCTCGCCAGTTTGTCCCGATGACTCGAATACGCATCGAAGGTTTATTAGCCGCGTTTCCAAAGTTGGTCGGAGGCACCGCCAATCAAGGGAAACAACACACGTACGTGGAAACAGAAAACGTGCGATACGTGTATCAACCGTTGGAAAATGGAACCATGTATTTACTGTTAGTCACGAATAAAGCGTCGAATATTTTGGAGGATTTGGACGTTTTGAGAATGCTGGCGAAGACGTTGCCGGAGTACTGCTATCAACAAGTGGACGAAGAAGGCGTGAGCAAAGCGGCGTTTGAGTTGATATTCGCATTCGACGAAGTCATCTCAGCCGGACATAAAGAAAACGTGACCATGAGTCAAATTAGAACATTTATGGAGATGGAATCGCACGAGGAGAAGTTACACAAGATGATCATTCAATCGAAGATTAACGATACGAAGGACGTGATGAAAAGGAAGGCGATGGAGATTGATAAGATTAAAGTGGAGAAGAAGATGGAAAGAGGCGGAGGAGGAAGCGGCGGATTTGGTGGTGGTGGCATCTCTGGGTTTCAAGAGAGAGATTCCGATCCGTTCGCGTCATCGGGAGGCCGATCTGGCAGCGGAGGTGGTGGTTTTGGCGACGATATGGACAACATCGGCGGGTACGGAGGCAGCTCGAAAGCCGCCTCGGACGGCTACGGCGAACCGAGAGGTCCCAAAGGCCTCGCCGCAAAAGCTGGGCCGAAGAAAGGGATGGTTTTGGGGTCGAAGCAAAAAACGAACCGGTTCATGGACGCTTTGCGACAGGAAGGCGAATCCGTGGAGACGGAATACACCAAAGGGAACGAGGCGAGCGCGCAAGTCCCGCAAGTCCCGCAAGAATCCGTCAGCATCATCGTCGAGGAGAAGTTAAACGTTCACTTATCCAAAGATGGTGGTTTAGAAAGCATGGAAGTACAAGGTACGATGATGATGGAAATCCAAAACGAAGACGACGCGTTTGTAAAGGTTGCGATTGATACCGGCGCGAACGAAGGGTACCAATTCAAAACGCATCCAAACATTGACAAGCAATTACACGCTAACGAAGGTATTTTGGGATTGAAAGATCCAAACCGACCGTTTCCGTGTGGTAGCCCGCTTGGTATTTTGAAATGGCGTTTCCAAACCAAAGACGAGAGCAAAGTGCCGATTGTTATCAACTGCTGGCCGTCTGTGTCCGGCGGCGAATCCTTCGTCTCTATCGAATACGAAGCCTCGGACGGCATGGAGTACGAAAACGTCTCCATCGTCATCCCTTTGCCTTCCTCCCGGGAACCACCAACCGTTAACAGCTGCGATGGCGACTTCACGGTTGACTCTAGACGAAACGAACTGGTATGGACCATTGATTTAATCGACGATTCGAATCGAAACGGAAGCATGGAATTCGTCACGCCGGCGTGCGACGGCGAACTCTTCTTCCCAGTCCAAGTCAACTTTTCCGCCCGATCAACCTTGTGCGACGTGAAAATCGTCGGCGTCAGTCGAACGACCGACGATACGCCGGTTAAATACGGCGGGGAGACTAAATTAACCGTAGAAGAGTACACCGTCGCTTAAAAAAAAAGAAGAAGGAATACTAAATATAATAATAAAGAGAGTGAGAAGAGACGAGAAGGAGGAAATTTTTGTAACACGTAGTTTTTAAACACACACAATAATAACTGATGAATAACAACAATCTAAATACTAACGATCGATTATTAACGCGGCATCTTTCTTTCGCGCTGCTCAAACGACGACGATACGCGCAAGATCACTAGTACCGTTTTGGAAAAAAGCAGTAAAAAGGCTTGGACGAAAGCAAGGGCAGAACCTCACTTTTCTTTCTCCCGTCACACAAAAAATCGGCAAATCGTAGTATTATTATACACTTTTTGTTCTTTCTCTCCTCTGCTTTTGTGCTCCTCGCGCGCACGATAGTGTAGTATATTCAACTTTGTTTGTTTGTTTGTTTGTTTGTTTGAAAGAGAGAGAGATTGTGAGCGAGACGCATCATCATCATCATCATCATCATCATCAAATCATCATGTCGGGGAAGAAAAAATCTTCAAAATCGGGAGGCAAATCCACCCTGGAGGAAACTCTGAAGAAGTACCGCAAAGGCGAGAAAGCGGCGGCGAAGATCATGATTGACGTCGCCCGCGATCGAGCTGCGTTGGACGCGCGATCGGAAGCGCAACAAGATCGGATAAGGAGACAAGCGGAGCAGGAGAGGCAACGACAGGAGGAGAAATTGAAGAAAGCAAACGCAAAGTTGTTGAAAGATAGGGAGGCGGCGTTACAGGCGCAGGCGGGCGGGAATCAACCGCAACAAGTACTACACGTTCCGACGTCTTTGCTCGCGCGACAAAAAGCGACCATTGATTGCCTGAAAAGAACGAGAGAGCAAATGACGAACAGCGAGTTGAAAGCTTTGCTCGGTTTCGACACGCACCTCGATAAGCAGTCGGAGTTGTTTTTGACTTTGAAAGCGAACGAGAAGATTTTGTACGACGAGAAGAGAGATACACTGAAGTATAAGCCGAAATTCGACATACAGAATAAGAACGAGCTTTTAGGGTTGATTGTGAAGCACGCGGATGGGGTGTTGGAGGAAGATTTAGGCGATAGTTACGACGGCGTGTTGGTTGACGCGATGAAGTTGGAGGAAAGCGGAAAGGTGTGGCGAGTGCAAAATTCAGAGACGAGGAAGTGGGTGACGTATCCGAGGGTGAGCGTCGTGGATGAAGACGGTGCGAATAATAAGGAGGGAGAAGAGGAGGAGGAGGAGAACGTCAACAAAGAGTTAATCGACGAGGAGTTTGTGAAGATGTACGCCGAGGTGAAGATTCCGGAGGAGGAGGCTGAATTTGATAAGGAGTTGCGAAAAGCGAACATGGAACCGGCGGCGAAACGGTCGTTTCGAAAGGTCTCGCGAGAAGAACTCGAGGCGGAGAAGAAATTGATGAAAAAGAAGAAGCGAGCACCGAACTTTGAGAGAATGAAATTGACAAACGTACACATGAAAGATTTGTTCAAAGGCGACGCGCCGGATGCGCTCGTATAGATGAAATTGCAATAATTGTAGTAGTAATGTTAGGTAGTAGTAGTAATTCAAACGCCACTTCTTTCTTATTGAAGCGGTAAAGAGCACCCGCTCGTAATCGTACACAAAGAAAACTTCTTCACAGCATCCGATTCGCTTTGTTCTTGGACACACGCGAACGCGCACTTTGTCGGATTAAAAGATAATCCATCGATATCTTTTCTCTCAGTTCGGCGGCCTTCGCGGCCGCAGTTGATTGTGCACCTCATGAAGTCTCTGCACGCTTTCGAGTGAATGCAATCGCGCGTTTGGTCGCCACACTTGTTCAGTAAGCATCTGCGAGTGGTGTATAAAATGGACAAAGAGAGAGAGGAAGAGAGAGAGGGATGTGAGTGTTTAAAATACACGAGGGTAAACAAGAGAAAAAAAAAAGAGAGAAACGCGCTCACCGCAACGGGCCATCTTCCTCTTCTCCGCGGCGATTGCGATCGAAATGCCCGCCCACGCGATCCCAGAATTCCCCTTTCTCGTCCATGGAATGTCCGTGCCATACCGCGTGCGCGGAGGAATGATCCTGAAGTAAAGAACGCCCCATGTTGTTTTCTTCGTCCAAAGCTCCCTCCGCCGAAAAGATAAAGAAGAACACAGACAGAGCGGCAAAGACGACGCGAAAGGAACGAGTTTTGCGATCGAGTGCGATTTTTGTAGCGTTAGTTTTGAGCATTTTCTTATTAAAGTGGCGGTTTGTTTATTCGTTTGTATTTATCTGCGCCGGTAGAGAGCTGTCGATCACAACGTACTATAAAGTGAGGATCAGAACGATTAATTATTTTCTTATACTAGAATCCGAGGGAGAACCTCGTGAAAATTTCACGAAAAGTTATTCACTCGTCACTCTCTTCCTTCCGAGGAGGCGTTGAGAAGGACCTCGCAGTGGACTAACCGCAACAAAGTCGTCAAATGGTCCTGCACTTCTTGAAAGAACAACGCTTTCGTCGCGACCGGCTCGGCGTCGTTTTCAAGCGCTCGTTCCAATCGACGTTTGACTTGAGCGATGTCGTCTTGTAAGGAAGAACGCGCGACGAGAACGTTATTGTTGTTTGCGTCGTCGCCTTTTCTCGGCGTCGTGACTTCTTCTTCGCTGGATTCACCTTGTTGTTCGACTTTCAGAGAAGAAGCGTTTGTGGCGCTCTCTTTCTGTTTTCGCATCTTTGTCTTTACCCCTGCTTTAGCGGTTTCGTCTGCGGCGCGCTTCAATCTCAACGAAGCGTTGGTCATCGCCATCGATCTCAACTCTTCTCGCAAGGACAAGATTTCTTTGCTAAGTAAATTGACGTTAATTTCCGCGTATCTTCTGTTGTTTTCTGCAACGGTCGCGTGTATGTGACGTTCGTACGCGCAAACGACGGCGTTGCGCAACTCGTCGCGAAGATTTTCTTCCGATATCATATCGATCGATTCTTTCGTTGCGGCGATGATAGCTTCCCGAATCGCCTCTGTATTTTGTACGTTCTCGATATTATTTGTCGTCGCTACTCCTGCCTCTACCTCTCTTGACGCTATTTCTGTTGCCGTTTTATGTCGTGGAGGCGTTGATGCGAACGCTTGCTCAATGGCCAGAGGTAGAGTTCCACCGAACGCCTTGTCTTTCGCCGGTTGGATTGCCACCGGTGAGGCCGCGCGTTGGCTTTCGTATTCGGCAAAGATCACATCATCCATTTTCGTTATCTTACGTTCCCTCGTCGGTCGTGAAGGCGTCCCGTTTGGAGTAATCTGTATTCCTCCAACTTGCGTAAGCGCGTCCAGGAGAACGCCTAATTTGTCATTATTGGTTTTACCACTCTCACCGCGTTTCTCATTCTGATCCTCGCTCGATGCGCGCATTCTTGGCGTTGCTATCGCCGCCATCGCACTAGTAGTCATTACGTTTGTTGTAGTAGTCGTAGTAGTCGTATTGGTCGTAGTCGTTTGTACTGACGTGGCGCCTGTCGCGTTGTTGTCATTGTTGTTATCGTTGTTACTCTTGTTCTTCGTGCGATTCCTATTTCCTAAGTTGCCGTGTTTTTTTCCAACCTGAGGCCAAACGAGTTCCTTAGTCGAATCAAAAATTTCTTTCCTTTCCATCATCGACTGGATTTCCTTATTAATCTCCTCGCATCGACACTCGCACTCACCCTCGCGAACGATGCGAACGCACTTCGACGGTGGTGAAGAAGCCGGCGCTGATGTCGTGAATTTCTTTCTTCTACTACTCCCTCCGCTCGCGTCTGAAGTGGCGGCCGCGGAGGCGGTGATACTTCCCTTGGAATCTACTATCTCTATGTTTACTAATTTCTCGCATAAATTGAGAGACGCCACGTTGTATTTTATGCACGTGTGCAAATAATCAGTATCTGTTCCGTACCTGTTTCGATCCAAATTCGTGCCGTATTCTACGCCGTCTTCGCTCTCGTATAAACCGTCGTGTTTTTTCAAATCTTCGGGCAGCACTCGATGCGTCGTCAGCTCAGCTCTTCCTCCTGCCGCTTCTCCCTTGTTACTTCCACCTTTCTTCTTTTTGATATTACTCTTTTGAACGCTACCGTCGCCACCAGATGAGCACGAAGAAGAAGAGAGCGCGACCACTTTCGTCTTTCTCGTATTCTTCGATAACAACTTCAAAGCGTTTCTTCTCCTGCCGTCCTTGCGATTCTTCTCCGCCGTTTGTATCGCCGACATGATTTGTAAAAACGCCGACGACACCGACGCGCATTCGACTGTTTCCCGATGTAATTTTGTCCGTAAAAAATGCTCGTCCAAGGCGTTGAGAGGATAGTGCGACCAGTCGAACTTTGCGCGATATAAGAGCTGATTGTTCGCCGGTCGAGAGACGGCGCCGGTGGTCAAAGCCGGACGTTGTATTCGTTGCTGCGGCGTCGTTATCTCTGGCGTCATCTTAGTCGTAAATTCTTCCTCGGAGGAGAGTCGTTTGCGTCGTCTTCGTTGCCTCGTCGTCGTCGTCCTTTCTCCCTCTTTTCTTTCTTCTCTCTTCTTGGTGGTTTCAACACCAAAAGTCTTGAGCAAAATCTCCTCCTTTTCCTCCTCTTCTTCTTCTTCTTCTTCCGCGTCGGCGAAGGTACTTTTGGCTTTTGTCGTCGTCGTCGTCGTGGTAAAGATCAACGTCTTCTTAACGATACCATCATCGTCCGTTTTATTCTTCGTCGATATCGTTTGTGGTTTCATCGTTGTCTCTTTCTTCTTTCGTTGCTCTCGTTTCTCATTCATCTGGTATAAAGCTTTTTTCTCTTTTTCCTCCCGACGATGAGACTTTTGAGACATCATGTTGTTTCTTCCAGAGGTTGGTTGCGCGTACTCTCACAGCCCGACGAGAAGATAATATAAAAAGTTTTGCCCTCAATCAACAAAGAATTCGTATTCGTCACTTTTACGACTGATGGGAAAAAGAGACACAGAGAGGTGTGAGAGGCTTTTAGCCGGAAGACTTTTCTCTTCTTCTTTTAAGTAGAGTGTTGAGATATCGAGAAAAGAGACCAACGAAAGTGTAACCGCAAAACTCCCTTAGAAAAAAAACTGAAGAAAAAGTAACACCCTTTTTGAGAAGAAGAGGCTTTAAAAAAAAAAAGGACTTACACGCATTTTCAACACTTTTACTACTGCGCGTGTCGTTAATGTTGGTGTCGTGTTGCGCGTGATTTTCCCTCTTCTCTCTTTTATTTATTTCCTTATTTCCTCAAAACGCAGAGAGCAGTAGAGTATTGACGAAACACGCTCTTCTTTTGCGCGCTCTTTCTTAGTTGTCGTTGAGTTGTGATACGAAGAAGAGGAATTATAAAAAACCATCAGAGACGACACCTTTACCGAGAGAAATGATGATGATGATGGAAAAAAAGCACATGGGACCACGAAACTGCTTCATCCTCCAAACGATACACGAGTCCGTGTATTCCCAAAACTCCTGTTCAAACGCCGAACCCCCTTCTTTGTCTTCTTCTTCGAT
>Ga0115566_10003925_pt1 | contig 11892 bp, 9 predicted proteins | sample COGITO_mtgs_1204_3_FD_87173 | JGI IMG/M metagenome (GOLD analysis project Ga0115566, IMG submission 87173) | Pelagic marine microbial communities from North Sea - COGITO_mtgs_120405 | ecosystem: Environmental > Aquatic > Marine > Epipelagic | place: Germany:Helgoland, sampling site Kabeltonne...
CCCTGAGTTCATTCAGTTGGACCCGATGAGATCAATGACGCAACCTTTTTCGGATGCCGTGGTCATCGGCGATCTGATGATTTTATCTGGTCAAGTGGGAACCGATGCATCAGACCAACTCGTCAAAGGTGGCCTCGTTGCTGAAACCCATCAAATTTTCGCGAATATGCGCGCTATCCTTAAAGCCCGAAACTTAAACCTATCCCATATTGTAAAGTGCACGGTTATGATGGATGACATCAGCCAATGGGGCGCGTTCAATCAGGTTTATCTGAGCTACTTTGATGGCCCAAAACCCGCCCGCTCAGCCTTTGGCGCCGATGGTCTAGCATTAGATGCGCGGCTTGAATTAGAGTGCTGGGCAAAGATTCCGAATGAACCCGATGGGACCGACCCCGCATCGTCGTGAGATCGACTGCTAAAGATCTTCGAGGCATTGTTTTAAGCTTGCCCCTGAACATAATCAGAGGCCGAGGCACGCTCAGGTGCAAATACCGAACCTCGACGCCAACGGCATCGATTACACAGAACAAGGGATCGCAAACACAAGCTTAATCGCGCAGGATCAATCCGCTGCCTCTGGGCACCCCCTAATATTTGCAGGTACCTCAATGGATTTTACGAGCTACAGCAGTGACGATTTTTAACCCTTTCCGGCCTTTTTCCTCAAACAAGAACATAACCCCTATGACCGCTGTGCTGTCAAATCAGATTAACCCAAGCGTCCGACCTGAAACCCGCACAACCCCTAATGATACAATCGAGTTACCGACCGGCCGCGGAGTTGGCCACACGATACAGGCCTCATCAAAAATGACCTGCCCTAAACTACCAGCGCTGACCCGCGCCGAAAGCAGCCGGTCTTCGCCGTGAAGACTTTTCAAACGGTGGCAATAGAGTCCAGAAAGCTTTTCAGGTTGGCGCTGCCGCTCATGGGCGCACAACTGGCACAAATGGGCATGGGGGTCACGGACACCATCATGGCCGGTCAGTACAGCGCGATCGATCTTGCTGGCGTTGCACTCGGCAGCAGTGTCCTATGGCCGGTCATGTTGTTGTTCATGGGTTGCATCCAAGCCGTGACACCGACGGTTTCGCAACTCAACGGCGCCAAGCGCTACCTTGAAATTGGCGAAGTCATTCGTCAGGGTCTCTGGATGGCCTTATTCGGCGGTCTTGCTGCCGCTTTAATGTTGAATCTGATCGGGCCGATCTACGAACTACTCGACGTCGAGGCGTCCTCAGCCAAAATTTCCATTGCCTATCTCAAAATGTGTTCGATGGGCATTCCCGCGCTGATGTGCTTTTTCGCGTTACGGTTTCTCGCTGACGGCATGGGCTATACCCGTCCCGCGCTGATAATAGCTGTTGCGGCCCTGCTATTAAAAATTCCGCTCAATTACGCCTTAATCTACGGCGCCTTTGGCTTACCGGAAATGGGCGGCGTTGGCTGCGGTGTCGCGCAAGCCATCATCATGTGGCTCCAACTCGTGTTGGTCATCTTTGTGGTGACCCGGCGCCGATTCAATAAAACCCAATGGCTTCGGCGCATTACTTGGCCAGACTGGCTCAGGATTAAAAACCTGTTGAGAGTTGGCCTACCCATTGGCGCCACGATTTTTGCAGAAATGGGCTTGTTTGCGTTTACCACACTTTTACTCGGACGTTACGGGCCAGAGGTGGTTGCCGCGCACAATATCTCCATGAACATTAATGCGGTGCTGTTTATGCCGCCGATGGCCTTGGGTATGGCAGCGACCATTCGTATTGGATATCGGATTGGCGAGGGTCAGGCTGTGGAGGCTCGATCAACCGCGGCAATTGCCATCTTCAGCAGTTTATTGCTTGCGGTCTCTGGCGCATTGCTCATTTATCTGTTTCGAGATCCGATGATCCAGCTGTACACCGAAGAAAACAATGTGGTGCAACTGGCCAGGCAACTGCTGATGTTCGTGGTGTTCTTTCTGATCTTTGACGCGACCCAATCGACCGCAATCGGCACCTTGAGAGGCTATAAGGACACGCAAGTTCCCATGAAAATCGCGCTGATAAGCTATTGGGTGATTGGCCTGCCCCTGGGTTGCACCCTCGGCTTTGGCTGGTTTGCGCCACCGCTTGAGGTATACGGATTCTGGATTGGCTTGGCGGCTGGGGTCGGCTGCGCGTCCATCTTATTGTGTTATCGCCTCTTTAGACTCAGCGGTGATCCGGTCTTAATCCGGTCGCTTGCGGCCGCCGCCGATCCAGAACCCAGGCCCTGATGCGTCTTACCAAGGCTCAAAATTCTTGAGCCACAACCGACCGCCGCGCCCAGGATACGGATTAAACGCGCTAAACCCAAGCAGACGTTTTACCCGATCTGATCGATTTTGAAGCGCCCGAGCCGAGTAGATTTGAGTGCTGGCCTCCTCTGGCGTCAACCAGCCCACAACAAAACTCAAATGCAGTGCCCAACGCCAACGATCTTCGGTACCGTTCTCACCGCCGCCGTGAATCACTTTGCCACTGTAAATTAAGGCATCCCCCGCCGCGAGTTCAGCGGGCATCGTTTCATCAGGCTGTCCAATGCGGTCGTAATCAAGCCACTGGTGACTGCCAGGAATCACCCGAGTCGCACCAACTGCCGCATCCACGTCTTCCAGCGCGAGGATCATACTGACCGTGAGTTCAGGACAATCGGGCCAACCGTGCTGCATCACGTTCGACCAGTTATCTCCATCTCTGTGCAACGTTTGAGCCGGCTCGCCAGGGCCAATAATCATCGCTTGGCAGGTGTTCATCCAATACTGCGGACCACTGTCTTTGAGCAGCGTGTCGGCAATACCCGATAAGACCTCATCTTCCAATAAATCAAAGAAGACCTCAGACAGCAGCCCAATCCCGGTGAAGCGCTTCGTATTCGCGCCATGGAACTTTTGCCAATAGCGCGGCCCACCCTGAGGGCCCGCCGCACGTTGCGCCGCCTCGGCACAAATACCCGCTCGCAATGCCTCGAGTCGAATGGGATCAAGCATGCCTTCAACGATCAAGGCACCATCTTTAGACAGCGCATCGATTAACCTTGAAAGGGCGGTGGACTTCGAGAATCGCTCCAAAACTCACTCCATCAACGAATTCATTGGCCTGATCATATCCTAGAAAATTGCACTATTGCGTCGACATTACGGCTGGTGCGATACAACCGGACAATGGCAAATAGCGCAACAAATCCAACGCCACACCCTAGGCCAATCCAAAATCCGAGCACCCCCAGGTTCCAACCCAAAAGGCCCCAGCCCAAAATCGTGCCGACCGGCAAGGCGATGAGCCAATATCCGATGATTGATATCATCATCGGGTACCGGGTGTCTTTATAACCCCGCAGGGCCCCAATCATGGTCGCTTGGGTGCAGTCGAAGAACTGATAAGCCGCAACAATGAGTAAAACTTCGGCCGTTAGCGCCAAAACAGCGGGGTCAGATGTATAGATTCTTGGCAAGACCTCGCGACCCAAGACCAAAACCAAACTGGCCAAAAAGGCATAGGTCGCTGAAATCAAAACGCTTAATCGAGCGACTTTTGCCGCACGGGCGTAGTCCTTTGCACCAACGTGATACCCCACCCGAATACTCGCCGCGGATCCGAGCGCCATAGGAATCACGAAGACAAACCAATTGAGGTTGCCGCCAATCGTATTAGCCCCTATGGCCGCAATGCCAATTGAGCCCACCAGCAAACTCACCAAGGAGAAAACCGTCATTTCAAGAAACATCGTGATCCCTATGGGTAGCCCAACCTGCAAAATGCTTTTTATGGTTGCCAGTTTTGGTCTTAAAACCCGTTCAAATAACCCGGTGTTTCGCAGCCAGGGCCTGCGAATGACCAGCAACATGACGCCGAGTTCAAACCACATGGTGATCGCGGTGGCCCAACCACAGCCTTCTCCGCCCAGCTCGGGTGCACCGAACAGGCCATAAATCAACACATAGTTCAGGCCAGCATTAATTGGCAAGGTTGTGCCCGCGATCAACATGGGCAGCAAGGTCTGACCTAAACCCTCACAGGCGTAGCGAAGCGTGACGTACAACATCACTGCCGGGCAACCCCAAGATGCAGCTTTCAAATAGTCCATCGCAATCGCGACCGCCTCGGGCGCGACATCAAAGAGGATCAGTAACGGCTCGGATATTCGAACCAACAAAAACAAGATGACGCCAAAAAGCATCGCGATCCAGATGCCCTGTTGAATAAGGGCCCCTACCGCAAGCCGCCGCCCGCCACCAACGTGCTGGGACACCATCGGTGTGAGCGCCGTTTGCACCCCGGCAAACAACATAAAGAGTGGCCATAGAATGACGCCGCCAATCGCAACCCCGGCCAAATCGAGCGAGCTGTATTGTCCCGACATCGCCGTGTCGACGAATCCCATACCCATTATGAAAAACTGGGTTGCGATCATCGGTGCAGACAATCGTAGTAAGACGTTCAATTCGCTCTTCATAACTGCACTCTTACCAACCTGATCTGCCTAAATTGGCTCAATTAAAACGGCAGATACGCCCATCTGCGTCCGCACCTGGCGTTATCCTGGGCGATGATTCAGTTTCGACGCGCCGCTGAGTACAGCTAAACCGAAACAACAAAAACAGGCCCTTCAACGATTCCAAACCTGCTACATTATGGGCTACGTCTAATTCGGAGTCGAACATGTCCGGGCCACTCAGCGGCATCAAAATCGTCGATCTAACCACCGTCATCTCGGGCCCTTCTGCCACCATGCTGCTGGCTGATCAGGGCGCTGACCTTATTAAAGTCGAGTCGATTTCAGCGCCGGATCACGCCAGAGGCGCAGGTTTTGGTTCCGATCACTTTACGTCCGTTTTTTTAAACAACAACCGCAACAAAAAAGCCCTCGCCCTAGACCTCAAACATCCCAAAGGCAAAGCTGCGCTGCTCACGGTCTGCCAAGATGCAGACGTTGTCATTCAAAATTTCAGGCCTGGTGTCGTTGAGCGACTCGGTGTCGCAGAGGCAGATCTGCGCGAGGTCAACCCGGAGATTATTTACGTCTCAATTTCCGGATTCGGCGAAACAGGACCGCTGGCCCACAAACCGGTTTACGACCCTATCATCCAAGCCGTCAGCGGACTGGCCACCATTCAAGCCGGCTCGGACGAACTCAGGCCACGACTCGTTCGGACGATCTTGCCCGACAAACTCACCGGTGTTGTCACGGCCCAAGCGGTAACGAGCGCGTTGTTTCACAAACTCAAAACCGGTGAGGGTCAGCATGTTCGCGTGTCGATGCTCGATGCGGTTGTAAACTTTCTCTGGTCGTCTGACATGGGCAGTCAGACCTTCGTGGGGCAAACCGTCAGCCAACAACGGGCAGCGACCTTTATCGATCTTATCTACGAAACCAAAACCAGCTACATATCTGTCTCCGCCATGGCGAACAAACAGTGGTTGGCGTTGTGCACCGCCCTGGGGCACCCGGAGTGGCAGGATGACGAGCGGTTTAAAACACCCGCTTTACGAGATCAAAATGCGGATGCGCGATTAGAAATGACCCAGGCCGCGCTATTGGGCCGCAGCGCTGAGGACTGGCTGGAACGACTGGAGGCGGCTGGGGTACCCTGCGCGCCTGTCCTGACTCGAAACCAAATGGTTGATCACCCTCAGGTCCTGGCCAACGACCTGTTATTTATCAGCCAACATCCAGTGGCCGGTGCTATTCGTCAAGCCCGACCGGCAGCACGATTTTCCAAGACCCCGCTCGAAACCCGACTACCCGCACCGAAGCATGGCGAGCACACCCGTGAAATCTTGCTGGCTGCAGGCATGACCCATGACGAGGTCGCAGAACTGCTCGCTGCTGGCGCCATTCATGCCAGTGAATGAGTCACGGTTCTGAGCGCCGAGATGGTTGAATAAACCGAGCACGGGCTATCTGTAAGCTCAGGGCTGTTAACCCGCTCAGGGCTGTTAACCGGCTCAGGGCTGTCCACAAGCTCAGGGCTGTTAACCAGCTCAGGGCTGTCCACAAGCTCAGGGCTGTTCACAAGCTCAGGGCTGTTCACAAGCTCAGGGCTGTTCACAAGCTCAGGGCTGTTTACAAGCTCAGGGCTGTTGACCCGCTCCGGGCTGTCCGCACTGAAACAAACCGACAAGCCGACTCATCGGCCGTGGAATACCGGTGGGCGCTTGGCCTTGAAGGCCGCACGGCCCTCTGCGCCGTCTTCCGAATCACGGACTTGCAGCAAGCGATCCCGCGCGAGCGCAGCCAGTTCCGCTGGCCCTTTAGGTAGCGTTTGATCGACAAAATTTTTGATCGTCTGGACCACCAGCGGCGCGCTTCGCTCGAGGATTCTCGCATATTCCAATGCAGCGGCAAGCTGCTGCCCAACCGGGACCACCCGGTTGACCATACCCACATCGAAGGCACGCTGCGCATCGAGATCCTGGCCCAGCAACATAAATTCCATCGCAATTTTATGCGGCACTCTCGACGCGCAACTGGCGATTAAACCACCGGTAAAACCAACCTGGGCCTCAGGATAACGAAACCGGGTATCACTCGCGGCAACGACCAAATCACACATCTGAACCAAGATGTAGGCGCCGCCAACACAAAATCCCTGTACCGCTGCGATGATCGGCTTGTCCAATTGCACGCCAACCGAGGGAACGCCCTGCCACATTTCCTTCGGCGCCTGCTTGATATCGGCCCCAACCGAGAAAGCGCGCTCGCCGGCCGCACACAAAATCGCGCATCGCGCTTGGTCATCCTCACGGTATCGAATCCAGGCCGCTCTTAAACCTTGGATCACGTTTTCATCCAGGGCATTCAGCTGATTCGGTCGGTTAATCCGAATGATTGCTGTCTGCTGATCCATTTCATAGGTCACAACCATGCTTGACTCCCGTTCATCAAAACCCTTTATCGCCCGCTTCGCCGCGACGACGTCAATCCAGCGTGCCCGTAGAAACGGTTGATAACACGGCAGATATCTGACCCAACGGAGAAGCGCGCCAGAACCGACCCCATCGCGAAGACATCGCACGTCGTTTGATCTTAGACGCCGGGTCGATAATTTCAATACCGAGTGCAAGTCTAGTTCGCCGATCTAACGCGTCAGTCACCAGGTGTTTTATCGATTTAACCAAGCCTGAATCTCCCTTAAACTAGCGCAAGCCAATCGCCTCACGTTTAAGAGACCGGATCGATGACGCCCTCCTTGCCCGACAATCCACAATCAAAGCAACTCGAGATTGATCGCGTTTATGCAGAGCCAAAAGAGACCATATCGCCTTTTGTTTTCAATCATCAGGTCGCGCAGGTTTTCGATGACATGATTTCTCGTTCGGTGCCCGGCTATACGCTCTGCCATGAGGTCCTTGCATTAATTACCCAACGTTATGCCCAAGCGGGCAGCCTTTTATTTGATCTGGGCTGTTCATCCGGCGCTTCAACCAAAGTGCTCGCCGATGCCGCGCCAACGACCTGTAAGATCATTGGCATCGACAACTCACAACCTATGATCGACCGCTGCCAAGTGACCCTGCACGACCTCATTGAACACAACCGCGTCGCACTCAGCTGCCAGGATATCAGCGATACCGACCTCGCTGGCGCCTCGATCGTCGTGCTTAATTACACGCTGCAGTTTCTGCCGCTGGCAATAAGAGATCAACTGATGGCTCGAATCTATCAATCCTTGTTGCCCGGCGGCATCGTTTTCGTTGCTGAAAAGATCACCAACCCGGAAATGGATCAGCAGCAAGCCATCAATGAGCTTCATCTGGATTTCAAACGGCGACAGGGTTATAGCGAACTTGAAATCGCGCAGAAGCGATCGGCGCTTGAAGCGGTTTTAGTACCAGAGACGGAACTCGCCCACCATCAGCGCTTAGCGCAATGCGGCTTTGAAATCCCCCAAACTCTGACGCGCGCGCTCAACTTCATCGCCTTTATGGGCCAAAAACCCCGATCAAACTCGAAGCGCAGCGCGCATCGGCCGGAACGCGACCGTCGGTGAGTGCGGGATGACGCTGGCCACCTTTGAACGTTTTTTCGACCTCACCCAGCACGAATTGCTTCGCGATGACCATGACTTTCTTAGGGCTCGGGTGCAAGAGCGACTCGCGCTCCGTCCCCACGGCCGAAGCGATGATTGGGACGAGATTCTGAAAGCACTTCCCCTAGCCGAAGCTGTCCACGCCGAACTCGCTCGACCCAGCGTTCGATTGAGCAGCCACAATACAGTCGACCGCCTGCTACTCGAACCGCTTCTCCAAGCTTTAAAACCCTGGCGCAAAGGTCCATTCAACCTGTTTGGACTCGATCTTGATACGGAATGGCGCTCAGATTGGAAGTGGGCTCGACTGCAAAACAAAATTCAACCGCTTGCCGGCAAGGCCGTTTTAGATATCGGCTGTGGCAATGGTTATTACCTGTATCGCATGCTGGGAGATGGCGCACGCCTGGCGCTCGGAATTGATCCGACCCGGCTATTTTGTTACCAATTTCAAGCGCTACAACAGCTGCAAGGCCCTAACAACGCCGCGATGCTGCCGCTCATTGATGAAGATTTACCCGCCAACCCTTTTTTCGATACGGTCTTCTCTATGGGCGTGCTCTATCATCGCCGAGACCCCATCGCGCATTTGAAGCGCTGCAAGCAAGCCCTTGCCAAGGATGGTGAATTGGTGCTGGAAACACTGATTATCAAAAGCGGCGCTGAGCCCGCACTCAAGCCACAGCCGCGCTATGCCAAAATGCGCAATGTCTGGGAGGTGCCGAGCCTTAATCGGTTAGTATCGCAACTCGAGCAGGCTGGCTTTGACCGCGTCAACGTTTTAGATGTCACGCAAACAAGCGTGATCGAGCAACGCCAAACCCCGTGGATGGCATTTCAATCTCTGGCGGATTTTCTCGACCCAAGCGACCCAAGTCGAACAATAGAGGGTTACCCTGCGCCCTTGCGAGCCATCGTCTCGGCCCGACGACCCCACTAACGGTTTAGGCGCTAAGCGAAATCCATCAATTCGGTGAAGCCAGACGGGGCATGGGGTCCAATCACCAATTGCTCCAAAACACCTTGGCCCTGCACCACGCCTTTCGAGGTCGTCAGCACCGCATCACACATTGCCTGCACATGAATATTGTCAGGGCTCACAGCCAGCAAGTCATAGCGCTCGCGAATGACCGATAGGTCTCCGTGATACCCACCATGACGATGCGTTGGATGACCATAGCCCAAGCCCTTCATATAAAAATGCCATTTCGGCCGCAGTTCAATCTGGTAAGTCTCGCCAGCCCTCGACGTCATATGAATCCGCGCGCTTTTAGCAAACCGAGTACCGGGCTGATAGTCCTGCTCATAACCAAAGTGTTTCATTTTAACTTCAGGCTCACCCGGCGCCTTCGGAATCAACACCGCGTTTTCATTCCAAGCGTCCCCCGCAGCATCTTGGTTAACGAAATAATGAATGCTGAAATCTTTAAAATTCAGTGGCGCCCAAATCCAATAAAACTGGAAACCCATCGCGGCAGGATTGGGTTGGGCGTCCGGTGCGCCGATATTCCGGATACCCCAAGAGCGATCCCGAGTGCCTTGAAATGACGAGGATGAAATATCGACAACCTGACCCGCAACTTGTATCGACCCCGACCAAGTTCCGTTTTGCATCATTCTGGTCAAATCCATTCCGAGCTGCGCCCCCGTTCGACGAACGAATCTGGGTTCCTCATGGGGTGGGATAAAGGCGGTAAACACCAGATCACAAACGATGCCCGATTCAGCATCATCGCAACGAATACGCAGTTGCTCTAACGGCTTTTCAATTTCGAGCGCCAAGGGTCCAATTTGGGTGCTCAACCGTTCAAGTGACATGGTCTTCGACGCAATCACATTGTGCTGTTCACCATCAATCACGATCGAGAAAGCCCCATCCATCACATCGACATAAGGATACACCCCGAGCGCAAAAGCAAAGAAAACCGAGCCGTCGGCGTTATAACCATTGAAAAAATAGCGGTCGTAAAAGTTGCGATTGCCCCCCACGTAAGCGATCGGCTCTGGGGTTTGGTGCAGCGGATAATCATCGCCCTTGGTCAACATGGTGTGCTCCTTGGATGCTTGTGCCAACAGAGTGCATTGAAAAGACCAGCAGGTCAAAAGCCTTAGCAACCACCGACTTTGATTGATATGATTCAGGCTTTGCCACTGCGAGAACTCGCTTATGATCAGCCTGCTGGGTATCGCACTGTTTCCGCTTATTGCGTATCTGCTGTCAACGAATCGACAAGCCATTTCTGTCAGAACCGTACTCGGGGCTTTTGCGCTACAAGCAGGCCTTGGCGGCCTCATTCTCTATGTCCCGTTTGGTAAAGATTTACTGGCCGCACTCGCCGACAAAGTTGTGGCCTTACTTGGTTATTCAAAAGCTGGCATTGATTTCTTGTTTGGCGATCTAGCCGCTGAGGGCGCAGGATTCGTTTTTGCCATCAACGTTTTGCCCGTGATCATATTCTTCTCGTCCCTGATTGCTGTTTTGTACTACCTCAACATCATGCAATGGATGATCAAGCTGATTGGCGGGGCCCTACGCCGATTGCTTAAAACCAGCCACACCGAGTCTATGGCCTCAGCGGCTAATATTTTCATCGGCCAAACCGAGGCGCCACTCGTGGTTCGTCCGTATATCGCCTCGATGACAAAATCAGAGTTATTTGCCGTCATGGTTGGCGGGCTTGCCTCAATCGCAGGCTCGGTCATGGCAGGATACGCAGCCCTCGGTATTGAGATGAAGTACCTTTTAGCTGCAAGTTTTATGGCCGCACCGGGTGGCCTTATGATGGCGAAGATCATGGTGCCCGAAACCGATACACCGACGGACCCCAGCGATGAGCTCGATGACGAGATGCATCACTACGTAAACATCTTTGACGCAGCTGCAAACGGCGCCATGACGGGACTGCAAATGGCCATGGCGGTTGGCGCCATGCTGCTGGCCTTCATCGCTCTGATTGCCGCCCTCAACGGCTTGCTGGGATGGACGGCCGCAGCAATCGGATTTGAAGCCGTGACCATTGAATTAATTTTAGGCTACCTGTTCCAACCCATCGCATTCTTGCTGGGCGTGCCTTGGGCTGAGGCCAATATTGCAGGCGGCTTGATTGGACAGAAGCTCGTTCTGAATGAGTTTGTCGCCTACATCGCCTACCTAGATATTGCCGGTGCTTTGTCGCCGATCACCCAAGCCATCGTGGTATTCGCGCTTTGCGGCTTTGCCAATTTCTCATCCATTGCCATATTACTCGGCGGTCTCGGCGCGCTCGCGCCAACCCGACGCGATGATATTTCTCGCCTAGGTCTTCGAGCCTTGCTCACTGCCACCTTGGCGAACTTAATGAGTGCCGCACTCGCAGGTTTCTTCCTTTCATTTCAGTAAGTCTCGATTGTTATGCCAAAACGCACCCTACCCACGATATCGATGCTCTCAGAGGATAGCGATCAAGCCTTTGTTCGTTCTCTTCACGACTATGGATTCGCCGCACTGACCGATCACCCTTTAGATATGACCCGGGTCCACCAAATCTATTCTGACTGGCAAGCGTTTTTTAACAGCCACGATAAATTCCAATTTCAATTTAACAAAGACACGCAAGACGGCTACTTCGGTTTAGCCGATGCGGAATCCGCTAAAGGCAGTGACGTACAAGACTTTAAGGAGTATTTTCATTTTTACCCCTCTGGCCGATGCCCAAGTGGCTTACGTGCCGATTTACTGACCCACTATTACGAAACCGAAGACTTCGCGAAGACCTTACTGTCCTGGGTTGAACGCCATTCCCCAACAGACGTTTGCAAAGGCTACCTCGAACCCTTGTCGAGCATGATCGATGCC
>Ga0115566_10003931_pt1 | contig 11886 bp, 7 predicted proteins | sample COGITO_mtgs_1204_3_FD_87173 | JGI IMG/M metagenome (GOLD analysis project Ga0115566, IMG submission 87173) | Pelagic marine microbial communities from North Sea - COGITO_mtgs_120405 | ecosystem: Environmental > Aquatic > Marine > Epipelagic | place: Germany:Helgoland, sampling site Kabeltonne...
AATTGCAAAAACCCTAAATTGTCAACCGATGCATGCGACGGCGAATTTCCTTAAAGCGCGCACAACAACGAACGGAAGAAGAAACACAGCAGAGATGACGATCGCATAAAACAAACAAACGGGGCAGTAGGAGTAAAAGAATAAATAATGCTCTCCGACCTCCTCCTCCGCGATATCTGCCATTTCGTCCACCACAACGCCACGCGAGACGTCGAGAGTCTTCTCCAACAGTTGGTGATGGCATCGAAGTCGTTTCCCTCCTCGTCGGATGATGAAAAGTACCAACTCCGAGCGAAAAACTTCATCAACAAACACGCGACGTTCGACGCGCGCGGAGATAAAGTGTGGAAGATGGACGCGGAGTTTGTGTATAAGTTCAACTTGCCGTTCTCGTTCGTCGCGAAAAATGGGGGTGGTAAGAAGAGCGACGATGGGGGCGATGGTGATGGTGTTGAAGAAGGTGCAGCAGCGGAGGCGGACGGCGCGACCGCGAAGAGGAGAAGAGAGTCTCGAAACGCGACGAGGAGGAACTACGCGGAGATGATGGAAGGAGAGGAAGAGGAAGAGGAGGAAGAACGAGAGGGGAATAAAAAGAGAAGGAAGAAACGATCGAAAGTAGTACAACACGCGGAACGAGAGTCGTCTCCTCCCGTCGACGAGACGCCGGCGCCGTCTCCCGTGGAAGCGAAGAAGAGAGAGACGCGACATCGACGAAAGAAAGAAAAAGAAGAAGCGATGGAAATAGAAGAGGAAACGGATGCTGAAATCCGAGACGGTGAGCGGATGGACGAAGAAACGCAGCGATTGGCTGCTTCGCTCGGGTTTACGAGCGCCATTCGACGAGGGACGTGCAGACATGCTTTATTGGAAGCCATGAGAGATAAACCGGACGGCATTACCGTGGATGAAATCATAGAGACGAGCGAGAAGAACGGGTTAGCGAGGAGTTGGAAGAATAGCAGAGTTCCGAAAAATACCGTCGTGTCGTTGATGGGAGACAAAACGTTCTCTCGAATTGGTCGAGGGTTATACGTGTTGACGTGTTATTTAAACGACGAGGACGGTGAGAATACTCCCCGCGCTGATGATAGTAAGAAAAGAAACGCGACGAAGCCTCGGCTGGAGAAACGTCAAAGCGGACTCATGAAAAAATCCCAGAACAGGGACGAGTACGACGAGAACGAGAACGACGAACCATCGCCAACGAAATGTACCAGCGCGAATGCGATAGAAGATGTGCACGAAGTCGCGTCGACGCGACCGCCGCCGACCGAGATCGTCGACGAGAAGCAGTTGAAAAATCTCGTCGAAAAACGAACGGCAGAGGAGTTGCAGAAGCAAATCGCGGTCGCGTTCGAGGCGCAGGAGAGAGCGGAGCGCATGCAAGATGAACTTTTCGCTAAGGAAGAAGAGTATATGAGAGAAGAACGGGAGAAACGGAAATTCGTCGATGACGCTGAACCAGCTTTTGATGTGCCTGAAGAGCGAGAGACGTTTCAAGGCGACGAGAACGATCGAAAAGCGCTTCTGAAACATCGGAAATGGCTCGAAGAAGAGAAGAGACGACTGATTGCGTTACGAGAGGAGTGGAAGAAAGAACAGCGCGTAAAGCGTAAAAAAGCTCAACTAGCGTTGAAAGAACCCATCAAACTGCCCAAACTAATTCAAAACGAGCGGGTGAAAGTTTTGAAGTTCGCCAACGTCGCCGTCGAGGCGATTAAAGTCATGGAGAGTTTGCGCCAAAAACTAGACCTGGTAAAAAAGAACGAGTACGATTACTCCCAAGACAAAGAAGTCGTGAAATACGCGAATAAATTAGAAAGTCAACAGAAGAAAGAGCATCGAAAAGAAGAAGCTAGGCAAAAAAAGCTAGAAGCCTTGGCGGCAGAGGAAGCGCTGAAGCCAAAACTCACCGAGGAAGAGATTGCGGAGATTGAACGCGCGAAGGCTGAAGCGAACGCGCAGAAAGCCAAAGTAAGAGCGGCCCGGCAAAGGTGGGAGAAAGCGAACAAAGAAAATCCAATCGCAGATGGTGCGTTGAAAAAGTTAGACAAGTGCTTAGCCGATGAAGACGGCAGAGAACCATTCCCGGATGTTGATACTGGAGAGAACGCGACGATGGACGACGTGACGATTGCTGAGATTGAGATTTCAGCATTCATGGACCACGTAGGTCGAGATGTTACGCACGCATTGCCGCCGTCGTTTCAATCGCTTTCATACGAGCTTTCAAATCCAACGGATGCGAGATTAGGAGCGTTGTTTGAGCGCATCTTGCGAGTCTCCATTACCACGGCGTACGATCGATTAGCGGAGTTATGGGACCGAACTTTGGAGATTGGAAGTTGGCAAGAAGTATTAGCGCAGTATTTCACGTACAAGTCAAAATCGATTGTGAACACATCGGTCGTTTCTCCGTACGACGAAGTATTGAATATCGCGCGAAAACTCTCAGAAACTCGATGGAAGAACGTTTCTCGCGCAGAGTTGGTCAGCGTTTTGCGTTTACTGTGCGAAGATTGTTTGGATTCGCAACTGGTGCGCGACGCCATCGAGCGACGAGTACAAGCGATGGATGAAACGAAGAGTAAGTTGTGGCAGAAAAGACGAGAAGAAGTGCGAAAACGCGAGATTGCTGCTGCTACTAATACTGCTAAGAAAGACGCAGATGGACAAAACGTTACGACTAATAATGAAGGTGAAGAGAATAATGCAACGCATGACGAAGAGGGCGAGGATCTCCCGCGGGCGGTTACCGAACGTCAGAAAAGTCTCATCGAGAAGCGTAAATTAGATGAAGAACGTGAAGTTCAACGCAAAAAAGAGGAAGAAGAGTACAAGTTTCATCGCGAAATACATTCATTGCTGGTGAAGTCGCACATTCGCGCGCCAGAGCTCGGAAAAGATCGCGATGGACGGCACTATTACATCTCCATTGGCGGATTTCGGGACGTGCACTCGAAAGCTCCAATCTTTTTAATCTTCGATCCAAAAGCGAGCACGGAGCAGGAAGCTTGGTGTACGATGAAATCCATCGAGGATATCGACAAGTTACTCACTACGTTAAACGAAAAAGGGAAGAAAGAGTCGGCGTTGAAAGACAGAATAATGGGAAGTTACGAATCGTTACGATTGGCGTTTGAGAAACGCGAGAGGAGAGACGCGGTGGCATCCGAACCCACGACAACGACATCTTCACCCGGTGAAAAAGAAAACGCCGTACAAATCGAACAAAAATCTACACGATTATCGAACGAAGATTCGTCGACGCTCTTCATAAAGCGTGAGCTCGGTATTCTCGCGTCGACGTGTGAATTATACGACGCTCCGGTTCCGCAAAGCGCCTCAAATTGGCACGATTGGACGCGCGCGGCGACGAAAACAGTCGGTTCTGATTTGTCGCAAATGGCGTCGTTCGTCAACGAGATTGAAGAATCTGCATTTTTTATCAGCGAACAGCCGAAAGCTGGCGCGATGGGACGAACAGATGTCGTTTCTTTCCACGCGTCGGCGGAAAAGTCTGATGACGACGACGACGACGAAGAAGAAGAAGAAGAAGAAGAAGAGCAGGAACGAGATGAAGATGAAGAAATGAGGGATGACGATGCCAACGCTACGAAGAAAGACGAAGCCGCGATGCTTCAACGACAAGAATGGTGGGAAACTTTAGCGCCTCCTCGACATGCCGCGCACGATTCGCTCGCGAAAGCAAAATGCAAACAGATTTGGCGTTCGGACGAAGAAAGAATGACCTGGAAAAAAGTAGTCTCCTCGACGGAAAGTAAAGCGGTAGAATCGTCGGCAGTCTTGGCGCACGCGTTTGCCATTCTGCGCGCACAGTGTAACGTCATGTTCGAAACGCTCGAGAAAGAAAAGAAAGAAAGAGTAAGGCGTCCATCAACGAGAGAATCTCAATACGGTTTACAAGATCCATACGTAACGTTTGTCGATGCTGACGAACGCATACGACAAGGCGGCACGAAACGCACCGGCGCTAGATGCTAAAAAAACGAATAGAACGAAAAGCTTTAGAGAAACACAGAATAAATAATATTGATAGTGTGTATGTGTTGTAATAATAAACTGATATCAAACCAGTTCCGCGTGAAACGCTGATATCGCCGACATCGCTTTGTTCAACGCCGCTAGACGATCTGTGGCATTTCTTCTCATCCTCGCCGAATCCGGATCTTCCGCCAATAATTGTTTCACCGTGCTTGGATGATACAAAGTCGAAATCAAGTGTTGTTGCAACCCTCGAGCTATTGAGTTCACCAAAAAGTGCATGATTGCTTTTGGAACCATATCGGCGAGAACTGATCGCGTGAGTTTGAAGTAACTCGAAAGCAGCGTTCGCGTAACGAGCACTTGCAAAAGCTCCTCGTCGTTATCGATTTCCGAAGGTAATAAGATTCCCGGCGGCGACATCAAGGATACAACTCCAAAGGAAGTATGGTTAAAGTGATCAGACGCGTTAAGATCTTGAATAGACTGTCTCAGCGAGTCGTTTCGTCGTTTCGTTTTTGTTCCTTTACTCCCCGCGTCTTGCGGCTTCTTGGGCGTGTTGCCGTTGCCGCCCCACAAACCTTTCGATATCCACGATATTTTCGGTTCCGAAGCGCCGTTTTCTTTGTCATCGAAATGCGCGGACGCCTCGTTCGATGAGTCCGCTCGATTGTACTCGCCGTGATTGTTATTAAGTTCCGATAGGTTTTTCATTTTCAATGGTGACTTCATCGCGTTCGCCTTCTTCTTCGTCGGCGTCAACTCGTGCGCGTCCTCTTCTCCAACATTTTCCGACATCTCCATATCTTCCCGCTTCTGTTGTTGTTGTTCAGAAAACGCTCTTTCTTTTGCTCGTCTCTTTTCCAACTGCGCTTGCGCCACGCCAAGTGCTCTCGCTCCGCCAATGAAATCTGGGTGGGTGGTGTTGATGTGCGCCAACTGACAATCAACCAAATTCGTAATCATCGATTCTGCCGGATCCAATCCGTTCTTCAAAAACTCTCTCGTCGCTTCTTCGATAGCCTCGGCCAACTTTGGAAACTGTTTCGACACCTCTCTTCGCACGCAATTTGACGTCAATGTGTTCAACTCGTCGTAAACCAACTTCGCGGCTTGATGACACGGATCAGACATTTTCTCGATGGCTTTTCTCGCTAAAATTTCAAACGGTTCCTCCGGCAACAAGAGCACCGCTTTCGTCCCAGCGGCGTTTTGAATGGCCGTTCGAATATCCTCCTCCGATAATTGGTGCGTCGGGTCTAACGAACACAAACCTTTGACGAAAATTTCTTGCAAAACGTAATGCACTCTCGCGCCACCTTCCAAAGAATCCGTGGCTAAATTTTTCGATTTGCCTTGCACAGCGCCGTCGACGGCGTTGCAAAACGTGTGAATTTTCTGCAAAACCACGCTCGCTTGCGCGGAATCCGAGTCAGGAACGCACTCGCCAAACTCCGCGACGTCACACGCCGCTTTATCTCGTCTCTTGGACACGCTTCGGTGTAAATCCGGCAACAATCTCGCCACGTGTTCGGACAATAATCGAGACACGGTGTTCCCCAACGCCTTCATACCGCACCGGCCGATAATCTCCGCGTACTCCTTCCTCGATTGAAAGAAATCCCCTTCCGCGTTCCTCGCTTTTTCCATGCTCACTTTTCCCGCGATATCCGCCTGACATCTATTCACAACCCCAATGTATCCCAGTTTCAACGGCACTACCTCATTTTTCAAATACGCTCTCGCGTCTGTCCCTCGATCCATAATGTCCAACTTCGTAATCACCCCAATCGTTCTCAACCCTTCGGGATCGACCAACTGCGCCAACGTCAACGCGTCCGAGTTTGCCAAATCCGAATTCGCCGGCGATACCGCCAAAATCAAACACGAATCTCTCTTAATGTAACTCAAAATCATATTTCTGATTTGCTTCTCGATATCTTTCGGCTGATCGCCAACCGGCACTCTCGTTATCCCCGGTAAATCCACCAAAGTCATCGTCAACACGTTCGGCGAACAAATTTTCAGACGAATTTGCTGGTCCGACACCGCTTTGTTCGTCCCCGTCACTCGGTTCGTCTCCTGGTCAATCTCTCGACGAATCTCTTCGAAGTCCGTGAACCGCTCCCCCGGTCGATGGAGAAACTCGCCCCACTCGCTCGGAGCGTTGGAGCGAGGATTGGTCGGCGTGTGGACCAGTTGCAAGAGAAGAGGTCGACGCGTGCATATTTCCGGACCTCGAGGGAGAAAGTCTCGGCCAACCTGTTGTTATAATCACAATAATAATAATAATAATAATAACGGTATGAAGATGCGCGTGTCGGTCAGTTTTGTGTACATCTCTCGCGCACTTGTTCGCGAGCGCTTTTCGCGAAACACCAACGAAAGAGTTTCTGTTGTTCGTTGGGGAAAGAAAGAATTTCAAAAGGAACAAAAAAAACTGTATCTCGTTTCTCGCAACGCGCGCAAACAACAACAACAGCAAGACGACGCAAAACTTTAAGAAGCAGACGACTTACCAGCGCTTCCAAAACGCTGCTCTTCCCGCTCGATTGGCTCCCGACGACCGCGATTTGAGGCAAATCGATGTCCGACAGTTCCTCCAAACCAGCAGAGGCGAATATGTCTTGTAATTTGTTAATCAGAGGCACTAAAGAGGAGCCTAACGTTTTCTGAGCTCCGACGACATCGGTGGTATCAGTAACTCGCGCGGATGATGGTTTCACCGGCGTGGTGCTTCCTCGCATGGTGGGATGATGTATATGTGTGTGTGTGTGTAGTATTACGACAAAAGCGCGCTGCTTCTTTGCGTTGTTTGTGTCTGGCGGTTTTTTCTGTTTTTTTCTTCCCCCCTTGGTTTTTGGATTTGCTACCCTAAATGTAAATGTTGCGTGTACTTGAACTCCTTTATTTCTAACAACCTATTAATATCACTCTTTACTGTTTACTTTCATCACAGCACGAAAATCTCCGCGCCGCTTTCTACGCCTAAATACGCTAAGGTGTCCTCGTCCGGTTCGAGTTCTGTATATTTTTCTGTTTCGTCTTCGTCGCGGTCGCGAATCGCGAGCGTACTCGTGCCTAATTTCATGCCGAATAACTTCTCGCACGTCGTCTTCACCCGAGCTACGGTGACGTTTTTTGGGAAAGTGCGGTCTTTTGATCCTTTGCCTTCGCGGGTGAGGGTAAGTGCGAGCGAGATGGACGAACTCGCGCCGCCTCCGTTTGTAGATGTACCGTTGTCAGATTCTCTGGATTCGAGCTGCTGTTGCGACTGCGTCGTTTTTGTCGTTTGCACGCCAGCTAACGCCCTCTCGCCGTGCATTTCTTTCAATGCCTTCGCGCGGGGGTGTTTTGCGAGCACTTCGTCCGAGCTCATCTTTGCGTCGAGTTCTTTATCTTCGAGTCTGATGCTACTCGAAGACGAAACTTCCGCCACGACGTTGCGCAAATATCGAATTTCACTCTCCCTCCGTTCTCTCTCTGTAATTTCTGAAGCGTTCAAGGAGAGTAACTTACCTGCTCTCGCGACGATTTCGTGGCGACTCGCGCTATCGTTTTCACAAAACGGATTGTGCGAGAGTCGAACACACTCGAGCCTTGGAAAATGGTCTATTACGTCGACGGATTGCCACGAGCGCACGCGATTGTACCCGAGAAACAATCCTCGAAGGTTTCGAAAGAAGCGTTTGTCGTCGTCGTTCGTGTTGGTATTGTTATTATTATTTTCATCATCATCTTGATACGCGATGTGCTCGACCGAACAATCCGACGCGTACAGAGTTTCCAAGCTTGGCAGAAAACGCAAGGCCCATAAATCGTCCCACTTGATGCACGTGTTCCCGTCCAAACTTAACACTTTCACCTTGGGGAAATATTTCCGCGAAGCTCGTTCGTCCACCGCCGCTATATTTTGCAACTCGTTCCTATCCAACCTCAACTCTTCTAAATTCGGCATCTGGTCGATAATCAAAAGTGCCTTTGCCCAACTCGTTCGCGTCTTATTCAGCGCTAACGTCTTCAAATTTCTAAACTGCGAAGCCGCGAGCGCGACTTCCTTCGCCAACGCAGATGCGTCGCCGCTCTCGATATCGCCAACGTCCTCGTCGTAATACGCATCCGACGCGTCTAAAATTTCAAGGTTCCTAAAATACTTCCCAATCTTCCCGAGCTCGACAAAAGATGTCATCAAGTTCCCAGAAACGTCCACGTGTGTCGCGTTCGCGTTGAACGTCTTCGCGAGTACTTCTTCTCCTTCTTCTTCGTTCAAAGACGACGACGACGACGACGGTCTCGCCTCCTCTCCCTCGTCGTCCTCCGTTCGCGCGGCGCGTCCAGTCACCCTCTCCAACCTCGCGTTCGGAAGCAAAATCCTCTCCAACTCGTTCAGTTTCTTCTGTAAGCTCAATTTTGTCTTCAACTCGATCGTTACGTCCTCCTCTTCGTTTTCGTCCGTTTTCTTCGCTTTTCCTCCGAAAACCAATCGCTTCTCCAATTGCGCATCTTGACTTTCAAATTCGTACTTCTCCTTCGCCGCGGAGACGAAATCCGTCCCAGGCGCGACTTTCTGCGCGCGCACGAAACTCGCTCGTTTCGTCTCCTCCTCTTTTCCTTTTCGTTTGCACTCGAAATACCTCTTTCCGTCGTGTTTCCCGTCGTGTTTCCCTCTGTTCGAGTCGTCCCATTCGACGCCGACCCAGGTCCCGGTTTGACCACGCACCGGGCCGACGTATCGGCAAAAGCCTCGAAAACCGTCCAACGTTTCCACCCTGCGATCGTTTTTCGTTCTTTTTCGCGACGATGACATTTTGAGAAGAGCACCTTCTTCAGTGCGACTCTTCTTCTTCTTCAGAGGAAACCTTTTAAACGCGCGCGCGCGAGTAAAGCGACGACACCTTTGACGAACAAAAGTTTGAAAAATGTTTCCCAAAAGCGAAAGAGACGAAACGACTTTTGCCAAAAATAGAAAAAAATGTGGGCACTTTCACGGGAGGAGGCGTGAAGAAACACTTACAGATGGACTTTGAGAAGGCGAAGGACGATGCGGGAGAAGAAAGAGGAGGAGGAAAAGGAGGAGTTGTCTTCGCGTTAGACGCAGAGCTCGCGCGCGAGTTTTTGTTCGAGTGCGATTGCGCGAACGCGATACGGTTGACCGTTCCCGTGCAGTTGGAAAGGAAAACTTCTTTGCTGAGTGGTGAAAGGTGTTCAAAAAAAATTACCGCGGTTTCGATTCGATCAATCCGCGAGAGTTTCGCGACGTTTTGCGTGAACGTGCGACGGTTGAGTCTCGTTGGGCACTCGGTTCGAACTCTAGAAGATTTAGAACCGCTGAGGAAGCTCCTGTTTTTGTACGATTTGAAATTGCAAACGATCGATGGGCAGTTTGCGAATCCCGTGTGCGAGGTTTTCGGGTACAGGAAAATAGTGAGCGAGGACGTGTGCGAAGGGCGGTTGGTGTATTTAGATGGCGCGAAAGTTGGAAGCGGAGGGACGAGTATGCTGGAAAGGTCGGTAGAGAGGGCGAGACGAGAAGTTTCGGAATACGAGGCGGTAAGGAAAATGAATAAAGAGGGTAAGCGTACGAGCGAGCGTTTGAGTCAACGCGACGTCGAAGCGAAACGCTCGGCGTTGGCAACGACATCTGAAATACGTTTCAACCTTCCGAACGACCAAGTAAAACACTTAAAGCGTCTATTTAGCAAATTCGACGACATATACGCCGCGGCGAACGATTTACAAACGCGAGTAAAAAAATCCTTAGGCGTTTGAACGCAACCACCAGCACAAGCGGCGAAGCGCAAAGCGACGAAACTTTCATTCTAATCTATCCTTCGCTAGTATTACACGGTTATCATCAACCACTCTACTGCTACTCACCCTATCAAACATCCACACATATACACGCTATGCTATTTCTCTCCTTCCTCTCCCCCGTACTTCTCCATCACTTCTTTCACTCGCTTCGCCGCTTCGTCCATCGAGTCTCGCAGTTTCACACAATCCTCTTCGCTCAATCGAACGTTCGTGGTGGTGGCATTCGAATCGCTGCCACGACTCCCGCGTAATGTCAACACCGCGCTCGCCTGCGCATCTGCCGCACTCTTAGCACTCACAGCGTCTCCTTTGCTCTCTTTCATCTGTTTCAAAGAGGAGTCACAGTTAGGGGAAATGCTCTCTTGGAAGCAACGCGAGAGAACGGAAAAGAATGAACGCGAAGACACGCACGAGAGAGAGAGAGAGAAAAAAGATGAAAAACGTACTCTGAGCGCAGCTTTGGACGCGACCGGAAGTTCCACGCGCCACTCCAAAGCGTCCACCTTCAGTTTGGTGTCGTTCTCGTTCATTTGAAAAGTGAAGTGATGCGAGTCGTCGTTTTAGGGGAAAAGGTCGCCAAAACGTCTCCCCTCTGTATCTTTCGAGACATGGTGAAGAAGATCTGCGTCTTCGGCTCGGGCTCGTTCGGGACCGCCATGGCCACCTTGGTCGCAAGAAACGACCCTCTCGCGGACGTCGTCATCCTCACGAGACGAGAGGACGTCCAAAGAGGCATCAATGTTGCGCACAAAAATCCCACCCATTGCTCGGAGTTTACGTTATCGAGAAACATTCGAGCGACGACGAATTCGGAAGACGCGCTGCGAAATGCCTCGGTCATCGTGCACGCGATACCTTTGCAAAGCACGGAACAGTTTTTGGACGACGTGATAGATCACATACCGAGACTTGGAGAGATTGTGTTCGTGTCGACGAGTAAAGGCATCGAAACGGAAACGTTGGAGTTGCCGTGTCACTTATTGGAGAGAGTTTTGTACCGGCAAAAGGAGAAGAGCAGACGAAGGAGAAACGTAAAGTTGGCGTATTTGAGCGGACCGACGTTTGCGAAACAGTTAATCAACGAAACGCCGTCTGGGGCGGTGATGGCGGCGAGAACGATGGCGCTGTCGAGGAAGGCGTGCGGGTATTTCGCGTCGCCGTCGTTTCGGTGTTATCCGTCCACGGACGTCGTCGGGGTGTGCGTTGGGGGCGCGTTGAAGAACGTGGTGGCGATTTTAGCCGGTGGTTTAGAGGGGATGGGGTTTGGTGTGAACGCGGTGGCGTTGTTAGTAACGAGAGGTTGTAGAGAGATGACGAGGATTGGGATCGCGATGGGCGCGAGCGCGACGACGCTGGGCGGGTTAGCCGGGGTCGGGGATTTGATGCTCACGTGTCTTGGCGCGGACAGTCGGAATAAGGCGGTTGGTTTTGCCGTGGCGTCGGAGGATAAATCGGTGGCGGAAGTTTTGGAGTCGCGCGCGGCGTCTTTGGCAGGCGTGGCGGAAGGCGTGGCGACGGCGCCTGCGGCGGCAAAGTTATGCGACGAGCTCAAAGTGGACGCGCCGATATTTAAAGCGTGCGACCAGATTTTGAAAGGAAAGATAACGACAAAAGAGGCGTTGCATAGGTGCATGACGTTGCCGGTGCGACCGGACGCGCCGTTGAGACGGAAAGGGTTCGTAAAGAGAACGCTTTTTGCGCATGTAGTCACAGCGGGCTTGGCGGTATTCGTGTCCAAGAGACGAAGTAAGGGGAAAAAAGAAGGAAAGGATGTTTAGTTTATTATAGGAGTTCTCTTTGCGCACACCACAGTTTGCAAATGAAAGTCAACTTTTATGCTCGCACGTTTCGTGTATATACATCGTCGAGAGCAGTCCGCGCAACGCGTCTTTTCTTCTTTTGTACTGCACGTATCTAAAACGCCTTTTTTTTCATTTTGTGCAAAAAAAAAGTGATCTCGTCCACACAAATATTTTTGTATCTCGGGGAAACCAAAGATATAAGCAAAGATATAAAAGAACACACATCATCATGCGCGGCGCACTCGCCCCGTCGACGAGGACGACG
>Ga0115566_10003932_pt1 | contig 11885 bp, 6 predicted proteins | sample COGITO_mtgs_1204_3_FD_87173 | JGI IMG/M metagenome (GOLD analysis project Ga0115566, IMG submission 87173) | Pelagic marine microbial communities from North Sea - COGITO_mtgs_120405 | ecosystem: Environmental > Aquatic > Marine > Epipelagic | place: Germany:Helgoland, sampling site Kabeltonne...
ATACTTTTAACACACTCGCTTGCGTCAAGAACCCACCGCGAACACTGTGCCCGGGAATCCTGACTTTCCGAAACTGTGTGCCGACAACATCTGGGATTTCATAGTGCCCTGCAAGCCGATCGTTCACAATCACAAAATCCGATTTCACCAAATTGGAAACAGCGAGATTCGACTTGATCAATTCGTTTAAAAAAGCCTTTGATTCAAGGGGCATTGAATAACGTAAATACTGGTCAAATTCTGGAAACAGTTGCGAGTCGGGTGCAGTAAAATCGATCTCACGAAGATCCAACCAGGCATCGGAAAAATCTTCGATGAAACGTTCGAATTTTGCAGAAGCAATCAAACGTTCGGTCTGTGCTTCCAAAATTATTGGCTCCGATAGTTTGCCCGCCGAAGCTAGTCTCAAAAGCTTACGATCCGGCATTGTGCGATTCAAAAAATAGGACAAACGTGTCGCCAAGGCAAAGTCATCCAATTTACCATTGGGTTCATTTAGAAAGAGAAAGCTTGGAGAACAGAAAATCGCCGTCACCGCTAACTTCAAAGACTCCTCAAACGATGTCCCCTTCTCGAACTCGGTTTGAAACAATTCGACAAACGGCTTTATATCCTCTTCTGTTACCCTTCGGCGAAAAGCAAACGCGGCGATCCGCTTGATCGATTTCGTGGCGACTGACACTTCATCGTCAGCTTGGATTTCAAATTTGGGTACATACCAACTCTTTAATTTTTCGCGAGGATGCCGTGGCTCGATTTCGGTTCGTGTTATGCCGTCGAAAATCAAGCGATGTCCACGAGATGGAAACTGATCCAACAGCGGTCCCTTCAGCTCGACCGATCGAATCGCAAGTCCCGGACCTTTGTAATCCGCAATTTGTTTTCGCTGATACCGATCCGGATCGTTGATGCCATATGGCTCAATCTGAATCATGTAATTTTGCTCAATTACGGCTTCAAATTCGATCGTTTGTGCCTCGCCCGGTTTAAATGAAAAGAATCCGTAAATCGGAATTTCTGCGCCCCGTTTAAACGTGGTTCCTCCAACCGAAAACACGACCGGTTGATCCGATTGATAAGCATAACCAGTGACTGCTACTTTATAGCGTCCAGGTTTGCGTACATTGGTACCTCGAATCATGCCGGATGGATATCCACCGCCAGAAAATCGAACCACCGAACCGTCGTCCAATTCCTTCCAAACTTTCCCGATAAACTGGTCTCCCTCGCGGGAACCCAAATAACTGCCGACGATTTCCTCAGCCTTGGGGCTGACCGAAGTTTTCGCAATTGCCTCGTCAATAGTAAGACCAATCGCCTCGATGTACTGCTTCAAATGGACCATGGAGACCCCAAGTGCAGCACCGACATTATCAAATTCATGGGAACGACCATCCTCCGGCAATAATTCAGCAAGCTTCAACCGTGTGCCAAATAGGTCATTGAGCGTATTCTCGTATTCGCGACGATTCAGTCGCCTCAATACCGTGCTCTTTCGGGATTGATGAGCGTTGATCAGTGCTTTATTCAGTTCGAAAAGAAATTCGTGACGTTCCTGATCGCCGGGCTGAACAGAATCCTGAGGCGGCATTTCACCGGCTTCCATTCGGTCAAATATTCGTTCCCATTTTGCGAACGCTGCCTCGTCGGATAGATCTGTATTCAAATCGGCAAGTTCGAATCCCCCCTCCTCTTCCCCATCATGATGACAATTGCCGCAATGCACCTTCATGAACGCGAGATTCAACGATTTCGCCTGAGCGGATACAACCGCCGGTAAAATCGAGGCAAGGCAAGCCATCAACAACGCCGCCAAGCAATGAAAACATTTTTTTTTCAAATAATTACACATCAAAATATCTTCGACGAGCCATGAGGCATGATCATCATACGCACCCGATCTATATTTTACACAGCGTGCCAATGGATCACATTATCCAATATTAAGGGGCTTCCAATCTTACCGCACAATCGACACTGTCCAAAGAAAGCATTTACGCCAACCCGAAAACGATGATCTTCTTGACGCTTTGATGGAGAATCAAGGCATTCAGGAGCTTGAGTTTGTCGAAATGGACTTGCTGAAAATGGCCACAATGAGAAGATAATTAGCCCGACAACTTCTTGATCCAACAGCCGAAATTCAATCGATGAGCAAAAACTCGCTCAAAAAAGACAAAATCAAAATACTTCTCCTGGAAGGCGTCCACCAATCGGCTGTCGATTTGATTCAACAATCGGGATACACAAATGTTGAATATCACAAGAAAGCGTTGCCTGAATCGGAGCTCATTCAGAAAGCATCGCAGGCCCACTTTATCGGCATTCGGTCTCGAACTCAATTGACGCGTGAAGTACTGGCCGAATGCAAAAAACTGATTGCCGTAGGATGCTTCTGCATCGGCACCAACCAAGTCGATTTGACGGCGGCGACGGAATCAGGAATCTGTGTATTTAATGCCCCCTATTCAAACACTCGAAGCGTCGCAGAACTTGTCATTTCTGAAGCAATCTTGCTGCGGAGAAAAATCCCGGAAAAGAACGCTGCCTGTCATAAGGGTGGGTGGTTAAAATCAGCGGACGGAAGTTACGAAATCCGCGGCAAGACGCTTGGCATCATCGGCTACGGCGCGATTGGCAGCCAAGTCAGTGTGATGGCGGAATCACTGGGCATGAAAGTCATCTTTTACGATGTAACAGCCAAACTACCACTGGGCAATGCCACGCACATCCCTAGTCTCGATGCACTCCTTGCTACCGCCAATATCATCAGCCTGCATGTTCCTGAGACTCCCGAAACGAAAAATTTGATCGGGAGAAAAGAAATCAGCCTGATGAAAAAGGATGCGATCTTGATTAACGCGTCCCGTGGAACGGTGGTTGACATTGATGCACTGGCCGACCGATTGAAATCAGGTAACCTGGCCGGTGCAGCCATCGATGTCTTCCCAACGGAACCCAAGGGGAGCGACGACGAATTTGTTTCGCCGCTGCGAGGTTTTGATAATGTCATTCTGACGCCGCATATCGGGGGATCAACACAAGAGGCGCAAGCCAACATCGGCCTGGAGGTCGCCGAAAAGCTCATTAAATATTCTGACAACGGAACAACGACATCGTCGGTGAACATGCCCGAGGTCGCGCTGCCCAAACATACTGATTTTCACCGCCTGCTTCATGTTCACCGAAACATTCCCGGCGTGCTCGCAGCAATCAACCAAGTTTTCTCCGAACACGGCATCAACGTCAGCAGTCAGTATCTTCAAACGAATGACAAACTGGGGTACGTCGTCCTGGATGTCGAATCGAATTCTAGTGAACTCGGCTTGGAAAAACTGAGAGCGATCGAGGGCACCATCAAATGCCGAGTCCTATTTTAGTTTCGTCAGATTAGTGTCACATCTTAAAAGCGCGCGATGACCGTACGTTAACCAAACGATTTGCGCCGCAAGACGTGACCCAAATTCGCAAAATATCTATGGGGGCATTGGACGCAAAGGCTATTGGGACTGGTATTGATCGTTAGTACCCATGTTTTTGTCAGCACATGAATCCCAGTGCTGGAATCCCAGTGCTGGAATCCCAGTGCTGGAATCGCAGAAGATGAATCGCAGCGGGAATTTGCAGGAGCAAAGGTGATGATCGCGATGGTTTTGGCTGACCAGCGTGTTTACGGTGTTGATCTAGGCCATCATCTACCTGGCTACGTTTCAAATCCCCAAAAGGAACGGCTGAATCCTCGGTTTGGATTGCTTTCAGGTCGTGAACTGTCGTTTGCGAAGGACTCAAGAACCTCGGCAATCGGTGGCACGATCATTGCGGTCAGACGCTTACAACTTTTCTTCCAAAGCAAGATGACCAACGCAGCGTCACAGACGCCCACAAGAAGACGTTTTTTCTGAATGTGTCAAAATCGACATATATTCCCGAAGACACAAAGTAGAGCATTGAGGAAACGGAGGATCAAACCGGATGTTGAATTACCTGAGTCCCCAAATCGAGCTTCGACATGTGCCTACAATGATGAAACGGTTCGCGACTGGAACACTGATCGCCGGCGTCTACGAGATCACGGGATCGTGCACAATTAGGTGCCCCATACAACCGCATTCGAGCAATTTACGAAGTTCAAATTCGATCAACTTGCTTATGCAAATTTCGGGGGTACAGATCGATTCGTTGCCGGAACCATTGGATTTTTGGCGACGTGGTTGGTAGGATCCTATTACACTTGGTTTTTGGCGGAACGGTGCTGGCCAGTCCAAGATTCAGACAGCGCGCAATTTCCAAATCATTCAAGGAATTCAAATCGTTTTCGGGATCGCAGTTTTTGCTGCGATCATTGGGTGTGCCTACGGACCTTGGATTAGACCCAATGCGGATGATACACGATGGCGACCAGTGATGTATCGCTTAAAAGCCATGAATGCTTTCGCCTTCATTCGAGTCGGAAACATTCACAACGCCAAAGACATAGGCACCGCAATCGGATTCATCGCTAACTTTGTTTTAATTTCTACGCCGGTTAAAAATCCCAACGGCGCACACCCGAACAAAAGTTCCACCGAAAATGCCTGAAGAATCAGCTCCATAGCAATCGACCGGTGTCACAACCCTTATTTCAGAATCTCAAAGACCAATTTTTTTGACCAGGGAATTAAGATGTAAATCTTCAGCGTTGAAAACACGAAATGAATTGAAGTGCGAATCACTTTTTACGCAAATGAATGGACAAACGGTGCCCCATGAGCTCTACCGTTGGAACCGAATTGTTTTCTAAATCAGACTTACCGCAACAACGATTAATCGACAGTGATCGACGTTATTTTTGCGCTGGCGCTGAAAATACGGACTTGCTTAATGGCACATTTAGCAAACTTCCTGGTCTGACCTCCCAACCCGGTGGGTGCGTATTTCATTCAATACAACGACTCGATCGATCGCTATCTGGTTGGCTTAACGAGCTTTCAGAATTTTTTCGGAAAAACCACGCCAATTTGATTCGTTTCTATTTACACGAATCGGATCCAAAAATTGAATCCGAGATCTTGGCAAATGATTTTACCCGGGTTTGCGAAGTGGGGTTCGGAAGGAATCTGCAAAACAATGATTCGGGCCGTTCGGTGCAGGTGATTGAACGGACAGCGGAACACCATCAGCTTTACCAGGATCTGATTCGTACGAGCGAAACATCGCCGGATGGACATTCTATGAATCCACGGGAATACTGCTTGCTGGAGGAATCGAAAATACGCGCCGGCTATATGATACCTTATCTCGCGATCGAAAATGGAAAGGCTATTGGCGCTGCAAATTTGGATTTGAACAACGATTTTGCTCGAGTCAAAAACGTGCTGGTCGCCTCCCATTTACGGGGCAAACGAATCGGGACGAACCTCGTGGGGCACATTATGGACGTTGCTCGAAAACGTGGTGCGAAACAGATTGCGGCGTTCGCACTCGAAGATAACCAGGCGGCCATCGGTATGTATAAAGCCTGTGGCTTCTCCGAATTTTGCGAACAGTTTGAATGGACCCGAAAGGCCTAAATGAGCACATTACCGTTCCCACGCTCTGAATTAACAATTGAAAACTATCGCGAAAACGGAATTTTCTTCCTTACAGGAGTCCTTACCGAAAACGACGTCAAAGCCCTTAACGCCGAGGCTACTCAATTGTGGCGAACGCAAGAGCACTTGGTACCTCAAAACCTGCGAGTTGGGCTTCGAACAGATGAAAACGATTTAATTTTGTTGGATCGAATCGATCCCGTCTATGATATCTCGAAGGTCTTTGACGATTTAAACCATCATCCAAAATTGATTTCAATTGCCGAAAAACTTCTCGGTTGTCCCGTGATTGTGATGAAAGAAAAGTTGATTTACAAGGAACCGGGCACCAGTGGATTTGGTTTACACCGCGACGGTCCTTATGTCGATGTCGGGGGAGTTCCAGCACACGAAATCATTTCCTGTACGATCGCACTAAATGAAGCGACGCGTGAAAACGGCGCCATCGAATTCTTTCCAAAAATTCAAGATGACGCGTTTGAGGCACCACCCGGCGAGCCGAGGGACATTTTAGATTCGGCTGTCGAGGACAAGCGTTCAATCCTTGCGGAAATTCAAGCAGGTGACATCATCTTTTTTTCTGCGATGGTCCCTCACCGCAGCGGTCCCAACCGCAGTAAACAATCGCGACGAACGTATACAGTGAACTACGCACCAGCCAAGTATACCAATTGTCGCGACGGCTACTACCAAAAACGGTTTGAACAGCAAGAGAACGAACGGGCAAGCCAGATCGAAGGACCGTTTTTCGTTCATTAAAACAAATTGTTTGGTTAGGCTCGAAAACCTTTATCCGCGCCCCGAATTCGTTTCTCAATTTGCTTCGCTCTTGTTGATCGCCCCGTCGCCGTTCACGTCGACTTGCTCCAACATGCGAATCAACCGCCGTGACAATTCATGCAATACATCCACGCTCTATCTCAATAACACGCTCTATCTCAATAAATGGGCCGCATCATTTACATAGGCTTTCGCAGTCTCTTCGGTGATCGTGCCGTTTCGCATCATACGACGGATCGACTCATCTAGCGAAACCATGCCATCTTTTCCGCCCGTTTGAATGTTACTGTCAATCGACTCAAGCTTCCCCATCCGTATCGCGCTTGACATCGGGTTGTTGTTGTACATGACTTCAATCGCCAATTCTCGCTTCGCACCCGGCAGACTACTGGGAAGCAAATGCTGACTCACTACCGCGCGCAAACTGAGTGCCAATTGTGCCCGAATTTCATTTTGCATATTGGACTCGAACAAATCTGCATATCTCGACACCGCACCCTTTGCATCGCGAGTGTGGAGCGTCGACAACACCAGGTGCCCGGTCTCGGCTGCGCTCAATGCAATTTGCGCCGTCTCTTGATCGCGGATTTCGCCAACCAAAATGACATCTGGGTCTTGCCGCAATCCGTATTTCAAACCATCCGCGAACGAAACCACGTCTCTTCCAACCTCACGTTGAGTAATCACAGATGAATACTTCGCATCAAATTTTGATTGAAAAAGATATTCAACGGGCTCTTCAATGGTGATGATCCGGTATCCCCCCTTCTCAATAAAAGACTGGATCAACATTGCCAACGAGGTAGTCTTTCCGGAACCCGCTACGCCAGAAAACAAGATCAATCCGTTTCGAAATCCAGTTAGTCGATCGGCCAAATCAATTGGAAAATTCGCCCATGAAAAATCGGGGATCTTGTTTGGAATCACACGAAAACAAGCTCCTACCTGATCGCCCGCATAAAAGTAATTGGCGCGAAAGCGAAGCATCTGCCCTTGGTGCTCAACTTCCATTGCAAAATCGAGATTCCGTTCAGCCACGAACCGATCACGATATTCATCCGGGCACAGTTCCATCAGCTCTTGCCTGATGGACTCACCGCTTAAAACATCAACCGGTAACGAATGCAATTCACCATCTTTTCGAATAATCGGTGGCGAGTCGGGAATCACATGCACGTCAGAAACGCCTTCATCTACCGCAGCGATCAACCACCCATTCAAAACTGACTCACTCATCTAAAACAATGCTCCCCTAATCTCGAATTCCCACACACACCAACGCGATTTCGTCGTCGGCATTGTAAGGCACCGAAACGTTGAGCAATACAGTCGCAATCCATGTGGCAGCCCAGAAAACATCCAATGTGACTACTTATGATATTTTCCCTCATTTCACGGCCAATAACCGTGCATAAACACACACCCCTACTTTGGCATAAATACATCGCAAATTGAAACCCATCAAAGTTGCCAATCAGAATATCCAGCCACCGAATTTAATTTCAAATTTTAAGTACGAAATTCGGTTAGTCTCCTCAGAGAAATCGCAGAAAGACGAATAAAATTCGAAACACACCGTTGAAACAATGATTTTTGAAACAAAAAAATTCTTAAAAAAAACTCCGGAAATTCTTGCAATCGGCGGAAAATGGCGAGATACTAAACCCGTTCTCACTGAAGAACATTAAAACCATAAGAACCATTCAACGTTTGATTTAATAAAAACACAGACGAAACACTGTGTTTCTGAGAATCTATCCTGCCGCGTTGATCAAAACGGACACATGGTTAGCGATACTTTTGAATCCTCAAAAAGTACTTTTGGCTTTTTGAATCAAAAACCGTTAAAGCTGATTGCAGGAGTAGAAAAGGATGAATAAGCCGCTTTGGTCTTGGAAGCACGTATTCCGAAAACTTGGGTTGCGATTTCGAAATGAAGACGCTGCCTACACATCAAACGAAAATCTAGACTACCGCCCGCTGATGGCGCCTGAGGCCCTGGAAGAACGCCGCATGCTCACCGGCAGCGGATTTAATGCCGATTTCCCAGACAACTCGATTGAAGATTCAACGCTATTCGAGCCGGAAACCACAGTGTTGTTCGCGCCGGCAACGACTGTAGAGCAAGCCCCATTTGAGGTGCTTGAGCTTCCTGTTGCTACGGAAGTGCCACTGGAACCAACGGCCTATCCCAATCCCGAAACACCGATCGACCCAAGTGAGGGCTCTGATCCTAGCCAACCTGATGTCGCAACGACTCCAGATACAACCACCTCTCCAATTACTCCGATAAACCCAGGCGACCCTTTCTATCCAGAAAGCCCCGTCATTACCCAAGCCCCCGACGATCCGAACGGGCCGGCGTCTCCAGAACCCCCGTCTGATCCAAGTGGGCCGACAGATCCTATTGGCCCAGAAGGACCAGCAAATCCTGGTGAGCCTGACGATCCTTTTGATCCAGAACCCCCCTCTGATCCGAGTGGGCCGAAAGACCCTGTTGGGCCAGAAGGACCAGCGAATCCTGGTGAGCCTGGCGATCCTTTTGATCCAGAGGGCCCCCTCAATCCAGACGGGCCCCTAATCCCACCAAACGGCGGTGAGATCTTCCCGCCGCCAGGAGAACCCCCCTTCCCTCCCATACCACCGTTTACGCCGCCAATAACGCCACCTCCCGGCGGACCCGTTGACCCTCCCATTGTTGATCACCACTGCCAAATCCCTCATCACCCTGAAGGCGAACTCGACGCGATTGACGATTTTGTTACCGTGATTGACGTCGACTTGGCATCAGGCGGTCCGCAGTCAATTCACGTACTGGAAAACGACATCCGACGCGACATCTCACCGCTGGAGCATTCATTAACAATCAATGCGAACGAGTACGCAGACACAGTTCCGGTTCGCAACGCGCCCGAAGGTTACTACTTAAATTTTTACAAATACCTTGAGGGAACAGGCACTTATGATTTAGGCAGCTTCTCCTTCGACGCTGAGTATCGAAACTACTATAACAATACAATTGTGCAGGAACATGCTCACGGCATGTGGATAGGTGAATTGACATTAACGCCGAATGATTTCGAATCGACCACCCGAAACGTGGTGATTCAAACCTGCACATCGGTCGATTATCTCCACGACGATTTCGGCCAAACGGTCGGCTACATTGTCGATATATCCAGCTACAACGCTGACGACTATGCTTATGGAATTGATCCGAATTTTTTGACTGAACACGCAGCATTTCTGATCACATTCGACACCTTTGACGCGGTTCGAGTCGGACAGGATTCGGCAACGTTTGAGATCGACGGTGAAATAAGCTCGAGGTACGCGAACATTGCTCATTTCACGCAACCGGAGCATGGGCAGACCAGTCTGGTGTCTAACCGCTACGAGCAAAGACTGATCTATGAACCATTCCCTGACACTGACGCCACGAAAGATTCGTTCGACTACACCATTGCAAATGCGATTGGCCAGTCCGACACCGCAGAAGTAAAAATCGAAGCTCGACCCGACGTTGTCTCGATTTCAGCTGAAGATAGTAGCATGTCAGAAGTGCCGGAAGCTCTGACGAACAAAGACTACGACACCGCGACATTTCGCATTTCTCGCGCCGAAAGAGACGACGATTTAGAACACGACACTATCGTCTATTTCACAGTTTCTGGGAGAGAGGCTGATCCAGAACCAGATCGCTTGGCAGAACCGAGGAAAGATTGGCGGAGCGTAGAACGAGGTATTGCCAAGAGTGTAGGGTATCGAAAATTAGAGGATGGCGTCATTGATTGGGTATATGCAACCACAATCAAAGCCGGTGAAGATCATGTGGACCTGGAAATATTTGCCGTAAACGATAGTGACTGGGAACACTATGACGACGGGAATAAAAACGAGACGGTTGTGTTCATGCTGGTTGATGAATTCGAGAAAAAAATAAATGGCAAAGTGTTCAAAACACGAGCAAGATACTCAATCGACGCGGGGAAAAATCAGGCATCTGCAGAAATTATCGATAAAACCGCGGAACTACGAATTAATGAGTATTCAAGTGACGAGGAAGATGACCCTGGAGTCGTGGTCCAACTGAACAGCGACGATGACAACCGCGACGGCGTGCCGGATTTTTATAACGGTGAATCAGAAACCAAGGATGATGATCTCGTAAAGGTCTCGCTTATCGATCGAATTCCGTTCGATCTAGAATACGAAAAAGACTACTTTACTTTAAGATTCGACAACTCGGTCATTCGACTTTGGCACAATGCGACCAAAGAAGTATCGGAGAAATTTGAGGCAGCCGAAATCTCTAGTGAGACGATTTTTGAAGAAGGCTCTTACCAGTTTTATGTCGAAGGCGTTCAACTTAAAGACGCAACGGTTGAGTTGGTCTGGCACAAAAGTCACGACGAAGGACACAAGACGTTTGTGTTTGACACGTTCAAGGTTTTGGTCTGGGGAATCGATGTCGACATCGACAGCGACAACAATGGCAGCATCGGACATTCCCAGTGGGAAGAAGAACTGGAGTCTAGTAAGTATGGACTCGGAAAGCTGATCCTTCCCGAATCATCAGAGTTATCTCAGCCTGTTCCAATAGCGATTCAGATACCGTCATTCATCGGTGAGGAGAACACCAAGGTTAAAATCTCCTACCAACGAAATTCTTCCGCGGGCAGCATTTCAATCTATCGTGAGAAACGGACCGGGGAAAATAAAGGGGGAATTCGAGACGGGGGAGACTATGTTGCTACCGATATTGAATACACCCTGAAGGAACTGGGTTACGATTCCAAAACATCCACGATCACACTTTGGGTGTACGGTGAAGACGAAACAAAAATCAAGACCTGGTTTGACCTGCAGTCGCTCGGACAACCACAAGAATTCATTGAAGTCACCCTTATTACACAGGAAATGCCGGAAGCGAAGGACAAGGTCAAGTATCTGGTGGCGGGCAAGCCGGATAAGTCGTCCTACGGCTACCAACTATCACCTGATGTTGACGACAAACACTCATCCATTTTTTGGGCCCTTCAAGAGGAACCGCAGGTTCGTGCTTCACTCGCTGCCGAAGCAGTCTACCTCTTGAAAGATCTACCAAACGCCGGGTTAAGAATCCTTCTTGAAGATGACCTGAAAGAAATGGGAATCGCTTCGTCCGTGATCTCGATGCTGAATAAGAGGAAAGACAACGTCCCGAACGGCTTCACCGCAGCACTTTATCGCGATTACACAGCAGGTCCAAAGAGCTACATGATTTCGTACGCCGGAACCAATCCGAACAAGTTCGAAGATTGGGTCAATAACGTTAGCCAAGTAGTTGCGGATGGGTCACCGCAATACAGTTCGGCAATGGCGATCGCTTTTAATTTGAAACAATGGTCGCAACAATACGGAATAAACAACTTGACCGCAACTGGTCATTCGTTGGGAGGAGGATTAGCCAGCGCCGCGTCAGTTTGGGCCGGAATTCGGGCCCATACCTTTAACGCGGCAGGGCTAAACAGGAAGACGATCGAGGCGAAGAAC
>Ga0115566_10003945_pt1 | contig 11866 bp, 9 predicted proteins | sample COGITO_mtgs_1204_3_FD_87173 | JGI IMG/M metagenome (GOLD analysis project Ga0115566, IMG submission 87173) | Pelagic marine microbial communities from North Sea - COGITO_mtgs_120405 | ecosystem: Environmental > Aquatic > Marine > Epipelagic | place: Germany:Helgoland, sampling site Kabeltonne...
CATGTCACCGTCTTGATGATTCATGTCACCGTCTTGATGATTCATGTCACCGTCTTGATGATTCATGTCACCGTCTTGATGATTCATGTCACCGTCTTGATGATTCATGTCATCGCCTTGATGATCTCCACCCATATTATCATTACACTCTACAGGGTTTCCATCTTCATCTTCATTCCAGACCGCATAAGGACCTTCATGTACACCATCTTGATCTGTATCTAACATGTACTCATCCATTCCACCACATAGAGCATGTTGGTTACCCTCCCAGTGAGTAGCTGGCGCCATTGGACCACCTTGATGATCGCCGCCTTGATGATCTCCATCCATATTAGGAGCACCATCATCGCCATCACCCATTTCATCATGGGTAAGTTGTTCAATCATAGTCAATTTTTCTAAAAATTCATTGACAAGATCATTATCTACACCATTACCTTCAAGTGCTTCGCGAACTTTTTGCTGATAATCTCCAGCAGCACCATCACCAGAAGGAGCATCAAAGCCTTCAGGAAGAGGGGGCATATCATCATCATTATCACCGTCATCGCCGTACTCTGACCTTGTTATAGGTTCCATATTCATAGCAAAGCTTTGCAACATCATTGCAGCGTTTTCATCTATTGTTCCTGCTTCTTGCAAATCCTGGACCATACTTTTAACAGCATCATATGCTGCATCTAATTCTGTATCTTCTTGGTTTTGTGCAAAGACAATTGTTAAGGCTAACAAACTAGCCATTAATAACTTGGTTAACTTCATATCATCCTCCGATGAGTTAGTTGTTTATTTATTTAAAAAAGTATCTTCCCCGCATATACTATCAATTCCATAAGAAACTACAAATGAAACTATTAGCATTCCATTAATTATCAAGTGATAGAGCTCACACTAGTTTTGAGCTTTAATTAACCTACCTAATTCAGATGTGGCTCGAGTGAACTCTTGTTCAAATGAACCATAATAATCATTCACTTCATAAAAAATCTTTGCCGCATCTCGATCGACAACATGACTATTTTTAAGTAGCACATCAGGAGATGGGAATAATATTTCAATCCCTGGTTTAAAATATCTTAAGCTTAACTCAAGATCAGGGTTCATCTCAAGCATCTTCTTCATAACCAACACTTCATAGAGTCGACGCTCATCTTTATCCCTAGAAAGAAGTATCGTAAAAATATCATCCTCAGGAATTTCTCCCCTAGCATTGAAACTTTTGAGTGAATTTTTATAAGAATCTTTTAAAGTTATATAACTAGTTATAGCGGTTGGTCGTACAAAAGGTTTCTCGACAGTAGCTTTCCCTTTTAAAGAGTAACTTAACTTCAAAGCTTTACGACTAGGCATATTTAATATATCTTTTGAAAGTGGTGATACGCCAAAGCCAGCTGGATCCTCTGGGTCATCTTGAAAATAAATGACTCTTTCAGGATTAATATATTTATAGTAGCCTAGCTTTTCAATTACATCTAAAAGCATTCTTTTTACTAAAGCAGATTCGCCAGGAATTTTTCCTGACAAGATACTCTTGTAAGGCTCACGAACCATCAATGTTTTATCTTTCTCTGATCGTTTATTTACTTCATTAAGAATATCATTAAAGATTGGACTCTCATATATGAAGCTAAGATCAAAGACATCAGAATGTTGAATTCGGTAAGAATTAGGAAAAGAGCGATTGTCAAATTTATTAAAGAGCTCAGAGTCTTGTGGAACTACTCGACTAAAATTATCTTCGCTCTCTGTTATAATATGAGGAGTGATTACCACAATAACTTCTTTTTTTATTCGTTGCTCAGATGAGACAGCAAATAAACGACCAATAAATGGAAGGTCTTTGAGGACAGGAACTCCCCCCTCATTTTCTGTCTTCTTTTCATTGATTAATCCACCAATAATAAATGGTGTATTATTAGCAACGCGCACAAAAGATTGAACTTTTCTATTATTAATAATTGGTGCAGCCTCTACATCAATAGTACCAGCAGCGCCAATTCTTTCCTCTGTTTCACTAACGATGGTTTCTACTTGAATAGTAACGCGTGAACCATCTTCACTTATTCTAGGTCGAAGATTTAAAACAATACCGACAGGCACGTAGTCTACAGATTTTATTTTTGCTACTTGGTCTGTAATAGTTTTTGTAATTGGAATCTGTTGACCTATTTGTATTCTTGCTTGACGACCATCTAAAACCAAGACAGATGGTTTAGATAAAATTTCGGCTGCTTTATTACTGATTAAAGCTTCAACGTTTGCTCTAAAGTTAGAGGAATTGCCCATAAGTGTTCTATCGAGAACCACCGTAAATGGTGAGATTGAACCACTTTGCGGTGGTGGAAAAGTAGCAGAATAACCTTGCCCTGCATTTGAAAAGTCAATCCCTAACTCATCAAGACGATCATTGTTAATTTCTAGAACCAATGCTTCTATTGCAATTTGATTTGCAGGAACATCAATCTTGTTTTGGATAAGATCTAAAAGCTTTGCTACCGAGTTAAAGTCTCCAGGTTTATATCCTACCATTAAGCGTTGCATAGGGTCACCACTAGTAGTATAATCAAGCGTTACACCACCTAGGTCAACCCCCAGCGCAGATTTCTTAGATGATTTAGCTTTAGATTCTTTTACTAAAGAAATTGTTTCAGTATCTGGTAATTTTATAATTATAGGCAATGCATTTAAGCTGTTCAGATCCTTTGATTTATTTGAAAAAATCGGGGTAAAATTATATTCACCTTCAATTTCGCCTTTGCCTGCTTTATACTCTACCACTGCATAGCCCATGGTCTTCAATGTAGCTAAAGCCCTATCTGTTTGAATATAGCTAAGCTTTAATACTTCATAATCAAGGTCTCTCATTGAGTTAATTTTTCCACTCGTGAATCCAGTTGGCACTTTAGCTGAAGGTCTTTGTGTTACAGCGCCTTTCTGAGCGGCAACAGGTCGTCTTTGAGTGTTCGCTCCTTGTTGAGCATTCACAATGGTAATAAAAATAAAGAATAAAGATAAATAACGACGTATCATCTTGGCTCCACAATATCAATTGACATGGACACATTCATTCCATCATAAGAAGCCGAGACATGTCCAGTTGAATAACCGCTTTTTGGGTCAAAAAATGCTAAAGTTTCAAAAGTAGAACCTACCTCATCATCCAGCTTGACTATAATACTGGTAGTTGAACCAGGACTATGAAAATCAAGAGCGCCTCCAATTGCATCCATCTTCATTGTAGTAGGAGGATTAGAACCGGTGATTGAAGCTTTGTCAACTAATCTTTCAAGTAATGCTATAAGTTTAATAGTATCATCCGTACGAACAATGTCATCTGAAATTGTCAAGGTAAGTTTAAATTCATTATTTTGATTTGATGCAGACTTTGAGGTATCGAGCGCTTCATCTCCACATCCACTAATGCTAAAAAGAATAATCCCTGCTAGAGCAAGCATAATTGATTGTCTCAAATTAGCTATAAAACTAATTTTTATGTTATTTTGAACGTATTTCACCTGTTTACCTCGGATATGGTGTATAAAAGTGTAAAACTTTTCTCGCAAAAAAGTAAACGTTTTTTCAATTCATTATTTAAAAAGTATAAGGATAATTATATACTATTGTGATTCTATTTTTTTCACCAATAACTTTAGATGCAGAATGCTTTGTAGTTTCGTAATAAATCAAAAGATATTTTCACCTATACCATATGAAAAAGAGAGCAGTCTTTATTATCTGAACTTGCTAGTAACTTATTATAATTATGAATGACATAAATAAAATCACTTCAGAAAATCAATTAAACTATAATCTTGACCTTCTTGGTTTAATTACAATTGAAAAAATGTATAAATGGACCAAGATAGTTGGCATATTAAATATTGCCTTAGCTGCTGTTTATTGCCTCTCTATATTATTTTTGTCACTACCAACATTTATCATGGGTATCATTACAATTATTATGGGCTCAAAGCTAATTACAGCTGCAAACCATTTTCAGTTTGCTGTCCAAAATAAGGATGGCGAATCGTTTACAACAGCGGTTGATCAATTAAGACAATATTTTCTAATTAATGGAATTTTATTAATTGTAACATTTACTATCATTGGCTTTTTGCTCATATTTGTAAGTTTTTTCTCAGGGTTAATTATGGATTTTTTAAATGAAAGTGGCTTTGATTACACAATAAGCTCAGCTTTATCATTAATAAAGTAATAAGCGTATAAGTAAATGAACTTTATTAAAAAAATAATTAAGATTAAACCTGGCGAAGGAAAAATGGTCCTCACTTTTTTCCTTTTTTCTTTTTTTACTGTAGGGATGGGGCTCGTTGCTAAAACTGCTCGAGATGCTTATTTTTTGAGTAGATTTGAAAAATCTCTTCTCCCACTAATGTTCTTAGCTATTGCTATTGTCATTGCACCAATACTCACTTATTACACAAGCTTATCTAAAAAGTTACCACCAAAAACATTATTTATGATTACCTGCTCTATTTTTGGAGTATCTTTTATTTTTCTTCAAACAATTATGACTGGAAACGTCATCCCAATTGCTTATATCTGGATTGAAGTTGCTGTGGGTATCAGTATTATCCAGTTTTGGACTTATGCTGGTGAATCTTTTGAGCCTCAACAGGCCAAACGTTTATTTGGAATTATTGGTGGCGGTGGTTCTTTTGCTGTTATGCTTATTGGAATGAATTTAAAACCTTTTGTTAATGCCTTTGGGACTGATGAGTTACTATTTCTATCAGCTACTTTTTTAGGCCTTGCCTTTATTTTTGGGACGATGGCAGTACAATACTTTAAAAAAGACCAATCGAAAGGTCCAAAAAAACCTATAAAAAACACCCAAAAGAAAAAGAAAATGGATCCTTTTATTGTTGGGATTGCAACGATTGTTGGTTTGTCTGCTATAGTTACAACACTAGTCGATTACCAATTTAAGATGATCGCCAGTTCTTCTTTTCCAAATGAAGCTGATTTGGTTGCATTTTTTGGAACTTTTTACTCAATTGCAGGAGCGGCTTCTATCATTATGCAATTTTTTATTACTGGTCCTTTACTTTCAAGATTTGGTGTTTTACTTGGACTTCTTATTTTACCTTTCTTTCTTGTCTTGGGAAGTACTTCTATTTTATTAGCTCCAATGCTACTAACTGCTAGCTTTGCAAAATTCTCAGATCAAACTTTCAAATTCACAATAAATAACTCATCCCTAGAATTAATTTGGTTACCCGTACCTCCGGATATAAGAAAAACATTCAAACCTCAAGTAAGTGGTACAATTAAATCAATCGCAGAAGGCTTAGGTGGCCTCATTACTTTTTTATTAATTAAAATTATTGCCCTTCCATACTTAAGTCTTGTTGCTCTTGGTTCTATTGTGATTTGGCTTTTTACTTCATTTAAAGTAAAAAAAGGTTATGTAAATCAATTGCAAACAGCCATCGCTAAAAGACAAATCGATTTTGAAGAGTTAACTATTGATGTTCAAGATGCTGCAATGGTTAAAACTATTGAAGAGACCCTTTCAACCGATGATGAGATTAAACAATTATTTGCTTTAGAAATTATTGAAGGTCTACCCTTATCCTCTTGGAAGAAAACAATTAATCAATTATTCAAGAATGGCACAGCAGAAGTTCGAAAGCGCATTTTGTCTATGGCTTGGGATGAAGATACTATTATCTCAAATGAAGATATTATTCAAGCAATGAATAAAAGCGATAAAGTTTCAGTTGAAGCTATAATTGTTGCAGGACGACGAAAATTAGAAGATGTTCTTCTTGATTTAGAAACTTTATTAAATAATCAAGATCAAGATACCTGTGTTGCAGCTGCAGCGGCAATATTGCAGATTGGAAGTGGGCCGACTGATAAAGCTAAAATGATTTTAAACGACATGTTAGATAAAGAAGATGAGGCAACTCAAGCTACTGCACTTAAGAGATTAATTTATAATGATGATATATTGACAAATGAGAAATTATTATTATTTCTCCAACATGATAGTGACATAATTAGCAATGTAGCTTTAAATATTGCTGAGAAACGTAAAGATGAGCTTTTGATTCCTGCAATTATATCTAATTTATCTTTACCGAAGACAAGTCTTCAAGCCAGACAAACTCTAAAAAAATTCTCAGAAGAGCTTATCGAAGAGCAGTTTAAACAATTACTTCAATCAAAAGAAATAACTAGAAAACTCAAACTAGGTATTATAAGAACACTAAGAGAATATCCAAATGAAGCTTCAATTGAATTATTAATTTCACAATTAGATGATAGCGACCAGGATATATATAATTTGGTTGTAGAATCATTACTCACCATCGCACGTCTCAACCCAATTGGAGAAGAAAAACATGATCGTATAGCTACTGAAATAAGTACAATTGCGAAAAAAGTATATGCACTAAATGAGTGTATAAACATGCTGCCTGATGATGAGCACCAGTTTCTTATGAAAGATCACCTTAATAATGAAATTCAAAATACGCTACCTACTTTATTAAAGCTTGGAGTGCTTGATGTCCCTGATACTCCAATTGAAACTTATATTCATACTGTAAAATCTGGAGATCCCTCTAAACTTCCATTTCTACTCGAATTTTTTGAAAATATTTTTTCTAAAAATGAACGTGAAATTATTAACCCTTTAATTGAACAGATCTCTTTAGATGAGCGGCGTGAAGTTGGTAATCTTCATTTTAAATCACTACCAAACGACTTAGATCAAGAATTAGTAGATTCTGTCTATTCACCAAATAAATGGGAATCAGTTATTGCTCTAGATTATCTATTAATTTCTAATAAATTTGATGTGATCAAATCTTTAGATTGGCAAAAAGTTCCAGATTCAAAAGCAAATCAAGAGTTAATTGCTAGAAGAATACAAAAAAATGGTGCTAATCTTGATTTCATTCCATCAGAACGTTTTAAATTAGACAATGAAAGCTTATCTATGTATTCAACTTTAGAAAAAACAATCATTTTAAAATCAGTTGATTTATTTAAATCAATCCCTGCTGAAAACTTATCTCGAGTAGCACAAATCACAGATGAAGTTTCTTACGATGCAAATAATCCTATATTTGCAGAAGGTGATTATGGTGATTCTTTATTTATTGTTGTTGATGGGAATGTTCGTATTCATAAAGGCAATCAAGAATTAGCAATGTTAGGAAAAGGTACTTGCTTAGGTGAGATGGCTTTATTGGATGATGAACCTCGTTCTGCCGATGCAACAGTAACAGAGGATTCTACTTTATTTAAAATTGAGCAAGAAGGATTCTACGAAGTGATGGGTAGTCAAAGTGATATAATGGAAGGTATCATTAAGTTATTAACTGGCCGACTAAGAGTAGCCAATGATAAAATGATGGGTAAGTAAATATTTTCAGATCTTATTTTTTGGCAATATTTTTTTTAACTCCTCTTCCGTCTTATCTTCTACTGTCTCTTTTACTTTTGACTTAGTTTCAAAAACTTTCTCTTTAACGTTTTCAACACCAGTTTGAACACCATCTTTTATTGATTTAACCGATACATCATTACCAGTAAAGACCATATAGGCAACCCATAATGTTAAAATTGCAGCAACAACTAAAACTAACTTGATTAGTTTTTTTATCACCCCAAAAAGAATAATTAAAGCAAGTACTACAGCGACAGCCATATAAACTGGATTAGAGACTAAAGTTTCAATTGATTGATCCATTAATGATTTCCCTTCAAATCTAATTTCCGATGATTAATTTGACCTGAGCGCTTTTCATATTCTTCTATCATTTCCATAATAATTGGATCATCAGGCATCTCTAACTTCATAGTATCAATTTTACCTGACTGTGATACTATTTTTCTTTTATTTGTTTGTAATTCTATTACTCCAATATAATAGCCTTCCTTTCCAGCTTGAGTAATAAGTGCACCATTAACAACTTCTGGTTTCTCTAGTGCTGATTGACTATGTGCTCCGATAATCACATCTAGTCCTTTAATCTTTTCTGCAATAACATAATCTAGATCAGCTCCTTGGTGAGTCATTAGTATAAATATATCTGCTTTTCTTTTCAACTTTTTCATTTCTGCTTTTACTGCTTTAACAGGATCAGTTAATATTATTTTATCTTTAATTTCTTTTGGATAGTACTTAAGTGCATAAGGATCCACAATCCCTAGGATCGCAATTCTTAATTTATTTTTTACCACAATATGAGATTTTAAAACACCTGGATAAGCAATATTTGTTGCAATAATATTTGTTTCCATTTGGCTTGTTAATTGAGCTAAGGAACTTGAATCCATAGTTAGTTCTTGGTCCCCAAATAAAATTGCATCATAAGATAGTAGATTATAAGCTTCTGCCATTAAGCTATCTTTAAGAGACTGATGAGTCATAGTGAAAATATCACCCGAGTCTAAAATAAGTGTATTAGGGTTTTCTTTAAGAAAGTTTGAGAAATAAATAGATCTTTTCTCAACTGACCCAAATGGACGAACAGGACAATAGCAGTTTTCTAAAGCTCCATTGGTATTGTTCGTATGGAGAATATACAATTTGCCATCCTGAGCAAAAATTAAATTCAAAAATATTGAAATTATCACAAGTAAGAATAGTTTTCTCTGTCCTGTCATGTCTAAAATTGAGCGTAATGAAGAGATTAATCAAAACATTTTTATTTAGTTCTTTTGTTTTTTCACAATATCCAGCGGATTCACTTTTATCGTCACCTAATAATTCAATTGCCCAAAAAATATTTTTGTATCCAATAGCTCAGTGGCAGGGTATTTCTTATCGTAATAGTTCAATGAATTGTCAGTTCTTTCCAAGTTGCTCAAACTATGGGGCTCAAGCAATCCATAAAGAAGGGGTTGTCTCTGGACTAGCCATAGCATCAGATAGAATAATTAGATGCAATCATAATGCATATAATGCTCACAATAAAATGGGTGGGAAATTCAATAAAGATGGTCGATTAATCGACCAAGTTAATTATACTGTTTTAAATAAATCTAAAAAATCTCCTTTAATTGCTGCTGGATTATCTATGGTAGTTCCTGGCTTAGGAAGAGCCTATGCTGGCCGTCCAAAGGATGCTATTTTTGGTTTTTTGATGTCAGCACTCGCAATAAATGCAGGTATAAGATCAATAAAGAAAGAAAGCTTTCTTTCCCCTTTATATATTGGTATTACATTAACATTTTATAGTGGGGAAGTATATGGTGCCTATCGTACAGCAAAATATTATCAACCAAGAATTAAAGAATAATTTATAGTAATTGCCACTGTAGCTCAGTTGGTAGAGCAACGCATTCGTAATGCGTAGGTCAGCGGTTCGACTCCGCTCAGTGGCTCAAAAAATAATTATATATTCAAATAACTCCATTCTTTTGAGAAAGGAACGCTTGTCATAAGGACCGAACCTTCTCTTGTAACAAGTAGGTTATCGCTTGGATTAATACCAATACCTCGTTTGGAATCATATAATCCTGGTTCAACACTAAACATCATTCCTTCTTCAATTGGCGAATGATCACCTAGTGAAAAATAAGGTGATTGATGACCTTCAAAATTAAACCCAGTGCCATGACCAGGTCGATGATAAATATAATCCTGCATTCCATTATCCACTTGATACTTATGTACTTTATAGGCGACATCAGAACACAATACTCCAGGCTTAGTCTCTTCAACAATTATCTGAACAGTATCGGCAACTACGGACCACATTTTATCTTGATATTTTGAGACAGGGTTTATTTGATAATTCCGATACCCCTCTCCTCCACATCCTCCAATCTTTATATCAGTATTCACATATACAGGTTCCCCTTTTCTAACTTTATTATAGAACAATTGATTAGGGTGAGGATAGGCAGTTGAAATGCCTGCTCTTACATAATCTGAAGTAACCAATACGCCAACTGCACTATGTGGTTTACCATCAAAAGAAAGATCTTCCATTAAAAGATTTATTCCGTAAGCCTTCAATGCTTGTCCGATTTCAAAATCATTCGTATTCGTTCCGTTTTCCAAAATATAATCTCTAGCAAAAGAATGAATCTTATCAAAATATCGGTATGCTCTTTGAGTTAAAGCAATCTCCTCTTTTGTTTTAATGATCCTCATTTTTTCGCACATACTATTAATATTAATAAATTTAGTTTTTGGAAGATATTTATTTAGTTGAAGCAATTGTTTCGCTGAAAGATTCATATCGGTTGCAATTTTTTTACCTTCGTATCCTTTTTTCTTTAAATGCTCAAGTAACCATTCAAAAAGATCTACTTGTTTTCCAGCAACAACTTTTCCTTTATTTGGAAATCCTCCCTCTCCGTGAGGAAAACAAAAATAATAGTTATTTTCAGTGCACCACCATGATTTAATTAGATCACGATCAATCCCAGGTGAAAACCAGTATGCTGTATCTTTCTCTTCTTGAGGAAACAAAACCCATGTTGTTCTTTTGCCACTACCTCTAAAACATCCAGAAAAATAGACCTTGTTTACATCATTCTCTAATATAATAGCATCCACTTTCTGATTTAAAAGCATATTCTTCAGTACTTGAACTCTATCTTTATACCAAGATAAGGGTAACCTATCATATCCTTTTGGCGCAGGCTTTGGATGATTACGATTAGTCACTAACAAAGATTCTGATTCTCCTGGGGTTTTAATAAGATTTCTTGCACTTAATCTCAGACTAGCTAAGCCTAACCCCATACTTTTAATGAATTTTCTACGATCAATTGACATATTATCCTCCATTATTTGGTATTAATTACTATAAATCTAACAACCTCTTTTACATTTAAATCAATTTTTTAAGAAGTCAGATATCAGCTTTTCAGTTATTATCATTTGGTCTTTAACTTCATTTAATCTTTTGAGATACCACCAAATGGCATTCTTTTGAGCGTAAAGTCTATTTTTTAAATCTATATTAAAAAATGAATTTTTAATATAGACTGGATCAACATTTGCTTCAGGATTTTGCGCGGCCATAAAATTTATTGTATATTCATCTCTTAATCGCTGTTGCTGGCGATCATACCTATCGCTATTTTTAGTTATTCTAGTATATTCATATTCATATAAAAAAGATATTTCATTGGTGATATTTATTTCGTCTGAAGAATTAAACCTTCCACTTGAGACAGAAGCCTTATATGCTGTTTGTCTACCATATAATGTTGGACTACCAACAAACCTTAAATTGGTAATTATTGAATCTTGGTTGTAGGGAATATTACTGTTACTATATTCAATTAATTTTTCTACTCTTTTAACTATAATATTATTTTTACTTATAACTTCATTTATTGCATCTATATCTAATGTTACGTCTTCAAGAATTTTAATATAATCTTGTTTTAATTTACTATTCAGTTCATCTTTTTGCCTTTTATCCTCAAGAGTTAAAGAGCCACTAAGACCTAATAAAACAGCTAAAAATTCAATTCCTCCTCTTGCAAGTATATTCTTCATTCAATTATCCTTAATATCATTTTAGAGACGTTTTATTTATTTGTAAAAAAATCAAGAAAACCAATAAGCTTTTTTTATATTAATCTATTTCATTGTTGAATTTGAACAAACCACTTAAATGATGTCAAATGAATTAGTTCTTAAATATATTCTATCTTATAATTCTAAATAAAATTAAAAGAAGAGTAAAAAATGAAAAAATATTCTTTTGAAGTGACCACCTCAGATAAAATTAAAACTGAAAATTTAGAAAAATGGTTCAGTCAAGATGGAGATGCTTATGATGTTCTTAGTACAATGGTTGATTATGAGCGAGATAAGGAAGAATCAATTCTAAGTTTTGATGATGATGGAACTTTA
>Ga0115566_10003951_pt1 | contig 11852 bp, 8 predicted proteins | sample COGITO_mtgs_1204_3_FD_87173 | JGI IMG/M metagenome (GOLD analysis project Ga0115566, IMG submission 87173) | Pelagic marine microbial communities from North Sea - COGITO_mtgs_120405 | ecosystem: Environmental > Aquatic > Marine > Epipelagic | place: Germany:Helgoland, sampling site Kabeltonne...
GTTCGGTCATATGGGTCTTGCCCAGGCAGACCAGCCCGGCCGCGCTGGCGTTGGCCAACACCCGTGCATCCCGATCCGGCACCCGGCCGGCCAGCAGTTTCGAGCCAGCCTCGGTAACAGTTCCGGCGGAATCGAACAGGTCCTTCCAGCTGACCGGCACCCCGTCCAGAGGTGAGCGCCGCAACCCTGATACGGCCCGATCCCTTGCCGCCCGCGCCTCGGCCCGCGCCCGATCCGCCGTCGAGCGGGCGTAGATCCGGGGCGTCAATTCATGGGCGTCGATGGCATTCAGATAGGCTTCAGTCAAGTCAACCGGGTCAATTGCTCCCGCCGCGATCCCGCGCCCCAATTCTGCCGCCGTCATCTTCAGCCAGTCGCCCATGTCTCACCCCTCTTTTCACCGCCCGACGCTAGCGTCACGGGAACACATGGACAATCCCACAGCACCTCGGATAGGTCGCTGGCATGGCGCATGATGCAGATGTTCTGATCGTCGGCGGCGGGCTTGTCGGGGCCACGCTGGCGCTGGCGCTGGATCGGGCGCGGCTTTCCTCGGTGCTGATCGACGCGCGTCCGGCTGACACACAAAACGCCCCCGGTTTCGATGGTCGCAGCTATGCTTTGGCGCTTTCTTCGGTACGGATGCTGAAGGCCACAGGACTTTGGCCCGCGCTGGCCGCCGAGGCGCAACCGATGCTTGAGATCAAGGTCAGCGATGGTCGCGCTGGCACCGGTCCCTCGCCCTTCGTGGCCGAGTTTCACCACGGCGAAATCGAGGAAGGCCCGATGGGCCACATGATCGAGGATCGCCATCTTCGCCGTGTTTTGCAGAAGGCACTGGACGGGGCGCGACGCGTTACGCGGCTGTCGGGTCAGACGCTGGAGAAGCAGGTGCCCGGCACGGCCGAAATTGAACTGACGCTGTCCGGCGGTCAAACGCTGAGCGCTCCGGTCGTCGTTGCCTGCGACGGCAGAATATCCGGGACCGCCGAACGCGCGGGCATCCGCCATCTGCGCACTGACTACGGCCAGACTGCACTTGTCTGCGCCATAGCACACGATCTCCCCCACAACGGCATCGCGCACCAATTCTTCATGCCCGAAGGTCCGTTGGCCGTGTTGCCGCTGGCTGGCAATCGAAGTTCCATCGTCTGGACCGAAGCGACCGATCGTGCCGCCGCAATTCAGGCGCTGGGTGATGACGACTATCTGCAAGTGCTGCGACCAAGGTTCGGCGATTTTCTCGGCCCTATCACCCTCGCCGGGGCGCGCTGGACTTATCCGCTTGGCCTGTCACTGGCCGAGCGTTTGGTGGCCGACCGCATTGCGCTGGCGGGGGACGCCGCCCATGCCGTGCACCCCATTGCCGGGCAGGGCCTGAACGCCGGGCTGCGCGATGTGGCCGCTTTGGCCGAAGTTCTGACCCTTGCCAAACGGCGCGGTGAGGATATCGGACAGACCGACGTGCTCAACCGTTACGAACGCTGGCGACGCGCTGACGTGACCACGCTGGCGCTTGCGACAGATGCATTCAACCGACTGTTTTCAAACGACGATCCGGTCTTGCGGGGCCTCCGAAATCTTGGCCTTGGCGCGGTAAACGCGCTGCCGGAAGTGCGCCGGAGCTTCATTCGTGAAGCTGCGGGTTTGAGTGGCGATCTACCGCGCCTGTCGATGGGTCAGGCAATCTGAGAGCCAGACTCGATCACCCGGATGACACCCTGAGCTCAATGACGTGTGAGGATCAGCCCGCCTCCATCACGCAGCAACTTCCAGCGGTTGTTCACGCCAATCTCGACCCAGTCGCTCACCGCGCCATCGGGCCAGATCACTCGAACGTCGGCATCTTCGGCCTCGCCCAATCCAAAATGTTCCGGCACAGCACTCCCCCCGGCGTGACCACCGCCGATAGTGATCTCGCGTGTTTGCGTTGACCCGTCGGTGCGCACCTCAATCCACGACCCGACCGCGCGCCTGTTCGGTGCGGTTTGGCCGAGTTCGAGACTGATCCAATTGCCGGTTTGCGATGCCACATTCTGCCAAATCTCAATAGGTGCACGGCGGTTCACCACAGCCAGATCGAGCAGACCGTCAAGGTTCAGGTCAGCCAAAACCGCGCCCCGACTGCGATCCAATGTCGCGATGCCAGCATTGAGGCCCGCTTCGGAGAAGCTGCCATCTGTCTGCTGAATCAGTAGATTGTTGGGGTCATCCATCGCCGCGTCGGGCATTTGCTCGACGTTGCCTTTGGCGATGAAAATATCATCCAGCCCGTCGTTCTGTACGTCCCCAAAAGCCACATGCCAGCCGGTTGAGGGCCGCCCATCGCCACCAGTAAACGGGCGGTGCGCGGTCGTGCCGCGATCGTAGGGCGCATCCTGATAGGTCGGCCCGGTCGTCCCCGGAAGGCGCGATTGCAACCGCTGATCGCCCATCGAAGACAGTAACACTTCGGGCACGCCATCGCCGTCCAGATCGCGGCTGGCAATGCCCATGCCCCAAAGGTGATGGTCGCGCCAACCGTCGGCCTCTGTGAACAGGCGCGGCGTCGCCTCCATCGCCCACATCTGCTCGGCCCCGCCAGAGACGTAGTAGTGCCTGTCGTTCGAGACCCGCAGATCGGCGCGTCCGCTGCGGTTCCAATCGGTGAACAGCATCGACAGTGTGCAAAAACCGGGGCTGAGCGTCTGCGGCGACCCATAGCCATCGCCCTCAGGGCGGAATAGCTGATGGTCATCGCAGGCCTCGAAGGGACCGTCCGGATCGTCCCGATCAACGTAATTTCCAAATGCCAGGGTTGGCAGGGATTGATCCGCCTCCCAAGTTGCGGAGAACGCCGTAGTCCAGCCATTGCCTGAGGCAACTTCGATGCCGGTAAATGCCTCAAATCGGCAGGCGTCGAGGCCACGCAGCAGGCGGTTTTCACCAACGCGCAGGATGGCGAGGTCAAGCTGCCCGTCGCCGTCGATGTCCAGCGGATAGGCCCCAATGACACCGGTCAGCGCAAGTTCTGGCGGTGTCTCGGTGGTGAAGTCGAGCGTGGCACCGGGACCCTCGGTCGTATTGTGCAGCAGGCTCGCTGGGTTTTCACCCCCGGCGGCATAAACCTCCGGCAGATCATCTCCATTGCAATCAAATGCAGCAACTCCACCACCTACGAAATGCTCCCAGCCGCCGGTGTACTGGTGCGACAGCTCGGCGTTGCGGCGTTCGAATCGCGGCTCGGCCACGGCGCTGCCTGCGGCCAGGATCAGTGCGATGGCCAACTCAGGCCGCATTGTTTGCCAGGTTTTCCAGCGCGATCTTGGCGACGCCTTCAATCGCAAAAGCCGCCGCACCTTTCGCCCACATCTGGTCGCCCCATTTGTGGATCTGGATATCGGGTGGCGGTAGGTCGATCTGAACAATGGACTCGCGAATGCTCTCGATCACCTCATCAGCGTAAAGGTAATCATATTGCATCCGCTCACCCGACAGGATGATTAACTGGGGGTCGAAAATATTGACAAGATTGGCCAACCCCATGGCAAAAATCCGACCCGCGCGACGAAAAATCGACTGGGCGATGGCGTCGCCGTTTTTGGCCGCCTCGAACAGGGCATCTAGGCTGCGCGCATCGCCAGAACCGGAGAGGTCGGTAGCCACCGCAGCCTCGCGCAGTAGCGCGTAGTCGGCGACATAGGCCTCCAGACATCCCCGTTGGCCGCACCGGCAAAGCGCCCCGTCAAGCTCCACCTTGATGTGCCCGAATTCGGCGCCGCAACCGCGCGTACCGCGATAGAGTTCATCCCCCAGAACAATGCCCATTCCGACGCCATTCTCGATGGTGGCGACGATGAAATCGCTGACCCCGCGCCCCAGACCGAAGTATTTCTCGGCCATGGCAACAAGGTTGGCGTCGTTGTCCACGAAGACCGGAAGCGACAACGCCTGCGACAACAACTCCCCCAGCGGCGCATTACGTTCTTGCAGGGAAGGCGACCAATAGACGAACCCGCGCGTCGCATCGACGATGCCGGAAATACCGAGGCCGAGGCCAGCCAACCCTTCGACGCCGCACCCAGCCTCATCCGCACCGGCGCGGACGGCGCGGGCGATTTCGGCGACCATGTCGGCGATCGAGGCCTGAGCCTGCTCAAGAGGTACGCTGAACTCGGCCAATTCCTCGCCCGCAAAGTCGAGGATGACCATGCTGATGGCCTGATTAGTCAGCTTCAGCCCGGCCACCCGCCGCGCCGCACCGCGCACTGCCAGATCCACACGTGGACGCCCGCGACCCGCACTTGGGCGGTCGGTGGCGGTCTCTTCGACAAGGCCTTCCGCAATCAATTCTGCAGTCAGGGCGGTGACGGTCGGTGGGCTAATGTCGGTCTGACGCGCCAGGTCGACACGGGCAATGCGGCCAGCTTTGCGGATTGCCGCCAGGATGGTACTCCGCCCCGAATGTCGCTGGTCCTGAGCCATGATCCTGGCACGTGCCCTTGATTTACTGGTGGTTTATTATTTCGCACAGGAAATCAATTATGGCAAGATTGCATCTGATTCCCGCAGTTTGTGCAAATATTGCATCAACTTCAGGCAACGATCCTGATATATAATTTGTTTTTCGAATTTTATGTGATAAAATTCGCGCGCTGGCCGATTCCCCCGATCCGGGACCGCGCAGCACAACAGTCAGGGAGACTTGGAACAATGAACATCAAGACACTTTTCGCCACCACGGTCATGACCGCTGGCATGGCAACCGCCGCATTCGCACAGACCGTTGGCGTTAGCTGGTCAAACTTTCAGGAAGAACGCTGGAAGACCGACGAAGCTGCTATCATTGGCGCGCTGGAAGCTGCCGGTGCGACCTATATTTCCGCTGACGCGCAGAACTCGGCTGGCAAGCAGCTGACTGACGTTGAAGCGCTGATCGCACAAGGCGCCGAAGCGCTGATCATCCTGTCGGTGGACAAAGATGCCGTTGGTCCCGCGATTGACGCGGCAGACGCCGAAGGCATTCCGGTCATCGGCTACGACCGTCTGATCGAAGACAACCGCGCTTTCTATCTGACGTTCGACAACAAGGGCGTTGGCCGGATCATCGCCGAAGCCGTGACGGCCGTTCAGCCGGAAGGTAACTTCGCGATCATCAAGGGCGACAAGGGCGATCCGAACGCGCTGTTCCTGCTGGAAGGCATGATGGAAGTGATCGGCGACGACGTCGAAGCAGGCACCATCAAGATCGTCGGCGAGGCCTTCTCGGACGGCTGGAAGCCGGACAATGCACAGAAAAACATGGAGCAGATCCTGACCGCCAACAACAACGAGGTTGACGCGGTTCTTGCCGAAAACGACGGCATGGCCGGTGGCGTGATCGCTGCGCTTTCGGCACAGGGCCTCGACATCCCGGTCGGCGGACAGGACGGCGACCATGCTGCGCTGAACCGCGTCGCGCGTGGCACTCAGACGGTTTCCGTCTGGAAAGACTCTCGTCAGCTGGGTGCTGCTGCTGCCGATATCGCGCTGGCTCTGGCTGGTGGCACGGCGCTCGCCGATGTCGAAGGTGCGGTGAAGTGGTCCGGCGGTGAAAAGGGTGTCGAAATGGACGCTATCTTCCTGGCCCCGACGCCGATCACCAAAGACAACATCAATGTCGTGATCGACGCGGGCCACATCGCCAAAGACAAGGTCTGTGAAGGCGCAATGGACGGCGTAACCGGCTGCTGATCGCCTGAACAATCCGGTGCCGCCGCATTTGTGTGGCGGCACCATCCACGGCCGGGTGCTAGCCTGCGTGCCTATCAAACCAACAAATTCATGGACGTGTGCTGCGTATCGCCTAGCATGGGCGCGACAGTCTTTCTGCACACGCCGCCGAGCCTCACCATGACCTGATGGGATGATCCGATGAGCCAGACCGACACATCCGCCCCCGAAACGGCCCACTCCAGCGCAGCAGCAGTCGAAGGCGCTTTCGCGCGCTTCCTGCGCGCTACTGAATTGGATACCCGGCTTTTGGGAATGCTGGGCGCGCTGGCGCTGATCTGGGTCGGATTTCACATGTATGGCGCGCTGGTCAATAATTTCGGAGCCTTCCTGACGCCCCGCAACCTGTGGAATCTCAGCGTCCAGACCTCTTCCATCGGGATCATGGCGACCGGAATGGTGCTGGTTATCGTCACCCGCCACATCGACCTGTCGGTCGGCTCGGTCCTGGGGTTCTGCGCCATCGTAATGGGCGTGATGCAGGTGAATATCCTGCCGCAGTTCCTGGGTCTTGGGCACCCGTTTTTGTGGATCATCGCCGTCATCACCGGCCTGATCTGCGGCACCCTGATCGGAGCCTTCCATGGCTGGTTGATCGGATACCGCGGCATCCCCGCCTTTATCGTCACGCTTGGCGGGTTACTGGTCTGGCGCGGCGCGGCATTCCTTGTCGCTCGGGGCGAGACGATCTCGCCCGTCGACCCGACTTTCGCCTTGCTGGGCGGCGGACCTTATGGCGCAATCGGCGCGACAGGCAGCTGGCTTCTGGGCGCGTTGGGTTGTGTCGGTGTCATCGCGTTGATCCTGATGGGCCGGGCCCAACGTCGCAAATTCCAGTTTCCGCTACGCCCTGTCTGGGCCGAATCCTTCCTGGCCGTGGTCGGCTGCGGTGCCGTGATCGGTGCGACGCTGCTGGTGAATTCCTACCCCTGGCCCAAGGGCATTGTGCGCCGCTATGCCGAGGCCGAGGGGATCGAGGTTCCACCCGACGGCCTGTTTATCAGCCACGGCTACGCGATCCCGGTCCTGATCCTGATCGCCGTCGGCATCGCCATGAGTTTCCTGATGAGTCGCACCCGCTTTGGCCGCTACGTCTATGCCATGGGCGGCAACCCCGAGGCGGCCGAGCTGGCCGGCATCAACACCCGCTGGATGACGGTCAAGATCTTCGCCCTGATGGGCGCGCTGGCCGGGCTGTCGGCGGTTGTCGCCAGCGCGCGCCTGAACTCGGCGACCAATGCATTGGGAACCCTGGATGAGCTTTACGTGATCGCGGCAGCGGTCATAGGCGGCACCTCGTTGGCCGGAGGCATCGGCACAATCTATGGCGCGATTCTCGGTGCGTTGGTCATGCAGAGCTTGCAGACCGGTATGGTGCTGATCGGATTTGACGCTGCCATTCAGCAGGTCGTCGTCGGTTCGGTTCTGGTGCTGGCCGTGTACCTCGACATTCTTTATCGCGGCAAATCGAAGTGAGGGGCGAAGACATGAACACCCAAAGCACACCTCTGGTCGAAATGCGCGACATCTCGATCGCCTTCGGCGGCGTCAAAGCGGTCGACCATGTGACCGTTGACCTGCACCCCGGAGAAGTCGTCGGCCTTCTGGGTCACAACGGCGCCGGGAAATCGACGCTCATCAAGATCCTGTCCGGGGCCTATCAGGCCGACGCCGGACAAATCCTGATCGAGGGCCAACCGGTCGAGATCAACAACCCCCGCGACGCCCGCACCCATAATATCGAGACTATTTACCAGACCCTTGCGCTGGCCGATAACCTCGACGCCGCCAGCAACCTGTTTTTGGGGCGCGAGCTGGTGAGTTCGCTGGGCTTTGTCGATGACGCCCGTATGGAATCCGAAACCCGCAAAATTATGGGCCGCCTGAACCCTAACTTCAGCAAATTCGCCGATCCGGTGAAGGCCCTGTCAGGCGGGCAGCGCCAATCCGTCGCCATCGCTCGCGCGGTCTACTTCAACGCCCGCATTCTTATTATGGACGAGCCAACCGCCGCCCTCGGCCCGCAGGAAACCAAGATGGTGTCCGAACTTATTCAGGAGCTGAAGAAACAAGGTATCGGCATCTTCCTTATCAGCCACGACATCAATGACGTGATGGAGCTGTGTGACCGCGCTTCGGTGATGAAAAACGGCAAACTGGTCGGCACGGTGGACGTGAAAGACGTCACCGACGATGATCTTCTGGGTATGATTATTCTGGGTAAGAAGCCGGGCGAATAAACATCTCTCTGCTGTCTTCCTTTTGTGAATACTCCGGGGAGGTCCGGAGGGGCTGGCCCCTCCGGCGCTGCTTCACGTCATGACGTCCGGGGCATCACGCTCGGTCGCTGCGGTGATGCCCGCAATCTCCTCAGCCGCCGCAATAATCGGAGCCAGCGCCACCATCGTCTCCTGGTCCAGCAATGTCGGGTCATCCTCATACCGCTCCAGATAGACCCGCAGCGTCGCCCCAACCGTCCCTGTACCCGATAGGCGGAACACTACGCGAGAGCCGCCCTCAAATTCTATCCGCAGGCCCTGATGCTCGGACCGTGACCGATCCACAGGATCATTATAGGCGAAATCGTCCGCCGTTGTGACTGCCAGCCCCGCGAAGCTTTGCCCTGGCAAGCCACTGAGACGGGACGTCAGAACTGCCATCATCTTGGCCGCGTCACCGGCATCGACACCTTCGTAATCGTGGCGCGAATAGTAATTACGCCCGTAGGTTGCCCAGTGATCGGCCCTGATTTCGGCCACCGATTTCCCGCTCACGGCAAGGATGTTCAGCCACAGCAATACCGCCCAAAGCCCGTCTTTCTCGCGCACGTGGTCGCTGCCCGTCCCGGCACTTTCCTCACCGCAGATCGTCGCGCGGCCTGCGTCCAGCAAGTTACCAAAAAACTTCCAGCCGGTCGGCGTTTCGTAACAGGCGATGCCCAGCGCCTCGGCCACGCGATCCACCGCACCCGAGGTTGGCATGCTTCGCGCCGCCCCCATCAACCCTTCCGCATACCCCGGTGCCAGATGGGCATTGGCGGCCAGAACCGCCAGGCTGTCCGACGGACCAACGTAGATACCTCGCCCAACCACCATATTGCGATCGCCGTCGCCGTCCGAAGCGGCGCCGAAGTCCGGCGCGTCCGGACCCATCATGTGATCCATCAAATCCTTGGCCCAAATCGGGTTCGGGTCAGGGTGGCCGCCGCCAAAGTCGGGCAGCGGTGTTGCATTCACGACGCTTCCACCTGCAGCGCCGAGGCGGCGTTCCAGTATCTCGGTTGCGTAAGGCCCGGTGATCGCATGCATGGCGTCGAACCGGAGCCGGAAGCCACCGGAGAACAGCGCCCGGATCGCGTGGAAGTCGAACAGGGTTTCCATCAGCGCGGCGTAGTCGGTGACCGGGTCCACGACCGCGATGGTCATGTCGCCCAGCGTCTGATTGCCAACAACGGACAGATCGATATCCTGCGTTTCAACGATCTGATATTCTCTGATGCTTTCAGTCGCAGCGAAAATCGCGTTCGTCACTTCCTCCGGCGCGGGGCCACCATTCGAAGTGTTGAACTTGACGCCGAAATCCTCGTCCGGGCCGCCGGGATTATGGCTGGCCGACATGATGATCCCACCGTCGGTCTTATGTTGCCGGATCAGGTTTGAAGCGGCGGGCGTGCTCAGCAGCGCCCCCTGCCCGACGATCACCTTGGCCGCGCCCGAAGCTGCCGCCATCCGCAGGATCACCTGCGCGGCGCGGTCATTGAAATACCGACCGTCGCCACCCAAAATCAGCGTCTTGCCCACCACGCCGCCAATCCCGTTCCAGATCGCCTGGACGAAGTTCTCCAGGTAATGCGGTCCCATGAAGACGCGCGTTTTTTTGCGCAGGCCGGATGTTCCGGGTTTCTGCCCCTCGATCGGTTGCGTTGCCACGGTGATGTTTTCCATCAGGACGTCTCCGTTTGAGTGGCCAGCAGGACCAGACTGGCGGCGTTCACGTTCAGTTTAGCATCTGGAATAGGCTCGGGCGATGCCAATGGTTCACTGGTATCAAGCAGCCGCTGCCAATTGCCCGCCGCAAGCGTCACGGTCGTCGCCTCACCCGCATTCAAGATCAACAAAAGCGCACCCTCGCCCGCCTCACTGGCTGTATCGGCGGACATGCGCAATTCCGCGATCACAAGTCGTCGGTCTGCATCGTTCCAGTCCGACGCGGTCATCGCCTTCCCGTCGGCGCGCCGCCAGATCAGATCGGGTGCCCCATCGGCGCGAGTGTCGCCATGCAGGAATCGCCGTTGGCGCAAAACTGGCTGCGACTGCCGCAATTCGATCAGGCGTCGCGTCAAAGCCAGCAGGTCATGATCCGCCCCGGCCCAATCAATCCAGGTCGTTTCATTATCTTGATTGTATCCATTATTATTGCCGCTCTGACTCCGACCCATCTCATCACCGGCCAGCAGCATGGGCGTGCCCTGCGCGAACATCAGTGTTGCCAGCATGTTGCGCTGGCGTTGCCCCCGCGCTGCACTGATCGTCGGATCATCAGTCGGCCCTTCGACGCCGAAGTTGTCCGAGAAATTCTCACCATGGCCATCACGGCCATCTTCGCCGTTCGCCTCATTATGCCGGGCCGCGTACGATACCGTGTCAGCTAATGTGAAACCGTCGTGGGCCGTGATCAGATTGACCGACGACGTGGCCGCGCGTCCGGAATGATCAAACTGCGCTGCCGAGCCCATCAGCCCCGCCGCCATATCCGCTGCCTGCCCGGAATCACCGCGCCAGAAACGGCGCGTGGTGTCGCGGAACCTGTCATTCCATTCAACAAACGGAGACGGGAAAGCGCCCAGTTGATAGCCATTGGGACCGATGTCCCATGGTTCGGCGATCAGCTTGATGCCTGCCAAAACCGGGTCCTGACGGATTGCGTCGAGCAAGGGCGCGCGCGGGTCGAACCCCGTATCCCGGCGCGCAAGTGTCGCGGCCAGATCGAACCTGAATCCATCCACGCCCATCACCTCGACCCAATAGCGAAGGCTGTCCATCACCATGCGCAGCACCATCGGATGCGTCAGATCCAGCGTGTTCCCGGTGCCGGTGTCATTGACGTATTTGCTGCGGTCTGCCGCCAGCCGGTAATAGCTGGCGTTGTCGAGGCCCCGAAAGCACAGCGTCGGTCCCAGGTGATCGCCCTCTCCGGAGTGGTTGTAGACCACGTCGAGGATCACTTCGATGCCGTCACCGTGTAGCGCGCCAATAGCGCGCTGCACCTCGGCGAGGTCATCGCCGGAAAGATAGCGTGGGTCGGGCGCGAAGAAGCCGATGGTCTGATAGCCCCAGTAGTTCGTCAGCCCCAGATCCACCAGAAACCGATCATTGATGAAGGCCTGAACCGGCAACAATTCCAGCGCAGTCACCCCAAGATTTGTCAGGTGGTCCCGCACCGGTGCCTCGGCAAGCGCGGCCCATCTCCCTTTCGCAACAATGTCCGGATGGAGGTTGGTCAGACCCTTCAGATGCGCCTCGTAGATAAGTGTTTGATCCATCGGCGTCGGCGCATGGCGACTTGCGGCTGGAAGCGATGCCTCGACAACGCAGCGCGGCATGAACGGCGCAGTATCCGTCGGCTTTGGGGTTTCCGCATCGAACAGTGCTGCATTCCACACTGGGTGACCGGTGATCCGTCGGGCGTAGGGGTCGATCAGCAGTTTGGCGTGGTTGAACCGATGTCCCTGCGCTAAGGCGAACGGCCCGTCTGCGCGCAGCCCATAGTGCTGTCCCGGCCCGATCCCGGCGAAATGCCCATGCCAGATGCCGCCCTCACGTTCGGACAAATCGTGGCGCGTTTCGTCGCCTTCTTCGTCAAACAGGCAAACCTGAATACGCGTCGCGTTTTCGGAGAACACTGCGAAATTCACGCCGTCAGCGTCCGGCGTCGCACCCATCGGATAGGGGCGACCGGCTGTTATCGACGGCGACTGACTCACCGGGCGATGGACTCGTAAAGCGCAGCATAGAGCGGGGCCGACGCCTCCCAACCGACCGGCTGGCGCATGGCGTTGCGCTGCATTTTTGCCCAGACATCAGGCACGCGCCACAGGTCCA
>Ga0115566_10003958_pt1 | contig 11849 bp, 10 predicted proteins | sample COGITO_mtgs_1204_3_FD_87173 | JGI IMG/M metagenome (GOLD analysis project Ga0115566, IMG submission 87173) | Pelagic marine microbial communities from North Sea - COGITO_mtgs_120405 | ecosystem: Environmental > Aquatic > Marine > Epipelagic | place: Germany:Helgoland, sampling site Kabeltonne...
AAGGCGTTCCATCGCCAATTTTCCGCGAACGCGGTATTTCTCCAACCGCTCGTCGGCAGTCAGTCCATCAAGGGATTCAGCGTTCTCGGCTCGCAGGCGCGCAGCTTTTTCAGCAACAGACAGCCCCGGCTCCATCGATGCGGGCATCGGCGCCGGTTTTAATCCACCGGTTTCGGCAGGCCCTGTTGCAATGGCAGTTTCAGCGGCTTCCGCCGGTGCGGCAGTGGCCGCAATTTCCTCGCTTTCGGCCGGTTCAACGGTTTATGCAGGGGGCAGATCAGCCGGTGCTTCTGGAGGTTGAACGGCATCCACTTCCACAATCGGTGGCGTGATGGCTTCAATTTGTTCAGCCACGGCCTCTGACATTTGCATAGCCAGCATTTCTTCGTCCATCGCCGCCTTTAATCCGACTTCGAGGGTGTTATCCTCCGCGCTGGCTGCGGGGTCTGCAACCGATGCCGCCGCTGCAGACGCTGGCGCATCAACGGTATTGCTGTTGGAAGGATTGTCAGGATGCGTGTATTGTTCCCGATCGTTTAGGGTCTCAGCGCCGTCGCTGTCTTCGGAAATGATCTGCTTGATTGACGCCAGAATTTCTTCCATCGACGGTTCGTCGACGGTTTCCACCTCATCTTGTGAAACCTGATTGGCCGATTGAGAGGCTTGAAACGACATTAGTTTCCCCCTGAAACCCAGAAAATAACGCGATCATGCGCTTGATTCGCAATCATACTACAACCCTTCGCCCGAATTCACGAATGTAACGGCACCTGTCATGCCTGAAACCGGACTTGTCACCCGATAAATTGAAACTTGAGGAAACGGGTTCACCCTGGAACAACGTCGCACCAAACCGACCTTTGGGAAGTTAGCGACCGCTCGGGGTGCGAAGCCCGAACCACAGGTCTTTTACCGCATTAAAGTGCTGACTTGGACTGTAGTGACGCACCGGCAAATTTAACTGCCGGCTGTTCAGACGTCCAATGGATGCAACCAGCGCGTAGCCAGCTGTTATGCTTGCCTTTCGGGCGCCAACGAGAGCGACCTGCGCGTCAAGAACAGTACTTTGTGAATCCAGAACTTCCAGTTGTGTTCTTTGACCAACATTGCGTTCTTCAATGACGCCGGACAAAGCAAGTTTTGACGCCTTCAGCGTTTCGCGAATCGCGATCACATTGGCCTCCGCCGCTTTCAGGGAAGACCACGCAGAAATCACCGCGGCTTGCACTTCGTCACGCGCCTCATTCACCTGCAGACGATTCTGGGTCACGACTTCGCGCCCTTCGCGTACACGTGAGCTCGCCGCTCCCCCCTGGTAGAGGGGCACCGACAAATTAACGGTCGCCGAAGCCGATGACGTGCGGCTGCCCTGTCCGGTCTGATTGTAACCCCGGTTGGCATTACCGCGAAGCGACAGCGTCGGCAGATAGGCGCCTTCCAGTGCCTTTACATTGTACAACGCCACATCAACCGCGTGCCGCGTGAACAGAACCGCAGGATGTTCGTTCATGCCGATGGCAATGGCCGCCTGCAGACTGGATGCGTACAGACGCGAAGGCCCTTTGGGCCAGTGCAACTTGTTAGGTTTGCGCCCGATAATCTGAAAATAGGTTGCCCGGGCTGCGGAAAGACCGGCACGAGCACCGGCAAGCGTTGCCTGGGCCGTACCCAGACGCGCACGGCTCTGCGCGACATCGGTGCGCGTTCCCTCTCCCACATCCAACCGCGCCTGGGAGGAGCGCAATTGTTCATCCAGAAAGCTGATATTCTGGCGCCGGATGGATACAATTTCAGTCGCTTCCAGCACATCCACATAGGCACTGGCGGCACTTTGCAGAATTTGTTGCTCGATGCGGCGCAATTGTTCGCGGCTGGCCATCACATTGGACTGCGCAGCCGCCACGTTATTGATGGTGCGAAAACCATCAAACAGGTTTTGATTGACCGTGATACCGTAACCATAGGGATTGGTGGAGGCATTGCCGGAAATATTGCTGGTTGTCCGGGCAAAACCCCAACTGGCATCACCTGTAACGGTGGGGCGAAACCCTGCTTTTGCCTGGGTAATTCTTTCGTCTGCCGCACGGGTCGCGGCGCGTTGTGCATTCAGCGTGGCGTTGTGACCATAGGCCGAGGCCATTGCTTTTCGAATGGAATCAGCCTGCGCGCTCTGGCTGGCGCTTACCGCCAGTGCAATCCCCAATACCAAACCACCGCAACGCATACTCAACTTCCCAATATGATCGAACTCAGAGGACAATGCCGCTGATTTTATAGATGCTCAACGACAACAGGTGCAACCAGTGCACCACCTCACACAGTAACCGGATTCCCATATCACGCAATCCGCCAGCAGCATTTTGATGTCGGTTCCACACAGTTCTCTGAACTTGTGGAAATCGGCCGACAATGCGCCTTCAAACCGCAGCCAAATAGGAAGCCGTCACGAATTTGCGACAACTAGCGGGGCCAAAAAGTGGGTTTGGGCTAAAAGACGAACTCAGCAGCTTTTTCAAAGCCCGGCAGAGGCATAACAGCACAATTGAAGGCAAGCCGGCGTCCGATGATGCCATTGTCACGTGTGTAGAGACACGCGACACCCGCATTGCCGTGACCTTCGACGACAACCAGACGACCACCTTCTTTCAGTTGATCAGTCAAACCGGAAGGCAATTCATCCACCGCTCCACCGATGAATATCACCCCATAGGGCCCTTCTCCGGCCAACCCCTTTTCCAGCGGGGCATGGGCAACAACAGCGTTGTCACAACCCAGTTCCAACAGATTTTGTGTCGCTTGTTCGGCCAGTTCACCATCGCTTTCAATGGCGACAACCGACGTGCACAACTTGCTCAGAACTGCAGATGAATACCCTGTCGCACAGCCGATATCCAGCACGATGTCATCGCGGCCGATGTCAGCCAGCTGGATCAGCTTCGACATTGACATCGCTTCCATCAGGTAGCGCGTGGAATCAATGCTGGCGAGTGGCAGGTCCTCATCGATATAGGCCAGCGGCTTCTGCGCGGCACTGACGAAGTTTTCCCGCGGAACGGCAAGAAAAGCCTGAATAATATCGTGATTTGTCACATCGTTAGGTCGGATCTGGCAATCGACCATGTTGGTACGCGCTTTTTCGTAATCAATCATCGCTGGTTTTGGACTCCCGAATACGCGTTGCATATATCCGACTGAAAGATGGAGGCCTCGCCCGGAATCGAACCGGGGTGCAAGGATTTGCAGTCCTCTGCGTAACCACTCCGCCACGAGGCCCCAACGTCTTCAGTCTGCCTGATCTGCCGGTTCATATCTCATCCTGGTCCAACTTTCGTTGGGCCCATAAAACAGAAGGGCGTTTGTGATCAAAGCTGGGCTTCCCTTAGCGGTCACGCAGCTCGGTTTCAATACCTAAATGCCGCTATATGGGTGCGAAGATGGCCCAACCGCAAAAATGTGTGCAGCATGTCCGCAACAAGCGTGCAAAAAACATGCTGATGGCCGTGCGTTGCTGCAGCCCTTTAAAAGCGGAACCTGTAGCTGGCCGCCACGGCGGTGTCCTGCTGTCCTTGCTGGTGATCGGTGTTAAAACTGTGCACCACACCGAACCGGGCCGACGCGCCGCTTTGAGGGTTCGCAAACTTGTAATTGAGCCCGACATCGATCTGACGGCCCTGCGGCGCCAGGTCGACAGCCTCGTCGCGATACTCGATCACGCCTTCCCGGGTTCGCCCGGTTGGCACATTGAGCACCATTCTGCCCTGCTCCAGCCGCAGCGGTTGGCTGACCCAAAGCGCCAGCTGATCATCGGACTGCCACAGACCGTGTTTTTCAAGCTGCACATCAAACCCGGTGTAATAGGCCTGCTCAGCGGAGTGCACCAACGCGCCGCCCGAGTCCACCTCGGCACTGCCCAGCTCAACGCGTCCGCTGATGCGATAACCGTCGCCAAAATTACGCTGCAGCGCCAATTGGCCGCTGACCAGCGCATTGTTGCCGCCGAACCACAGCGCATCGTCACCCGAAATACCGAGGCTGGAGCCCTCCTCCAGCGCATAACTCCCTGACATTTCAACCGCAGTTTCGGCAAGACTGAAGGCATAACGGGCACCAAGGCCCGAAATCATCGCGTTTTCCGTGTTGCGGTTTTCACCGGCAAAACCGTAGACCATGAAATTGTTCATGCTGTCCTGGCCGGAGGCCAGCGCTGCATAACTCATATCACCCATCAAGCCGGTAAAGCCGATGGCATTGAACCCGTTCCCGCCACCGATGCCGTTGCCGCTGCCGCTGCTGATGCCGCCGAAAGTGGTGGCAACATCCTCACTGCTGAATCCAAAACGGGTGACGATGCCTTCGCCAAAACTGCCGCTTTGCGCCTGAAACGAGGCAGGCAGTCCGGCGGATGTGGCAGCGGTGGAGGCGGTGAAGGAAAGTGCACCGGTGCTAAAGGCGAGTTGTTCGGCTGTGTCGCGCTCCAGATACCGATCAAGCAGGCGTTGTATCGTATTGCGGCTGATTACGGGCGTGACCAGATCGGATGCGGGCATGTCAAAATTGGTGTTGAGCCCGTCAAACACGGTGAGCGAGAAGCCCAGCGCATCGCGGAGACTCTGGGTGCGACCGGAGGGTGCCGACAGGCTGGATTGTTCGAGCGAATGGCGTTGAGCGGTGGTCACAGAAGTTCCACCCAGAAGACTGAGGCCGCCAATCGGTGACAGCGCCGCTTCGATATCCATGATCCCATGCCCCCATTCCAGCGAGTACTCATGACAGACTGGATTCGCAGTGTTCTCATTCCAGCAGCGTTCGAGCGGATTACCTGAGCTGTCTTCAATCAGGTTCTGATCGTAGATCAGTGCTCCATCGACATCGACAACCTGACTGCCCAAGAGAAACCAGCCATTATTGGCGCTGGCCAGCAGACGGGCGGTCAGGTCGGCAGGGCCAAGAGAAGGAAACGCCAGCGCCAGCAGGGCTACGCCACCGGATATCTGTGGGGCAACGAAGGATGTGCCGGTGAATTGATCTGTGAAGCCGTTTTGGTCATCGGCAACCACCATGTCTCCCGACCCGACCAGGCACCAGGCGGCGCTCAGCGCGCAGGCATAGGACTGGCGATTGACTTCGGTGACATCGCCTGTGGACGGGTCGACCTGAAATTGTGCGTTAACAGCGGAAATCCAGGCTTCCCGGAGTTCCGGATGGTCGTGAGGCAGATCTGCGAAATACGCCATTTCCTGCGATGTGGGGCTGTACAGCGGGTCGTCAACAGGTAAATCGGAGCTCTTGTTGGGCTTTGCGAAAACAACCACCCCGGAATCCTGAAAACCGTCATAAAGCCACGCATACCACGCGTTGGAGAATTTAATCTGGTCTTCAGTCGCCGTATCCAGGTAAGCAATGCTCCAACTGTTATTCAGAACAACAGCGCCCAGCTCCTTTGCTTTTTCGACTTGCGCCTGCAAACGCCCACCTGAAATACCAAAACTCTCGCTGCCGTCTTCACCCACATGATCAAGCAGGAGCAGGTCTGCTTCCGGCGCAACGCCCATCACCCCGCTGTCGTTCAGCGCGCCCGCAGCAATCACGGCAACCGACGTGCCATGATGGCCATCACCATAGGCAATACATTTGTCCACATCTGCGGCCTTGACCGGATCATCCGCTTCGGCCGAGACCGGTGTGAAACACGTGATGGCTCTGCCTGATGCCTGCAGGTCGGGATGGTCGGCATGAAAATTCACGTCATTGACCGCAATCAACTGACCTGCTCCGGTCAGCCCGGCAGCCTGAGCAACATGAATATTGGCCAGCGCAAAGGGGTGCGCACGGTTTGGCGCGGTCTCACGGTGCGGGTTCACCGCTCGATATTCATCATGCTGCAGCAACCAGTTCTTTACGGCTTCATGATCATAACCAACGTCTGCAATGGCCTGCAGCACGCCAGCCAATCCGGATGTTCCCACCGCGTCCCAATGCTCCCGAGCCTTCTCCAGATATTGCGACAGTTCCATCGGCCCGTTTTGAGTTACACCGTCGACCAGGATCGACACGGTTGCATCTACGGAACCGGTGTTGCCGCCATTGCCGCCATTGCCGCCAGTGCCGCCAGTGCCGCCGTTACGACCATCGCTGCTGCCACTGTCGCCGCCGCCGCAACCGGCGATCAGCAGCAGGCCAGCAATCGAGACAGCCCTTGGTAATATGGCAATTTTAGACTGCGCCACCTTCCGTTCGTGTCCGAAAACGCGGTGCGATTTGAAACTTTTCAATGCAATCGATCTCGATACCGTCAATCAACACATCAAGTCTTATCACCTGTGGAACCGGGCAGCCTCTGCAGGATTATATTTGAGTAATCGATTGAACACGCAGTCGATTTCACAGCTTCAGAGATCAACCGTGCCAATCAAAGACCTGCAAACCGCTGCTTGGCGGAAGCGCCGGTGTCTCATCGATCCGATAATGAGTGAGTAAAGGAAGAATCGCGGCCGCACGCCAACCCCTTATCGTGCGCGAAATTCCCGCCACCAGCGCGACAGACGAATTTCCCACTTTCGCCGTAAACGGCGGACACTGGCAAAGTCCTGGGACAGGATAACCAGCCCCAGCGGAATCATCCAGAATCCGAGGATTGGCAGGAATCCGAACACGCCTCCCACCACCAGCACAGTGCCCAAAATGGTCCGTCCGAGCTTAGTTTTCGGTTTTGGCATGCGTTTCGGCAAAATAGTATCCTTTTGGGCTCGATTAGTGCTTGCCGAGCGCGGCATTCCTTTGTTAAGAGCGCACGGTGCAATTGCACGTGTCGCCCTGCGATATAAGTTCCCCGGTAGCTCAGTGGTAGAGCAATCGACTGTTAATCGATCGGTCGCTGGTTCGAATCCGGCCCGGGGAGCCACTTTCATCTCTTAATCTTCAATCCAATTGTTGGTTCAGCCGCCTCAGCGGTGCACTTGCGACCTTTATCAGTCTCAGAAGCGCGATAGGTAATTTAATCCCGCTTTTGACAGATTTCTGTCCGCCAGAGGTGCCTCTGGGACGTGTATGGTTTGATCGTGCCGCTTATCAAGCTCTGTTGCCTCTTCATCTGGAAATTTCTGTGGTAATTCTTGCCGACATTGGCAATGTTGCAGCTGCAAATATCGGCGAAGGAAGCGGAGACAAACAATGCCCGATCAGAAGACTGCCCTCATCATCAGCGCCCATGCGGCCGATTTTGTCTGGCGATGCGGCGGTGCAATCGCCCACCACCAGAAACTGGGATATGATGTGACCATTGCCTGCCTCTCCTTCGGCGAGCGCGGTGAAAGCGCCAAACTGTGGAAAGAGGAAGGCATGACGCTGGAAAAGGTCAAGTCTTCGCGCCGCAAGGAGGCTGAAAATGCCGCAAAGGCACTGGACGCCCATGACATTCAGTTCCTTGATCTGGGAGATTATCCCCTGGACCTGGACCGGGACGCAAAGTTCAAACTGGTGGACATCGTGCGCAAGGTCCAACCCAGCTTTATGATGAGCCACTCAAAATATGATCCTTATAATACCGATCACATGTATACGACAGAAGTTGCCATGGAAGTGCGCATGATTGCCCAGGCATGGGGGCACAATCCGGGAGAGAAAGTACTCGGTGCGCCACAGCTTTATCTGTTTGAACCCCATCAGACCGAGCAGATGGGATGGGTGCCCAATGTCTTTCTCGACATCACCGATGTCTGGGACAAGAAGCGTGCCGCCATCGAATGCATGGAGGGGCAGCTGCATTTGTGGAACTATTATACCAACGTTGCGGAAAACCGGGCCAATCATTTTCGCCGGAATTCCGGCGGCCAGGCAGGAGGCCGGGCGGCACAATATGCAGAGGGTTTCCAGGCCATCTATCCCCGCTGCGTCGACGAACTTTAAGGAGAATCTGCATGGAACATGTAGTTGTACAGAATATTGATCGGGCCGATGCGGCGATAGCTGCTGAGCTCGGTGCAGCCGGTGTGGCAACGGTGCATGAAGCCCAGGAACGCAAGGGGCTTTTGGCGAGCTATATGCGACCGATTTACAAGGGGGCGACGATCGCCGGCCCGGCTGTGACAATTCTCGCCCCACCCTGCGACAACTGGATGCTGCATGTGGCAATTGAGCAGGTGCAACCCGGCGACGTATTGGTGCTGGCTGTGACGAGCCCCAGTGACGCAGGCTATTTCGGTGATTTGATCGCCACCTCACTGAAGGCACGGGGCGGTTTGGGACTGATTATCGACGCAGGCGTTCGTGACACCCGCGATCTGGAAGAAATGGGCGTACCGGTCTGGGCCAAATGTGTCGGATCCCAGGGAACGGTCAAAGAAACTCTGGGCTCAGTAAACATCCCGGTGGTCTGTGCAGGGGCGGCGATCGACCCCGGTGATATCATTGTCGCCGATGATGACGGCGTTTGCGTTGTCAAGCGCATGGAAGCTGAGCAAGTGTTGAAACACACGCGGGCACGGCTGGCCAATGAAGAGGAAAAACGCCAACGGCTGGCGGCTGGGGAATTGGGCCTCGACATGTACAACATGCGTGAACGGCTGGCTGAAAAAGGCCTCAAATATGTCTGACGCCAAGGCCAGCAATGGTGTGCCCTGCATGTGGATGCGCGGTGGGACATCCAAGGGAGGATATTTCCTGGCATCCGACCTGCCCCCTGCGGGCCCGGATCGGGACGCACTGTTGCTCTCGGTCATGGGATCTCCGGACCCTCGGCAGATTGACGGCATGGGTGGCGCGGATCCGCTGACCTCAAAGGTGGCAATCATATCCAAGTCCAAACGTGAAGGCGTTGATGTTGATTACCTTTTCCTGCAGGTGGCCGTCGATCGTCCCCTGGTCAGCGACGCCCAGAACTGTGGCAATATCCTGTCCGGTGTGGGCCCCTTTGCTCTAGAGCGCGGGCTGGTTGAAGCTGCAAATGGCGAAACCAATGTTTCGATCTTCATGGAAAACACCGGTCAGATCGCGATCGCAACGGTCAGCACACCCGATGGTGTTGTGAATTACGCGGGTTCTGCCCGGATAGACGGGGTGCCGGGAACATCAGCGGCCATCCCGCTGGAATTTCAGGACACGGCCGGTTCGACCTGTGGCGCATTGTTGCCGACGAGCAACGAGCGAGACACAATTGATGGCATGGACGTGACCATGATCGACAATGGCATGCCCTGCGTGGTTTTACGGGCAAGCGAAATGGGAATAAGCGGCCGGGAATCGCGGGAAGATCTGGAGGCCAACACCGATTTGCGACAGCGGTTGGAAGCGCTTCGGCTAAAATGCGGTCCCCTGATGAATTTAGGCGACGTGAAAGACAAAACCGTCCCCAAAATGACCATGGTCAGTGAGCCGGTTGATGGGGGCACCATTTCCACCCGAACTTTTATCCCCCATCGCTGTCACGCGAGCATTGGAGTGTTGGGTGCGGTCAGTGTCGCAACAGCGTGTTTGCTGCCCGGATCACCGGCACACGGTCTGGCATCAATCCCGCAGGGTGATTCAAAAACCCTGCCGATCGAACACCCCATTGGGGAGACAACCATCGTCGTCAACATGTCAGGTTCAACAGTAGACAGTGCAGCCATTTTGCGCACTGCAAACAAGCTGATGGATGGCACGGTTTTCTTCTGAGCCTTGATCCATGAATTCTTCATCAGCCAATACCGATATCCCCGTCCATCTGACGTCAATCCGCCCGAAAGATTTTTTGCGGATTGATACCGGTGACCGGACCACTTTGTACAAAGTTCTGGTGAACCGGTCAGGCATACGCCTGCGTCCGGCAAACCGGATCGAGGCCTTGGGAACGATGTTGGGTGCAAGCCTCGCGTACAGGCAGAAACCCGGTGACAGGATCAGAATGTTGGGGCTGGTTTTTGTTGTGGACGTCGAACCTGATGGCGGAATGGCCAGGTTGGTCGCAGAAGATCAAGATCTCAACTAGGACCTGCGCCTTTTCGGATGACAGCATGACGGGCTGCAGGCTGCAAATCAGGGCTGCGCAGATTCCGCAGCCCTGCCCTGAGCTATTTCATTCAACAGCGATCAACCGCTGGTGATTGGATCAATCTCGATTTCCACACGACGGTTGCGAGCCTTGCCGTCTGCGGTGGAATTGCTGGCAATCGGACGTTCTTCTCCGTAGCCAACGACATAATAACGCCGCTTATCCGTACCCTGACTGACCAGATAACGGGTCACATTCACACCGCGCTGCTCAGACAATTGTTGATTGAATGTCGCACCACCATCGCTGTCGGTGTGCCCATAGACGTTAACAACGGTCTTGTTGAACTCGCGCAGAACCAGAGCCACCGAGTTGAGCACCCGATAGAATTCCGGGCGAATTGAGGAAACGCCGGACGCAAAAGTAATATTGCTCGGCATGTTCAGGATGATCGTATCACCATTACGGGTGACGCTTACTCCTGTATTGCGCAATTCTTCCCGCAATTTTGCTTCCTGGCGATCCTGGTACAATCCAATCCCGCCACCGGTCAGAGCGCCAATTCCCGCTCCAATCAATACGGATTTACGCGTGCTGGCATTGGTCGTCTTGCCAATGATCAACCCACCCAGCGCACCCAAGGCGGCGCCGGTTCCTGCTCCGATTGTGGTGTTTGAAACTTTTGACCGGCCGGTGAATGGGTCGGTTGTACATCCAGCGACTGTTGCTGCTGCCACCAGGGCGATAAATATTTTTCTCATAAGTCTTCTACTTTCAGGCGTGTCGGTTTGCCACATGATGATCGGTTAAACCCAACATCAGGCTATAGTATGACTCTGTTGGTTTGTGAAAGATAGTCGCCCGTCAATTTGATCTGGCACACGCGGACCACACCGGAGAATTAGCGAATATGAACTCATCATCACCGTCGAACCAACCCATAATTGTCTGGTTTCGACAGGATCTGCGCCTTTCAGACAATCCAGCACTGTGGCACGCTGCTCAGACAGGGAAACCCGTTCTGTTTCTCTATATCCGCGACGACATTTCCGAAGCGGTTCGTCCGCTCGGTGCCGCTCAGAACTGGTGGCTGCACCATTCTCTGACATCGCTGGCGTCCGACATCATGCAGTGGGGTGGACGCCTGATTTTGAAATCCGGCCCTGCGCAGGAAGTCGTCGATCACATCATGGCAGAGACCAGTGCCGATGAGATCGTTTGGAACCGCCGCTATGGCGAAGGCGAGCAGCAGGTCGATCGGGCAATCAAAGCGGCCTATGCGGGAAAAGCCACCAGCTTTGATGGTCTGTTGCTGCACGAACCGTCGCAGGTCCGAACCGGCTCAGACCAACCCTATAGGGTCTACACACCGTTTTGGAAAAAACTGTCATCCGGTGCGCCGCCCCGCGCCCCGCTGCCGCGGCCCGAACAGGTCACACATTTTCAAAGTTCAATGGAATCCGAACAACTGGAATCATGGGCGCTGTTGCCCACCACCCCTGACTGGTCAATTCCGTTGGCCCGGCACTGGCAACCGGGTGAGGCAGGCGGGCAGCAGAATTTGGCAACATTTATTGATGGCAATATCGATCACTACGCCACCGCACGCGATAACCCTGGCGCTGATCTTACATCGCGTCTGTCACCCCATCTCCGGTTTGGAGAAATCAGTCCACATCAGGCATGGCATGCCGCGTCGAGCACACCGAACAAAGATGAATCTTTACATCAGCTAACATGGCGCAAGCAGTTGGTTTGGCGAGAATTTTCCTATCATCTGCTGCAGGAGTGGCCACGACTGGCAAGTGAAAATTTCAATCCGAAATTCGATAATTTTCCTTGGATTTGGGATGATAATGCAGCATCGGCCTTGAAAGCCTGG
>Ga0115566_10003961_pt1 | contig 11842 bp, 12 predicted proteins | sample COGITO_mtgs_1204_3_FD_87173 | JGI IMG/M metagenome (GOLD analysis project Ga0115566, IMG submission 87173) | Pelagic marine microbial communities from North Sea - COGITO_mtgs_120405 | ecosystem: Environmental > Aquatic > Marine > Epipelagic | place: Germany:Helgoland, sampling site Kabeltonne...
AGAACAAATTTCTGTAGTTATGAAATCTATTTGATTTTCTCTAACAGAAGCTATGTTAATTCTACCGTCAGGCATTAGATATATACCACTCTTCTTCCTTAACTCAATTATACCCTCATTAGATATAGGTAATAGAGAGAACATACCACTTTGATTGTTTAAAAAACTAAAGAAATCAGTCTGACGCTTATCTTGAAATGATTTTCCAATTTGTTGTCTTAGTAAGACAATTCTATTTTGCATACTCGACAATTCCGACAACCACTCTCCTTTAAGATTTTCATCAGCTAATAAAATATTAATAATTGAGGCTGCATGATCTGGGGGATGAAAGTATAATTCACGAGCTATTTCGCTTAACATAGTTTCTAACGATTGACTTGTAACCCTTTCAGCATCAGTAATCACAGCAAATAAACCACAACGATCTCGATATACCCCAAATGTTTTACTAGAAGAAACAGTTAGTATAACCTCTGGTACAATTTTAATTAAGTTTTGAATTCCTAATACATCTTCATTTATGCCAAGCCCCAACCCTTGGTAAACAAGATCAATGAAAGGTAAAATACCATTTTTTTTACATAAGTTTGCTACTATGGACCATTGTTCTAAACTTAAATCAGCACCGGTAGGATTATGACAACAACCATGCAATAATAAAGCATCTCCAGATTTTAAATTATTAATACCCTTAAGCATATTATTAAAATCTAAAAAGTTATTTTTTTGATCATAATAATCGTGTTTTAAAACGTTTAACCCTGATTTTTGAAACATAAATGTTTGTTGTCCCCACGTTGGGTTTGGAACAGAAATTGTTTTATTTTTTGTTTTACTTTTAATTAATTCACCAGCTATTCGGAGACCTGAGCCTGCTCCTGGAATTTGAATAGAACCAATCTTACCATTTCTGTCATTTATTATTTTTTTTCCAAGGACTAATTCTAAAATATTTTCACAATATTTTTTATTACCTGAAGGGGATTTATAAGATTTAGAATTTTCATTTTGATAAAGTATTTTCTCAGCTTTTTTTACTGCTTTAAATACTGGCGCCTCACCTCTTTCATCTCTATAAATTCCAATACCCAAATCTATTTTACTAGATCTCAAATCATTCTCTAATTCACTAAACATTTGTCTGGTAGAATCAAGAGTTGGATTTAAAATATCAAAATGTCTCATAAAACTTTCTTATAAAAAATAATATTTGGTCTGTGTATATTTATATATATAAGATAAAGGAATTTATTAAGTCTTGATATCATTTTTTTTTAAAGAAATTCAATATGTATAGAAAATTTATTAGGCATAATCCTAAAAACCCCGTCTTAATTACTGTACCTCACTCTGGTGATTTTTACCCAGATGTTTTTTTAAAAAATATAAGGTTAGATTTAGATAAAATAAGAAAGATTGAAGATTTTAAGTCTGATCAAATAATAAAGTTTGTTAGTAAAGATGTAGCTGATGTTATTGTTGCTCAGTGTTCCAGGGCTGTAGTGGATTTAAATAGATCGAGAAAAGCAATAGATAATAATATGTTTGAAAAGGTAATTTTACATTCAAATGCCGATGAAAAAAAAATGCTGTCTTATGGTTTAGGTGTTTTCCCTAAATTAATTCAAAACGAAAATATTTTTAAAGAAAAGCTACCTACTAGTTATGGAAATTATATATTAGAAAATTTTTATGACCCCTTTCATTTAAATGTTAATAGCCAAATAGAAACCTTATTTTCTAAATTTGGAGTTTGTTATCACTTTGACTTACATTCTATGCCGCACAAAGCTGTTAAGAATATGAAAAACAAACCTGATATAGTTTTAGGTAACAATTATCATAAAAGTTGTTCTTTAGAATTTATGCATTACATCAAGAGTAGTTTTGAAAAATATGGGCTTAAAGTATCTGTAAACGATCCATATGCAGGAGGCTTTATAACAAGACATTATGGAAACCCTTCTAAAGGTATCGAAACACTTCAAATTGAAGTAAACAGAAACCTTTATATGGATGAACAAAATCTATTACTGAAGAATATAAATTTGGTACAAAAAATATTTTCTAAAATATTTAATTTGTTTTCTTACTCCCCTAGAATTGCAGCAGAATAAATAACTATAAAAAACGTTTAATCCTTAAAAGCCTGTCTAAATTTAAGTTTACTAAAGGTTTTTCATTTAATAATTCTCTGACAAGCAGTTCCGCATAATATGGAGCGTATACATAACCCCAAGCACCCATGCCTCCTAATGCATATTCATTGATAGTTTTGTATTGTCTAATTTCATTTAGGTTACAAAAAAAAGGCATTCTATCTTTGGTGCTAGCCCTTATGCTTACTCTATACTCTGTCTTATCTATATTATTATGTTCAATTCTTTTTTTTAAAAAATGTGGAATAGAGTTTAAATTTTTAATTTGATCAGTTTCAGTGAAATTAGTCTTGATATTTCGGTTAAACGAAGAACCTATTTGATGATATCCTTTAAAGGATTGTGAAAAAAATTGGCCATAGCTAAAATTCAATTTTAAATTTTCAGTTAGTGAGTTATTTTTTAAATAAGTTACTTGACCAGAAACTGGAACAATAGGAATTTTATCGCAGATATTAGACATATCATAACCATTAGCCCAAATAATAGTTTGAGCCTTCATTTTATTGCCTTGCTTATCAATTATTATTTTAGAATTGTTTTCTGTAGTTTTAATTTCAATTACATTGAAATTTAAGAAAACTTTTACATTATTTATTAAGTTCTTGATAAATTTTATGTTGTCTACTATTCCAGAGGAATTCATGTAAACATAATTGTCAATATTATACAGTTTTACTTTATCAGTATAATCATTAACTAAATCATGTGGCCAATTACTTTTAAATAATTTTTTATATTTGATTATTTCTCTCTCCCTTGAGGGTAGTAAAATAAGGCCATCTGTTCGAGGTGCAGCTTTCAACTCTTTCGCAAGGTTTCTTGAGTAAGAAAATGCCTCTAAAGATAATAATCCATATGGTGAATTGTCAGCTGTCATTTTAGGCATTTGAAGAGCTAATTTATTTCCACTTGCTCCATTTGCAATTTTTGATGATTTATCAAGTATGTAACACTCAATATTTCTTTTTCTTAGAGCAAATGCTAATGATGCCCCTGATATTCCAGCCCCTATTATAGCTACTGGGCCGATTATGTTATCAGAATGCAAATCAAGTTTTATATTATTAATAGGATTAACTTTTGAGGCTGTTAACATTTCCTTTTTTTGACCAAACCCTTTTCTTTTAGCAACATGAAAACCAGCACTGGCCAACCCTCTCCTAACAGATCCATTGACTGTATAAGTACTTAAGGAACCTTTTCCATTAGTCCGGTCATAAATTTGTTTATAATAATTCTCCTTCCAAGCTTCATTATTTTTATTGGGGGAAAAACCATCCAAATACCACGCGTCTGCCATGAAATTAAAATTAGCTAAGGTAGAAAAATCATCATAAATTAAAATTAAGTTAATATTTTCTGAGTAAAAATATATAGACCTATTAGTTTTATAAGTATGTGTTAGTTTTTTTATTAATTCCTTAGAGTAGACATTTAAATCAGTAAACTTTTTATATACCCTCATCATTTCTTTTTTTGATAATGGAGCATTTTCAAAACTTATATAAGTTAAAGAAGAATTGGGTTTTCTATGTTTCTTCCATAATTTCCAAGTTAAAATAAAATTTAAACCAGTTCCAAATCCAAATTCTGCAATACAAAACTTATTTGATAATTTAAATCGGTTTGCAAGATCATTTGCCTCTAGGTAGACATATTCCTTTTCATTAACTCCATTAAGTTTATCAAAATAAATATCATTATATCTTCTTGAGAAAATTCCTTTTTTTAAAGAAATTAATAATCTTGGTTTTTGAATATTATTTTTCATTGTATAACTGTTTGATTAATGATCTTTATTTATTAAAACATATTAATCTAATTTTAATGGAAGTATATTTTGAAAAAAAATAGATTTTGGGAAAACAAGAAACTTACTGAAATGAATTCAAGTGAATGGGAATCATTATGCGATAAATGTGGCAAATGTTGTGTTATCAAACTTGAAGATTATGATACAAAAGAGATACATTATACAAATATTTCATGTAAATTATTATGCGAAAAAACTGCTGTTTGTAAAGATTATGAAAACAGAAAATCCATTGTCCCTGATTGTAAAATTTTAACTCCAAGAAATTTAAAAAACCTTAAATGGATGCCTAAAACATGCGCTTATAAACTCTTAAATGATGGTAAATCTTTACCATTATGGCATCCTCTCATTTCTGGTAATAATAATGAGATAGTTAAAAGTGGAAACAGTGTTAAAAATAAAGTAATAAATGAATTAAAGGTTAAAACTGAAGACTTACCTAATTATATTTTTGATTGGTAAATTTTAGGAAAATAAATGTCAAAAACTATGTGGATATTAGCAGCTTTAATTACTGTTCTTGTGATTGCATCAATTTATAGAGAACAATCAGGTATGAAAACACCTGAGCATTTAAAGTGTAAAGAATCTATGTTTCAACAAATGTTCAGTGATAAGTGTACTCCCAGAACAGGTATAAGAAAAATTCAATAACTTACTTTTGAATGGAATATATTTAATGAAAATTGCTATCATTGGATCAGGTATATCTGGTTTGTCATCTGCTTTACTTTTATCACATGAACATAAAATAACATTAATTGAGAGTGACATGAGATATGGTGGACATGCAAACACTATAAATGTATCAACAAAAAATGGAAGTGTTCCAGTTGATACTGGCTTTATAGTATACAACACACTTAATTATCCAAATCTAGTTGGTTTTTTTGATTTCTTAAATGTAGAAACTGTTAGCTCTGACATGTCATTTGCTGTTTCATCTGGTAATGGAAGATTAGAGTATTCTGGTTCTTTGAAAGGGTTATTCGCGCAGAAAAAAAATTTATTTAATCTTAGTTTTTATAAAATGTTAAAAGATATAATAAGATTTTTTATATTTGGATATAAATATGCTTATGAAATCAAGAGTGATGAGAGTTTAAAAGACTATTTAAAAAGATGTAATTTTAGCCAAGAATTTATAAATGATCATTTAATACCAATGTCTTCTGCTATATGGTCCTGTCCAGAAAATGAAATTTTAAATTTTCCAGCCAAATCACTATTAACTTTTTTTAAAAACCATCAGCTAATAAATTTTATTTTTAGACCTAAATGGCGAACAGTCAAAAATGGATCAAAGGAATACGTTAAAAAGGTTATTAATGAGTTAGAAAAAAAACCTGAAAACAGACTTTTATTAAATACAAAAATTAAATCTATTTCTCTTCAAAATAAAAATGTAAAAATAAATTTTGAGAGTAAATCAGAGAACTTTGACAAAGTTATTATGGCAACTCATCCTGACCAAGCGATTAAGCTATTAAAAAACTTAGATAAGACAACTCAAAATTTACTTAAAAATTTTAAATATCAAAAAAATGTAGTCTATCTTCATTCAGATTCATCTTTAATGCCTGAAAATAAGAAAACTTGGTCTAGTTGGAACTATCTTTCTAATAATAAGAAAAAAAGTGAAACCTCAATAACTTACTGGATGAATTTGTTACAAAAACTAAATTCTTCAAAAAATTTTTTTGTGAGCTTAAATCCTTTTTTCATTCCAGATTCAAATTTAACTTATAAAAAAATTATATATGAACACCCTATTTTTAATAATAATACAAATAAAGCACAAAAAAAAATGTCCTTAATCCAAGGTAAAAATAATATTTACTTTACAGGTGCTTGGCTTGGTTATGGGTTTCATGAGGATGGCATAAAGTCAGCAGTCAAAGTAGCCAAATTATTTCAAATAAACATACCTTGGAAAACTAAATAACTTTTGTGCTATGACAAATTCAAACAATTCCGTGAAACTTTTTAATGGTACTATTTATCACAAAAGAATTGGTAATATAGATCATTTTTTTAAGAACAGAATTAATGCACTTTTAATTGACTTAAAAAAAGAAGATGAAAATATTCAGGAAAAATTCCCTACTTTTTTCTCATTTACAAAGTTTAATATTTTAAGTTGGGCTTCAAAAGATCATGGATCTCAAATAAAAAATTCAAACAAAAGAGATCTATATTATTTTATAGAAAACCTAGTTCAAAGCTCATCTAGGGGAAAAAATAAAATTCATAATATAAAATTATTAACATTTCCTAGAATTTTAGGTTTAGGGTTTAATCCTTTATCAGTATATTTTTGTTATAATATTGAGGGTGAATTAATCCATCATGTATTTGAAGTTAGAAATACATTTGGAGACATACATCATTATATCTTAAATGATGTTAACAAAAAAGGTAATCTTCAAGAAACTTCTAAGAAACTTTTTGTATCACCTTTTTATGAAAGAAAAGGAAGATATACTCTATATGCTAATTATACTGATAAAGAGGTTAAAACTTCTGTAAAATATTATGTTAAAAATACATTGGTTTTTTCTGCATCCATGCATTTAAATGAAATTAAATTTAATAATAAAAATATTTTATTCTCTTTAATTACATTCAAAAACTTTCCAGGTAAAATTTGGATAAATATTCATTTACAAGCGTTTAGTCTATGGTTAAAAAAAGTAAACTTATATAAAATTCCAAAACAAGAAATCATTAAATATTCCTATGGAAGGAAAATATTAAGAAATGACAATATTAAATTTGTTAAAAGTAGAAAAAACAAATGAAATTTTGGTATAAATTATTTATAGATGGAATTAAGAAATTTCCTTTTGGGTCCATCGAAATAGAATTACCAAATGGAGTAATTGAGAAAATCAAAGGTCATAGTAAAGGTCCTCATGCCTTCTTAAAAATAAATGATAATTTTGTTTTTAAAGAAATCATTCAAGGTGGTGCTGTTAAGTTTGCAGAATTATTTATGTCTCAGAGATTGTCCAGTAAAAAATTGACTGATCTTATGCATTACTTTGCTATGAATAATGATCAAGCTGAATCAACTTTTAAGATCTCTATATTAAAATATTTTCTTAATAAAATTTCACATTTAAGAAACAAAAATACAAAAATACAATCTAAGAAAAACATCTCATATCATTATGATCTTGGTAATGATTTTTATAAGTTCTGGCTGGATAAAACAATGACTTATTCATCTGCTATTTTTTCTAATCAAAATGAAAGTTTAGAAGAAGCTCAAATAAGAAAATATTCAAAACTAGCTAATCTGACATCTATTAAAAAAGGTGATAAAATCTTAGAAATTGGTTGTGGGTGGGGAGGTTTATCTCAATTTTTAGCAAAGAACTATGATTGTGATATTACAGCAATTACCATATCAAAAGAACAGTTTAATTACGCCACAGAGAGAATTAATAAAGCTAAATTGAATAAAAAAGTAAAAATCATTTATTGCGACTATAGAAATATAAAAGGAAAATTTGATAAAATATTATCTATAGAAATGTTTGAAGCTGTAGGAAAAGATTATTGGAATACTTTTTTTAAAAAAGTACAAAGTATTTTAAATCCAAATGGCATTGTTGGCCTTCAACTTATCACAATTGATAACAAAATATATGACGTATATAGTAAAAATCCTGACTTTATTCAAAAGTATATATTTCCAGGAGGAATGCTTCCATCTGAGAAAATCCTTAAGTCATTGATTGCTAAACACTCCTTAACTTTAGAAAGTGATTATAGTTATGCTAATGATTATGCTAAAACATTAAATATATGGAATGAAAACTTTAATAAAAATTGGGAAAAAATTCAAAAATTAGGTTTTGATAACAAATTTAAATTAATGTGGAATTACTATCTTTCTTATTGTGAAGGTGGTTTTCTATCAAAGAATATAGACTTAAAACAAATAAAATTAACGTTTAATCAACCTTAAACATTTTTAAACTTAATCTATACAAAAACCCAATGAAAGGCAGTTTGATGAATAGCCCGTTTAAGGAGTCCCAGTAGTCTATGTGTGAAGAAATTTTTCCCTCTTTATTTATTAACAACTCACTCACACCCTCAATTTTTTGAAGAGAGTTAAAAGCCTCAAAAGACATTTCCCACTTTAAAAAAACAATTTCTTTACCAACAAAATAATCTATAACTAAAAAATTAGGGTTTTTTACATTTTTAAACATATGATAAAAAACCTTCTTGAACTTCTCAGAACCCTTTACATTATTAAATGGATCTTTAAAAATTATATTTTGATCAATTAGATCATCAAAATAAACTATTTTTTCAGGGGTTAATTCACAAAATAATTTAATATAACTTTTTACCTTTTCGTTATTCATTATTAATATTTCATTATTTAATTTGATTGATTAAGAAGGATGATATTTTATCTGGTAAAATACTTAAAAGTTTCATAAACGTTGAAAATACCAATGGAAAAGAGAATTCAAATTTTTTAGTATGCATATATTTATATATATGTTTGGCTGCTTCATCAGCTTTTATTAAGCCAGGCATATAAAAATTATTAATTGATGTAGCTGAAGTTTCAACAAACCCCGGACTACAAACTTGGACTTTAATACCTTTTGAATTTAGGTCATATCTAATAGACTGCGCAAATGATCTCAAAGCAGCTTTAGTTGGTCCATATGCTGCAGCTTTGGGTAATCCAACCCAAGCAGAAATACTTGACATAATTATAATATGCCCTTTATTTGCTTTTAACATTTTAGGAAGAAATGCTTCATAAGCATTAATAACACCAAGATAATTTACATTTATGTGATGTTTAAAATGTTCTAAATTTTTATTACTGGCGTCAATAGGAGTATAAATTCCAGCATTTAAAAAAAGTAAATCTGGAATATTTATTTTTTTTTCAATACTTATTAGCTTTTCAAAATTTTGAACATCACATGAAAATGGTTTAAAGACTCCCTTACATTTAGATAATTCTTTATTTAAAGAATTTAATTTTCTTATATTTCTACTTATTCCAATTACTTCCCAACCATTTTTTACTAACAATTTAGAAAATGAACATCCAATTCCTTCACTAGCACCAGTAATAATAGCCGTTTTATGTTTCATTATAAATCTTCAAATTTCTATAATAACGATTAAATTTTACAACTTTGGAAACTAACCATCACAGCACCCCTAACATTAGACTTTGATAATTTAATTTTTACTATAAATTTATTAGCTCTTATATTTTTTATAATTGGCAATTCACCTTCAATAATTTCACTATACCCTAAATACATGAATATAGCCCTAACTGGTTTTTCTGGATTAAAGTATGTTGTTTTGCTGGTATTATTAATATTCCCATCTACTTTTAATTTCAGTCCACCAGAAAACAAAGATAAAACATTTTCAGGTGGAGTAAATGATTGCGTTGAAACTGCTAATTCTTTTAATTCCAGATTATTACATTTTTTTTTAACAGAAAGTAATTTTAGTGAATTAATAATTTCTTTTTCAGAAACACCTTTTGCTAAGCTATAGGCAAGTAAGTTTTTAGATTCTTTGCCTAAATTAGAGTTTTTATCTTTAATGTTTTGAGTACTTAATAATAAATTAACTTCTTTTAACTTTAATTTGGCGTCAGCTAATTTTCTTTCAAGTGCTATTTCTTTATTGTAATGTTCTGTAATTATTCTTTCATTTTCAGCAATTAGTACTACTTTATCACTGTTACCAAACCACCACCCACAGATAAAAGCTGAGAAAAACAACAAAAATTTAAAGCAAAAGCTAATAAGAGATTTAACTTGTTTTTGACGATATTTATTTTGTACTTGATAAAAATCCAACAATTTACTCTGGCAGAATTATATTTTTCTTTTTTATCTTTAATATGTAATAAATCAATATCTTTTTAGATAAAAAGGAATTTGAAAATTACTAATAAAATAAATATTAAACAACAACGAGCATGGCAGAGAATGTTATCTGGCCGTAAACTTGATATATTATCTCCATCCCCTTTAGATATAGAAATAGAAGATATTGCACTTGGTTTGTCCCGAGTTACAAGGTGGAATGGACAAACTATAGGCAATCATGGATATTCGGTTGCACAACATTCAGTAATTGTAGAAGAAGTTTTTAATTTCGAGTATCCAAATTTAAATAAAAGGTGGAACTTGGCGGCACTTTTACATGATGCTCCAGAGTATGTAATTGGTGATTTAATTACCCCATTTAAATATGCTCTCAATAATAGTTACAGATATGTTGAAGACAATTTGATGAAGGCAATTCATATCAGATTTGGACTACCTCCTGAACTCCCAAAATCAATTACTTCAAAAATTAAAAAAATCGATAAAGCTGTCGCCTGGCATGAGGCTATTAATGTAGCTGGTTATAACAAAAAAGAAGCTATGGTTATTCTAAAAAAACCTATTTTGAAATACAATATAGAAAAAATTTCACCTATTGGACCCAATATAATTGCAAAAAAATTTTTAAAAAGATTTACTGAACTACTCTAACTAATTATTTAATATCCCTCACTAATCAAAGGAAAAGAACTAAGAACGTCTGAACTCCCAAATGAATAATCTTTACCTAAGTATGTTTCATCTAAATCAGATAACGTATTGACACCCAACAATCTTGTGGTAGTTAGGATTTCTAATTCGAGCAACTCAAGCATGCGAACGATAGCTTTAGATCCACCAGCTGCTGCTGCAAAACCCTGAAGTCTTCCTATTCCTACAAAATCTGCTCCCAAAGCAATAGCTTTTACAACATCAGTTCCCCTCATAATACCTCCATCAAAAATAATTTTAGCTTTATTTCCAACAGCATCAACAATCTCAGGAAGGACATTTAAACCACCAATTCCATAATCTAACTGTCTACCACCATGATTAGAAACATAAATCATTTCAACCCCGTGATCAATCGCCAGAAGAGCATCCTCCTTTGTAGCTATACCTTTAATGATGATTGGTAAATCACAATAGGACTTTATTCTATCTATATCTTCCCATGAAAAACGCATTTGATATTCAAACCCACTAGCAGACTGACGAGATGTTGTTCTATATCTTTTTGCTAAATCTCTTTCTCTTCTCCCATAAGCATCTAAGTCAACTGTTAAACATATAGCTGCATAGCCATGTTCCATCGCTAGTTTAATATTTTCATCTACCCAATCTTGATTACCTCTTATATATAATTGGAAACATTTTGGATAATTAACACTTTTTGCAACCTCTTCTAAGCCTGGCATACAAGTTGAGCTTATCATATGCATTACTCCAAATTCAGAAGCAGCTAAGGTTGGAGCCACACCCGCTCCTTCAACAAAATCTTGCATTGACCCAATAGGAGCAAGTATAATAGGTATTCTTAATTCATGACCTAAAAAATTAGAAGAAAGATCAACATTTTCAACATCTCTTAAAACTCTTGGTCTAAATGCTAAACTATCAAGCGCAAATCTATTTCTTTTGAAGGTCGTTTCTGTTTCAGATCCACCTATAAGATAATCCCAAGTTTCAATTGGAAGTTTTTCTTTTGCTTTTTTAACAAATTCATGAAGTACGAGATATTCTTCTCCTTCAATTAAATTACCTAATTTATTTTGTTCCATTTAAAACTCCTTATAAATTAAAAGAACTATATAAAATTTAATCTTAAAAGCTATAAAAAACTTGCCTTAGCCAAAAAGCTAAGTTACACAACTCAAATATGGTTTTGCGAGCGTGGCGGAATGGTAGACGCACTGGACTTAAAATCCAGAGTCCGATAAGGACGTGGGGGTTCAAGTCCCCCCGCTCGTACCATATAAATC
>Ga0115566_10003963_pt1 | contig 11841 bp, 14 predicted proteins | sample COGITO_mtgs_1204_3_FD_87173 | JGI IMG/M metagenome (GOLD analysis project Ga0115566, IMG submission 87173) | Pelagic marine microbial communities from North Sea - COGITO_mtgs_120405 | ecosystem: Environmental > Aquatic > Marine > Epipelagic | place: Germany:Helgoland, sampling site Kabeltonne...
AGGAGTACAGGTATTTATTCATTATTTCAATTTCTCATTATTCTTATGTCTATCCTTATCTCGAATAGATTTGGCAATCATTCGTTTATTAAACGCCTCGGTTAAATCAACTCCGGTTTGATTGGCCAAACAAATTAAAACGAACAATACATCAGCAAACTCTTCACCTAAGTCTTTGTCTTTATCCGATTCCTTTTCGCTTTGCTCTCCATACCTACGAGCCATTATGCGAGCTACCTCACCCACTTCTTCAGTGAGTTGAGCCATATTGGTTAGCTCGTTAAAATAACGAACTCCAATAGTGTTAATCCAATCATCTACTTCTTTCTGCGCTTCTTCTAAAGTCATTTTTCGATAGTATTTAAAAGATTGGCCACCTCCATGGCAACCTTATTTCTTCCTTCAAAATTATAATGTTCAGTCGGGTAATCACGGTCAGTAAAGTTTTCGTCTTTAAGAATGTCCATAATGTCTAACACATGTTGGTTTTCATTAGGCTTGTGGTATCTCTTTTTTAGAAAAGCTCGATTCTTATTCATAATTGATATAATATCTTCACCCAATAAAGAATCTGCCAATTCTACATTTTCAGGAATAATTACAAAAATCAGATTCAGATTTTTTTCAGATGCGGATTTTGCTATTTGGTCAAAATCAGACATCCGTGGGCTGTTTTCATGTAAATCAAAGGCATAGTTTTTAATTAAATGATCGGCCAGTTGTCTTTTGGGGTTTCGCCAATCGCCATATTTTTCAACTTGGCACCAAGAATCAATAGTGTTTTTTGGAGCTTCAAGTGGTAGTTTCCAATCCCTAAACATGGCCAGAAAATGTTCTTCTCGCTCTTTGTCTGGGACTTGGTCGTAAGCATTTAACGACATTAAAACTCGGTTAGCTAAATTTGGTCTGTCTTCATAAAGCACTCGTGATTGAAGTAATGAATTCTCATTATAACTTTCAAGCCATTCTGGACTAAAACTTCGGTAATTCAAGACAATTACAATTCCTTTAACTTCATTCTCATCTAATCGTTCAATAGCCGGAGCAAAAATTCCAGCATGATGACCAGCTTCAGTTACATGCTTAAGCTTAATAGTAGTATTGTCGTCAATTATTGTTGAAATCCTATCGGTGTTAGTATCGTTTTTAGGGTCATAGGAAAAATCTGATGAGGCAGAATAATAAAGGTAGTCTGCATCCAATGCATTTTGCTGGTAATAAAGTAAGGTTCCATGATCTTGTAAAAAGTCAATGAAGAAAAATTGGTTGTATATAAAATTTGCACCACAAAATAATAGAGCTACAAGCCCTAAACGAATTACTATGTTTTTCAATATATCCATCCTTCTTAAAATTGAAAATAAATAAAAGGGTGATTAGTAGTTCCAGCAAAAGTCCAGATGCAAAACAGTAAACAGGTATAAATAATCCAGCGAACAATTATCGGGAAATTATTTAGCCACTCATCAATTCTTTGTTTTCTAGAAGTGATTTCAAAAATTAAAAACAAAATGAAAAGAATAATGAGTTGATTTGTAATCATGAGGGATTCTCCTGAAGTTTCAAATGAGGATATATGAGACAAAACGCCCATGGCACTTTCAAAACTTGATGCTCGGAAAAAGGTCCAAGCGAGATTAACGGTGAGGTAAGTAATTATTAATCCTGTAACTTTTTGAAAAAGATTCGTGCGTTTCCACTTAATAGGAAAGTATTTTTCTAAGATATACATAAGGGCATGAATGGCTCCCCAAATAATAAATGTCCAATTGGCACCATGCCATAGTCCGCTCAAGAGAAAAACGGCAAGAATATTTTTTATCCAGTGCCCTTGAGAAACTCGGTTACCGCCAAGAGGCACGTATAAATAATCTCTAAACCAAGTTGATAAACTAATATGCCAACGTTGCCAAAACTGAGAAATACTGACGGAGAAATAAGGTGTTTTAAAATTATCCATTAGATTTACACCCATTGACTTAGCAACACCAATTGCAATAAGTGAATAACCATAGAAGTCGGCATAAATTTGCCAGCCAAATCCAAATACTCCTAGAGAAGCCGAAAGCGAATCAAATTGTGATGGATTACTAAACACTTGATCAACGACGGGGGCAATGTTATCAGCAATAACCATTTTGATGAAAAAACCATAGAGCACCAGTCTAAATCCGTCGGAGAGATTTCGATAATTTAATTTTATGTTTTTGAAAAGCTGAGGGGATAAATGAGAATACCTTTCGATTGGACCAGCAACAAATTGAGGGAAATAACTTACGTATAAAGCAAACTTTCCAATGTTTTGTTGAGCTTTCGTTCTTTTGAAATAAACGTCGATAGTATATCCCAAAGTTTGAAAAGTGTAAAAAGAAATTCCTACCGGTAAATCAAAGGCAAAAAAGTTGAGTAATTCAGCTTTTTGGTAATCATTGAAAGAGGTAAATGCTACTAGCTCATGAGCAATAAAAGATGAATATTTGAAGAAGAAAAGAATCCCTAGGTTGATAAATAAGCTAAGAGCCAATAGCCTTTTCCGTTTACCTTGGTGTTCAGATCGCTCAATATTTCGCGAAATTAAAAAATCACAAATAGTAGAGATGACTAATAAGGAAAGGAATTCGATTTTCCAAGAACCATAGAAAAAGTAACTAGCGAGCAATAACATTACCCAGCGCCACTTGCTCGGTAATAAGTAGAACAGGATAAGAACTACAGGTAAGAAATAAAGAAATTCAATAGAATTAAATAGCACTACTAGTCTTTGTTCTTGGAGTCAATAATAATGGTGACAGGCCCTGAATTTATCAATTGAATGTCCATCATTGCCCCAAATTTTCCGGTTTCTATTTTTTTATCCAAATCAATATTCAATTGTTCAACCATTTCTTCGTACAAAGGAATTGCAATTTCTGGATTAGCCGCTCTTATAAAAGAAGGTCTATTCCCTTTTTTGGTTTTTGCGTGTAAAGTAAACTGAGAAATAAGCAGAATATTACCATCCACATCTAGGATTGACTTATTCATATTCCCCTCCGAATCAGCAAATACGCGAAGGTTACAGATTTTATTACTCAACCATATAATGTCCTCCGTGGTGTCTTCGTTTTCAATTCCTAACAACACCAAATAGCCAATTCCAATTTCTCCAACACATGTTGAATCAATGGATACATCCGCCTCAGAAACCCGTTGAATTACCACTTTCATTTTCGGCTTCGAAAATAGAGGATAAAAGTCTACAAAAGGTTTATACTCTTGAATATTAGAGTATGAATAAGAAGAAAATGAAGAAAGTAATTCTTACGAATTACCTTTTTTGTAATCAGCTAAAAATTGAGCTAAACCATTATCAGTAAGTGGATGTTTCAAAAGTCCCATAATTGAAGATAATGGACCAGTCATTACATCTGAACCAACTTCAGCACAACGAATAACATGCAAGGTGTGACGAACGGAAGCTGCTAATATTTGAGTATCAAACATATAGTTATCGTAAATTGTTCGTATTTGCTCAATTAATTCGATTCCATCATAAGAGATGTCATCCAATCGTCCAATAAAAGGAGATACATAAGTTGCTCCAGCTTTAGCAGCTAATAAGGCTTGCCCTGCAGAAAAAACCAACGTACAATTCGTTTTAATTCCTTTGTTTGAAAAATATTTTAATGCTTTAATGCCATCTTTTATCATTGGAATTTTTACAACGATATTTGGATGCAGTTTGGCAAGTTCGTCACCTTCACGAATCATTCCTTCCAAATCGGTTGAAATAACTTCAGCACTTACATCACCTTCAACGATATTACAAATGTCAACGTAGTGCTGGATAATGTTTTCTTTTCCAGTAATTCCTTCTTTTGCCATCAAAGACGGATTAGTAGTTACACCATCCAAAACACCTAATTCTTCTGCTTCTTTTATTTGTGCAAGATTTGCAGTATCGATAAAAAACTTCATTTTTTTGAGCTATTAAATTTAGAGATGCAAAGGTATTTTTTAAGCTATCGAAGTGTCGTTTTTCTAGATTATATTCTTCGATTTTTCAACAAGAAATGAATCATTGAAAAATTTGTTGATTATCAAATAAGAAGACTTTTCAAATTAAAGCTTAGTATTTAAATGATCAACAAGAACCTCTAACCCTTTAGTATAATGATGATTATTGGTAATGATAACATGCGCGTCATCCCTGAAAGGTCTCAAGTATTTTTTATAGCTGGGCATTACATGGTGATCCCATTGGTACTTTACATCAGCTTCGGGGTAACCTCTTTCTTTAATGTCACGCTTTATCCGTCTTTCTAATTTAATTGAGTCTCTAACATCAATATAGATTCTTAAATCAATAAGATCTCTAATTTCTTTGTAATGAAAAACAAACAAACCCTCTAGGATTAATATGGTAGCGGGCTCAATATTTATTGATTTCTCATTTTCAGGGCTTACATTAAAAGTATACTCCGTAATTTGTATTGATTCGTTATTTATAAGTTTAAGCGTATCTTCATAGAAAGTGTTACGATCAATAGATTCAGGTAAATCAAAATTCACCTTTCCATTTTCGTCAACCAATTGTTTTTCTTTTGGGAAGTAATAATTGTCTTGAGATACAACTGTAATTTCTTTTGAATTGAATTTTTGTTTTAAGTCTGAAATAAAAGAAGTTTTTCCTGAGGCACTTCCTCCAGCAATCCCTACGATATATGGTTTTTTTGACATTAAAAAAAGGAATAAAAAAAAGGGTAAGCTACTTTTATCGCACCGCTACAACTATCTACCCTTGCTATCTTCCGATCCTGGGGGAATTCAATAGGAGCTGGTCGTAAAAGACTTACCCAGCCGCAAAGGTACTCCTCTCTTTTTAATGCGCAAGCTAATTCTATAATTATTCTGTTTTTTTTAGTAAAGTAGGTAATACGAGGTTTTCATTTTACTATACATTTGCTGGAATTAAATTTATACCATGAAGTTTGACAAGAATTTTATTTTACAATACGGCCTTCTTTACGGTCTAATCATTTCTGGCTATTCATTGATTACCTATATCATAGGTGTAGATTTTATGATTTCGTGGTACAGCATTGGAATTTCTTTGGTTATTCCTTTTGCGATTACCTATTATATAGGAGTAAAAGCTAGATCTAAAAATGGTGGCTATATAACTTGGAAAGAAGCATTTTTGGAATTGTTTATGGTGCTAGCCGCTGGCATGTTTATCACAGTTGCATTTAGTTTTACTCTAAACACTATAATTGACCCGGATTTGCCTAATGAGATTTATGATAAAACTATTGAAAAAACCATGACCATTATGGAAGATCTCGGAAGTGATGATGAAGTTATGGAAAAGACCTATGCTGAGTTTGAAAAGGGACGAGAAGACATGCAAAACGCTTTTACGCCGTTAGGACTTGTAAAATCGTATTTCTCAAGTTTGCTTTTGGCTGCTCTTGCGGCAGCGTTGATTTCATTATTCGTAAAAAAAGAGAATCCAAATCCGTTTTCTGAAACTGAATAGTCTTATTTTTTATGGATATTTCATTAGTCATTCCTTCATATAACGAAGACGAATCATTACCAGAACTTACTGCTTGGATTGCGAAAGTTATGGTTACTAATAACTTCAGTTACGAGGTTATTTATATAGATGATGGCAGTACAGATAATACATGGAAGGTCATAGAAGAACTTTCAAAATCTAATCCTTCTGTAAAAGGAATAAAATTCAGAAGGAACTATGGGAAATCAGGAGCTTTGAACGTAGGTTTTGCAGAAGCTCGAGGTGATGTTGTAATTACTATGGATGCCGATTTGCAAGACAGCCCTGATGAAATTCCCGAACTTTACCGAATGATAACCAAAGATGGTTTTGATTTGGTTTCTGGGTGGAAAAAGGAACGTCACGATCCTATTTCTAAGACCGTACCTACCAAATTATACAACTGGGCTACCAGAGCAATGAGCGGAATTTATCTTCATGATTTTAATTGTGGACTAAAAGCTTATAGACATGATGTTATTAAGTCTGTTGAAGTTTATGGTGAAATGCACCGTTACATACCCGTACTTGCAAAACGTGCAGGGTTTCCTAAAATAGGGGAGAAGGTGGTAAAGCACCAAGCTAGGAAATTTGGAGTTTCTAAATTCGGGCTAATGCGTTTTGTAAATGGACCGCTCGATTTGCTCTCCATCATGTTTGTTTCCAAATTTGGAAGAAAGCCAATGCATCTCTTTGGTTTACTTGGAGCGCTTCTCTTTGCAATTGGTTTTGGAGCTGCGGTTTTTGTTGGGGCAGAAAAGCTCTATTATGTTGGAATGGGGATACAAGCCAAATTGGTTACTACAAATCCATTTTTCTACATTGGATTAACATCCATGATACTGGGTACCCAGCTTTTCTTGGCTGGATTCTTAGGTGAGCTAGTTTCTAGAAACAATCCAGAAAGGAATGTTTATTTAGAGGCAGGTCGAGCAAATATTGACTAACACTCTATTCGCTACTTTTATTTGTGCTAATTGGTAGAACCCTTCCAATGAGTAAAAAAGAGAACGTAACTTATGCGTTCAAGCTTATAATTATCTCAATATGAATTATTGGACGGAGTAATTTGAAACTAAATGAATAATATTTAGATTATAACTTGCTTTTTAATTGATTTCTCAAGAACTCCACTTCACCTTCTAAATGGTTGATTCGATTTACAAATAACTCTCTCTCTCTCTCTCTCTCTCTGACCCTTGAGTTTTGAAGTCTTTATGCTCAAAATTTGGCGACAATTTAATTTCCTCTTTTATGAGTCTCGTTTCATCGAAATTTAAAAGTTGAAGAGGCGTTATTTCTAAAATATCGGCAATTGACATTACGCGGAGCATATGTACCAATTTTCTACTTTCAATTTTACTGTATGCGGCTTGAGAAACATTAAGTCTGCTAGCCATGAATTCTTGGGAGTATCCTTTAAATTCCCGAATTTTCTTGATTTTGAGGCCTATATTCATTTTAGTTGATTTAAATTTACATCTACGAAGATAGCATATAATGATAATATATTATGAATTCAAAGTTATAAATTAGAACTTATATTATTGAGAATCAGGGTTTATCAATCTACATTTGTATAAGTCTTAATCTAAAGGCCAACGACTAAGCGTGTTCTTAGGTAATTAATTAATAGATTATGAATAAAGTAATTAAAGTAGGTTTAGTTTTTGTAACAGCTTGTTCTATAATGATTTCATGTAACAAAAAAGATAATTTTAGCCCAAATGAACAAAACTCATCGGAAGCTACAGAAGATGAAGTTAAAATTAAGAAATCAGAGTTGGAGGTACTAGAGTATCAAATTCCAAGAATTGATGTAGAAAGTGAAATTGTGACTCTCATGGAGTTGATTAATAGCGAACAGTATGGTAATTACCCAAATGTTACTGCTAAATTTGGCCCGGGAGAAACTGAAAGTATGGCTGCGGTTAAAATTGATCCCTATGGTCCAATAGATGAATTTCCTCCAATACTTCCACAAATAGTTTGTACTGGAAGCGGAGCTAGTTTTGCAAAATGTTGTGGAGATTGGCTAGACGCAAACCCGTCAGGCTGTCTAATTATTAGACATGATGGAAATGGCGGATATACCGCAGATGATGAAGGTTGTTAAGTTACATTTTAAATTTAATGAAAAGGCGAAAAGGGGGTATTCCTTTTCGCCTTTTTTGATTCTTGCAATGAAAAAACTCTTAGGTAAAATACAAACTCATTGTGGCCCGAGTAGACAAAGAAGGTGAAAAAGAGTATTTTAATTATGGTGATGTCTATAAAAAACTTTTCAATATGCCCGTTTTAGATCCTTTAATGAATGATGAAGAAGAATGTAAATTCTATATGCCTGCTTACCATTACCTCAATATGACTTTTGAAGAGGAGTAACCTCGAATCTTCTTTTATTCGATTAGTGCGACTGTTTTAAAGAATCTGTATAGCTTTGGTTGCAAATCAGCGATTAATGATCAGAATCTTATTTTTATATTTCTTTAGTTCCATTTCAGTTTTGGCTTTTTCACAGTTTCAAATAATTGATGCCGAGTCGAAGTTAGGAATTCCCTATACCCATGTAAAAATTCTTAATCAATCAAAAGGCATAATAACCAATTATTACGGAGTGTTTGAATTAGATTCAACTTTTAAGTCCCAAGATTCGATTCAAATATCTTGTATTGGCTATGAAGAAAGAAAAGTTTCAGTTGGGAAAGTTTGGGAGATAAAGCGAATAGAGTTAAAACCGAAAACGAACAATTTAAATGAGGTTATTGTTTCAGCGGACAAAATAAAATATCAGACGAAAAAACTTGGGATAACTAGAAAATCAAGAAATAGTGTATATGGATTTAAACCCATCATAACTTCCAAACATGGAGAAGAAAAAGGAGTGTGGATTCCCAATGAATATTCACAACTTGGATATCTAAAATCAGTTAATGTTTATGTGACAAAAACGGGTTATCCAAATGCTCATTTCAGAGTTCGTGTGTATGATTGTGATCCATTAGAAACTAAACCAGGAAAAGAGCTTACAAACTTAAATATTGTTGCTTCTGGAAAGAATGGAAATGAATGGGTTAAAGTTAATCTAGTAAAAGAAAACATTAAGATTTCTGAAAATGGTTGTTTTATTGGAATAGAATGGTTCGATTCGCCTGAAGCAAAACATTTTAGTGATACGGTTATGTATTGGGGTTCTGATAATAAACAACAGGCTCATGTTCAATCTGGAAATGGAATGTCTCTTGGATATGTCTATCAAAAATATAAATATGCAAAAAAAAATCATGGAGAAAAGTTGATGAAAATTGGAAACAATGGGGGCAGTATGATGAAACTAAATTCAATATCCCAGATACAACGACAAATGGGCCTGTTTTCATAGAAACAGAAAATAATACCTTCACCTTTGTCCCTTGCATTTACACTGAAGTAATTTTCGAAAAAGACAAAATAGAATCGATTTACAAACCAACTAAAAAGCGGAAATTAAATAAAATTGATAAAGTTAAAAAAGACCTTTTTAAATACCCACAGGCCAATCTAACTGAATTGTTCTCTTCTTTAATCAAAACCTTTGAAAATGATGATATAGTTTATGCCTTAAAATATTTGTGCGTGTACAAAGAAGATGAACAAAACGAAATATTGGAAGAATTAGTGAAGAAAAAAGACCAACCCGAGGGTGTTATTTCAAAAGTTGAAAAAAGGATGGTGGTTGTATTGTTGAAGCAAATTCAAAAAAAACTTTCTAATTCTACTTTAACCAAGATTGATTCCCACCATTATGAACTTAACTGTGAAGGCGAAGTTTTTAATTTTAGTGTAGAAGATGGATTATGGAAAATAAATCCTTATTCGTATAAAATTTATGAGTGAATAATAATTATTTAGAACCATTCTAAATTAAAAGGGCTGATTGCGTTAAGCTCATTGATCCTGACGTTGTATTGATTTGAAAATCAAATAAATAAATTCTATTTTTTGATTCAGTTAACAAGATTGTTTAAAAACCATTTAATCTTCCTTTTTAAAAATTTTAACATTGAAAAGAAAGCTTAAATTTGCGCGAAATTTTGAGGCATTAAAAAATCTTAAATGGGACAAAACATCAAGATACGCAAAGGTGTTGATATAAAACTTAATGGAGCTGCTAATCAGAAAAGTAGCCCTACTATGTCAACTACAATTGCAATTAAGCCCACCGATTTTCATAATCTAAATCCTAAGTTAGAAGTTAAACAAGGCGAAAAAGTTCAGGCTGGCTCTCCTTTGTTTCACGACAAACTGCACCCTGAACTTAAAGTTGTTTCTCCAGTTTCTGGTGAAATTGCTGAAATTATTCGTGGAGAGAAAAGGAGGATTTTGGAAGTTCGTGTATTGGCGGATAAAGAAACATCGTATTTAAACACCGATGTTAGCAATGTTGCTAACCTCGATGGAGCAGGTGTAAAAGAATTATTGTTGAAGAGTGGTAATTGGCCATTGATCAAACAACGACCATTTGACGTGGTTGCTGATCCAAGTAAATCTCCGAGAACAATTTTTATTTCTGGATTCGACTCAGCTCCTTTGGCACCTGATTATAACTTTATTTTAAAAGATAGAGGGCAAGATTTACAAGCAGGTATAGATGCCCTTGCAAAACTTACTTCTGGAAAAGTTCAAGTTGTAACTTCTACAGATGCTGGTGTTTTTGGTGGTTTAAAAAATTGCGAAAAACATACAGTTACAGGACCACACCCTGCTGGAAACGTTGGAGTTCAAATTCATAATATTGATCCAGTTAACAAAGGAGAACAAGTTTGGGTAATAAACCCTCAAGACTTGGCTGCTATGGGATCTTTTTTAAGAACTGGAAAGTATGATGGTACTCGTACCATTGCACTTACGGGCAATGAAGTAAAAGCACCTCAATACTTTAATGTGGTATTGGGTTCTTCAATGGAAGCCATTACAAAAGGAAATTTGAACGAAGGAGACCTTAGGGTAATTTCGGGTAATGTTCTTACAGGAGACAATGTAGGTGGAGCTGGATATTTAGGCTTTTACCATCATCAAGTTTCAGTAATAGCTGAAGATCATGAACCTGCATTTTTAGGTTGGTTAATGCCAGGATTGGAAAATTTATCTTTTTCAAAAACATTTTTTTCATGGCTAATGCCAAACAAAAAGTACAGTTTAAAAACTGGGCTACATGGTGAAGAAAGAGCTTTTGTAATGACAGGCGAATATGAAAAGGTTTTTCCTTTCGACATATATCCAGTTCAATTATTAAAAGCGATGTTGGTTCAAGACATTGATGCTATGGAAAATTTAGGTGTTTACGAAGTGGCGCCAGAAGATTTTGCTTTATGTGAATTTGGTTGTACTTCAAAAATTGAAGTTCAAGAAATTGTAAGACAAGGGTTAGATCTTGTTCAAAAAGAGTGTTAGAAAATGAAGTTGTTTAGAAATATACTCGACAGTCTAAAACCTCCCTTCGAAAAAGGTGGGAAGTTTGAAAAACTATGGCCATTATTTGATGGCTTTGAAACCTTTCTATTTGTTCCAGGTCATTCTACTAAAAAAGGATCACACATTAGAGATGGAATTGATTTAAAAAGAACCATGATCACTGTTGTGATTGCCCTTATTCCATGTTTGTTATTTGGAATGTGGAATGTTGGTTTTCAGCATTTTGCCGCGGTAGGTCAAGACGCACAGTTTTTAGAAATGTTTCTTTATGGAGCACTAAAAGTTCTCCCTATAGTTGTAGTTTCTTATGGTGTTGGTTTAGGTATAGAATTTATTTTCTGTATCAAAAACGGTCATTCTATTCAAGAAGGGTTTTTGGTTTCAGGAATGTTGATTCCTCTAATTATGCCTGTTGAAGTTCCATTATGGATGGTTGCCGTTGCAACTGCTTTTGCCGTTGTATTTGGTAAGGAAGTGTTTGGAGGAACAGGAATGAATATTCTGAACCCAGCATTAACAGCTAGAGCATTTTTGTTTTTTGCTTATCCTACCAAAATGAGTGGAGATAAAGTATGGGTTGCTCTTGATAATATGAAAACGGTTGATAATTATTCTGGTGCTACTGCATTAGGTAATGCAGTAACTGAAGGTATTAATGGTGTTCCTTCATTAATGGATTCTATAATGGGTTGGATACCTGGTTCAATTGGTGAAACTTCGGTAATTGCAATTGTAATTGGTGCCGTTGTTTTGATTTATTCTGGAATAGGAAGTTGGAGAGTCATGTTATCAATGCTTATTGGAGGATACGTAATGGGAATGATTTTCAATGCTTTTGCTGCTAATGC
>Ga0115566_10003968_pt1 | contig 11833 bp, 8 predicted proteins | sample COGITO_mtgs_1204_3_FD_87173 | JGI IMG/M metagenome (GOLD analysis project Ga0115566, IMG submission 87173) | Pelagic marine microbial communities from North Sea - COGITO_mtgs_120405 | ecosystem: Environmental > Aquatic > Marine > Epipelagic | place: Germany:Helgoland, sampling site Kabeltonne...
AGCTTTCTTGACTGGCGTGAAGGTCAAACAAATTATCTTCGAAGGCTCAAACCCAAGCCACCGCCAGCCAAAAGTCATGGGCAACCTATATCCGAGAGCGTTTCATGATGATGGAGAATGACAACAAGGCTGCCATCGGTGCAGGACGCAGCAATCGGCACCTTGGGCTCGGACTTGCCTTCCGAACCGCAGCGGAAAATCCGCATCAGCGCCTGATTGAATGTTGGCTACGGCCAAGGTCGCAACTTGGTAAAATGATATCCAGTGGAACTTATTATATATCGTGCTGGATGACGATGACTCAGGTTTAAAACTACGTTCCAAGAAGGTAATGTTTGAGAGCTTGGAATGACCAACCCGACACCACCTAAGCCAAACACCCTGCCCACCACACCTGAAGCACCCAAACCTGAACCATCTCCATTAGCTGATAGTGTCACAGTTAAGGCTGGCATTGTTGCTGTAAGGCAATGGATGGCTGAGGGTAAGGGTAAAGGCTGAACACCATAACACACTATGCTATCCATGAATGACCAGCATCTGTGTGCTTGGCTGAGTATAATATCCCGTATGGGTGGCATGGCAGCCCGTGTGCACCCCCAAAGCAAAGCTCTAACAATCAATACTAGTAAACATTTAAAGTACGGGCTGTGTCATATCACCGTTCTCTAGATCTGGCTTTCAAGATCCTGTCCTTATGCTGGCGTTCAGCCCTGCTATGTCAGTCTTGCTAGGGTATACTATTTGAGACTTTATGATTCTTAGTACACCGCCCTTATTTTGTTACTCCTTTCTTGTCTTATTTGGATCATGTAACAAGCAATACATTAAAGTATCACTAGAGTCAATAATTATTTCGTGTTGACATGATACTTTATTTGTCTTATAAGAAATACATAAATTAAATAAGACAAGGAAACTTCACATGCCAGGTACGCAAACAACGGGTCAGATCGTGGGCTACAAAAGGGTAAGCTCTTCTGGCCAGTCTACTTCACGTCAAGAGTTGCCTGATGTGACAGGCCCTATATTTGAAGAGAAGCTTAGCGGTGCCAATACTGACAGGCCCAAGCTAAAAGAAATGCTGAACTATATTAGGCTAGGTGATGAGGTCCACGTCCATTCAATAGACAGATTGGCACGTAGCATCATTGATCTGCATACAATCGTTGAGGATATAAGACGCAAGGGCGCTGGCATAAAGTTCCTCAAAGAGAATATGCACTTCAAGCCCTACACAGGCGTTGCTGCTCAAGACAAAGAAGATCCATTCCAATCATTACTGTTTCATATTCTTGGTAGTTTTGCAGAGTTTGAACGTCAGTTAATCACACAACGTAGAACTGAAGGAATTGAGAAAGCTAAAGCTGATGGCAAGTATACTGGACGCAAGGCCACCATTGATTATGATCTGGTCCATTCTCTACTGGCTGAATACGAAGTTAGTGCAGACGATGTGGCCAAATGGCTTGAGGTGGGCAGGGCTTCTATCTTCAGAATAAAGAAGGTCCTAATAGCTGAGTATGGTGACCTTCTGTCGTGTGAAGATCGTATGCATGACTTAATTACTATTAAAGAAATGCAAAGCTACTTCCCATCAAATGAGGATGGCTTTCAGCAGATGCTTGCAGAAGCATGGGGCAACTTCACCCGTTACAGTTGGAGAATTAATAACCGTGAGGATGAAGACAATCCAAATACCCTGTCTGTTAAAGAACGAGAAGCTGTCGTTAGCCAATTAAGGGAGTACTTCTTTGATCCTTTGACTGTATCTGCAGAACTTGAACGGCTTGCTCAGGTTGAGAGCGATGCACGAAAGATTTTGTTTGAGCATTGTTCTGCTGAGCATTTATTCATGAACAGGGTGGCTTACTTCAAAGCTGCAGGGCTTAATGCAGATGAAATAGCTGCAAGAATATCCAAACCACTTAATGTTGTAACGGCTCTATTCAACACGATTAGTGACGATACCTTAAGCGATATGAGGATTTTATTCCCAGCTTAATACTTTGTTTATAAGCCAGCAGCGGAAAGCTACGGCAAAGGATAAGGTGGTGAAAGTCCCATCTCAAGTTCGGTGATATGAAACAGCCCGATTGAAATATAGGGTCAGTAGAGAGCGACACGTTAGTGTCGCGAGCAAAGCTCGCTCTCTAATCATCCATCAGACCAAGGATGCTTTACCCGATTAAGAATCTCGTATTTGATGCTGAGATCAGGATCGGCTCCATAAGTTTTCTGACCTTCAGATTCAGGCTTACTGCCCTTCATTCCATGCCCACTAATCCAGTCAAGGTGGCGTTGTTCATACGAGGGGTTTGTTAGTCCACCGATCAAGCCAATGAGATTATGCCTGAGTGAGTGTACAGCCTTGCGATCATCATCCTCATTGTATCGGATTTTCCAAAGATACTTCTCATTGAGGATTTGGCTTACCTCTTTGGAGACCTTACCATCCGCATTTTTGAAGCGTTCGAAATCTGGGAAGATCATGCCAGTCTTAGGTGAAGGCAATATCAAACTATCTGGTAGAACGGCATTACGCTTAGAGAACCTATCATTCTTCACTATGCTTGTGGATAGGTCGAAATATCTAATATGCTCCTGACCCTCTTTGGTTCCGTGTTTAAGTTGTTCCCAAGTTAGAAGGCACACCTCATCCAAGCGGAAGCCACCCTTGATAAGAATATTGAATATAAGCCTGTGATCGTCTGGCATATCCATTGCGAATAGATTGCACAGTTGATCCTCGCTCAGTGCTTCCCAGCTACGAGTTTCTTCGCCCATGTTAGCCAAGTCAAAGTTAGCGAATGGGTTTTGCGTGACCCAAGGTCTAGGCGGGATAAACTTCTCATTCATTTCTGCTCTCTGAATATAACTAAAGAGCATTGTCATCGTACTAAAGTAAGTTTCGATAGTCTTTCTGGCGTAGCGCTTTCCATTAGATTGAGGATGGTTATCGAACCAAAGCGCAATAGCTTTGGCATGTTTGTATTGCACCATGTCGACAGGCTGATTACCAATAATCTTAACACACTTATGAATGTGCGCAGGATAATACTTAACAGTTTTTTCACGTTTTCCTTTAGAAAGTTGGTGGTCCATCCATATTGGTAAGCAGCCCAAGATGGTGGGTGCGCCTGTTAGATTCGGAATGTATGTTGGTGCAGTGTTAACTTGCACAGCAGCGTGATCACGAGGTTCCTGCTCAAACGCCTCCTTCGGCCAAAACTCTTTTGGTCTTGGGTCTACAGTAAGGCTAGCATGATCAATGTATTCATAGTGATCAGACAAGTCTTTAAGCAGAGCAGCTTCAGGTCTGTTTATACCTTTAGAGACTTGCGGATCTAGGGTGGAGTAAAGGTCAAACATCTCACGACTACGGCCATCGAATGCAAAAAAGTACAATACTATCGCTGATTTGCGCCCATACTTTTTTATGAAGTCCTTGCCCGTTGATACAATACTCTCATATATATCAGCCACATAGGCTAAAAAATGCGGCGCAGATACACCTATGCCCTGCCCTTGACCTGCGATATTTTCATAGGTGGTGTCTAAGTTGTCTAAGATATAATCCCAATACGCATGATCTGAAGCCACCGTATTATATTCATCGCCCTGCTTTTCCACGACCAAGCTCGACCTTATAATCTTGGTGCTTATAGTTGGCTTGTAACTTGGATCAAATTGTCGCTGAAGATTATAACCTAGAAAATGTAGATCATCTTTTGCCTTAACATTATCATCTACAAGAAAATCGAAGAACGTCAGGTACGGATCAAGCTTTGGTGTAGCTATGTTAGGATTCTTAAACTGCCTTAGCGCTTTATCTATCAGCTCGGCAAAGGGATCATACGGCTCCCTGACAATACCCAACATACCGTCAAACTGACAATATGCGGCAAAGACAGCCTCATCACGGTAGGAGATCCTAGATTGAGGGTTCAGCCTTTCAGCTTGGCCAATGGTGTCGCAGAATGTAGATTTGAATGTATATCTCTTGTTTTTGGTTTTGATGCTCAAACCATTTGATGCCTTGCGATCTGGAACCTCAAGTCTGACTTGCAGCTTTCTGTTTTTGACAGGGTAATACTCAATCGCGCAGGCGTGATCGTAGTCTGCCTTTTGGGCATTGTAGATAGACTCGTCAAAGGTTTGCTTAGCTGAGGTCAATGAAGCTTGCCCTTAGTTGTGATACACTCCGTGATACAATTGTGATACACTTTGACCTAATAAGGGTCAACAAAATAAGGATCTTCAGCAATATAAGGGAATACGGTGACTTTGGTGGCGAGGGGGGGACTCGAACCCCCGACCCCACGATTATGAGTCGTGTGCTCTAACCAGCTGAGCTACCTCGCCACCGTGACGCGCTGGGTAGTCAAGCAAAGCGTCGCCGTCAAGGGAAAACTGACATGCTCAGATCAATTGCTACCATGAGCAATTCGCGGTCGCCCGGAGGCTATCACACTAAGTGTTGCTTCGATAAACATTTTATTGCCCTCGATCATCGCTTCTTTGCGCTCTTGGCTGTGACTAATGGTCAAATCTGCAGCCCCTGCACGTTTGGCGCGGGTGCGTGCTTCGTCCTCAAGCGCTTGGGTCATTGCCGCAAGTGCCGCGTCCAGATCGTTAAAAACTTTGATCCCGCTTGCAAAATGGGCAGCAAAACGTCCTTCACCAACACCCGTCACTAGGCCACTGGCCTTTTGGCTGACCTGCCCAACAACCGCCCCAATTGCATTGGCAACGCCCGCAAATTCTGGCAAGATCATTTCACACCCCAAAACACGGCCCACATCTTGATAATAGGACGCTGCCGAGGCCCCAAGGCCAATAACCGACACGCCAAGGCGGGCAGAAATTTCAACAATTCCTTTATGGTGGTTTAGTCCTTTTTTCATCAAAATATGGCGAGCCAAAGCGGCAGGTGATTGCTCTGCAAAGGCGGTATCTTCGCCTAAAGCGGCTTCTAAAAGACAGTCCACAGTTTGGGCGGTTAGCTGGTCTATGATCTGACCAGCTAAATGATGCGGATCCTGCGAGAAGCGTTCGCCCTTGCCATTGCGCTTGCGACCCATCAGACGCAGTGCCTTTTCGGCCGCCGCCCCGTCCCATGCGCTAAAACGACCCAAAACATGGCTCGCGTCTGACGGCGTCACTCCGCACAGCATCACCAGACCACGCCCGACCAACCGCTCTAAGGCCGCCACTTCAAGGCGTGAGGTTAGCGCCCCCGCCAGAGGCATAGGCTGATCAATCCGCCCCAAAAGTGTCGCCTCGCGCGCACTAAGTCCGCCAGTTTGTCCAGCCATGGGCATAATAAACTTTCCGTCAAACTCACCTGAAACTTCAGTCGATAAAGCGCGGTCTAAAGTGTCATGAACCATTTGAGAATGGGTTGAAGCCATTAGAGAAATGGGAATTAACCGGCGCGGGCCTAGGCGCAGGCCGCCCTCAAGCCCTTCTGTCAGTAAATGAACTTCGCTATCGCCACCAAGACCCGTTGTTCGCATAGCGACAGCCTCAACCATGGTTCGAAAGCCGCCAACGCGAGCACCTTCGGGGTCAATCTCAGGCAAGCCGTCTCGCAACAAAGCTATATCCGTTGTAGTGCCGCCAATATCCGATACCAGAGCATTTTGCGCACCCGTTAACCATCGCGCGCCCACGATCGAAGCAGCAGGGCCTGATAAGATCGTCTCAATCGGACGTTCACGTACCATCGCCGCAGAAATCAATGCCCCATCACCACGCACCACCATAAGGGGGGCTTTGATGCCAATTTCGTTCAAGTACCCCTCACAGGCCGAGACCAAACGATCAATCATGCCTATCAAACGGGCATTTAAGACGGCGGTCAGCGCGCGTTTGGGCCCGTTCAAATTAGCAGAAAGCTCATGAGAGCATGTTACCGGCCGCCCCGTCACCGCGCGGATCAAATCACGTGCCACAATTTCATGCGCGGGATTACGTGTGCCAAAACGTGCCGCCACCGCAAATGCCATAACTTCAGGGCCTATGAACCGCACTTGGCTTTCTAAGGCCGCCAGATCAAGCGGACAAAGCTCGGCCCCCGAGTGACTGTGCCCACCAGCCAACAAGACCAAAGGATCAGTGCCCAAAGCCTGATTAAGGCCCGCGCGCTCTGCGTCAGCGGCGTCAAAACCAATAAAAATCAAAGCGACACGACCGCCCTGCCCCTCGACCAAGGCGTTGGTCGCAAGTGTTGTGGAAAGCGAAACCATGGCGATCTGATTGCTGTTCAGCTTTGCACCTAAAAGGGCAGCGTCTATGGCGCGCCCAATACCCAAGGCCAAATCTGGCCTTGTGGTCAATGATTTGGCCGTACTGGTGACGCTATCGTTAGCCTGATTTATCACAACGGCATCCGTATAGGTGCCCCCCGTATCAACGCCCAAAAAATATGCCATACTCTACCCTTAAATGCGATAGTTGCACATACCGTTGATCTTTCACGCCGTCACGACCTGATGCGACCTTTTTTGTCGTGATTGATCCTATCTTAGGTAAAAGCATTATTTATGGAGGGATAAGGTTCCCAAAATATCTCGATATTTTGTGGTGTTGCCGTACGCGAGAACGGAAAGCCCTGGCGCTAGGTTTTTGTGTCACAAGTTCTAACGGCCCAGCATCGCGTGAGCACTTTATTTTGTTTTCGTTATAAGTAAGGCAGGTAATTTATGTGAATAACCCAGCTAAAGACAGTTGTCTTTTGCACGCTCATTGCTATGAAAATATGTCGTGCAACAGTCAAGTTCCCGAGTTGACAATAAAAATACCGCATCGCAGCAATTCAGGTCCTCGATTAAATGCTGCGCAGCATTTCTAATCTTGCGTTCGCAAAATATTTGCGGGCCGCGCTTGCAATGGCCGAAACGAAAAGGCCAAACCAGCCAAAAGCGTGGCCAAAGCGCCCCCAAAAACAATCAATATAGCTGATATTGGCTCAAACACATATGCGACCTCCATCACAAAATGCATAACCGCCCAGCCACCAATCCCGCCAATCACAACGGCCACAACCCCGGCCCCAGCCCCCAGCAAAGCTGACCGCAAAGCAAAACTACCCAAAATAAGCGCGCGCTGTGCACCGATTGATTTAAGAATTGCCGCTTCAAATATACGTTGGCGCTCGCCCGCAGCGGCGGCCCCAATTAAGACGATAAAGCCTGTAATCAATGTGACACTAGCCGCCCATGCAGTTGCGGTTGCAATGGCGCTAAGGGCTTCTCCAACACGAGCAACAGTGTCGCGAATACGAATGGCGGTGATATTGGGATACGCCTTGTGCAAATCTCGCAAAATCGCGGCCTCGCTTTCCTCGGCTGCATATACAGTCGCAATAAAGCTGTGTGGCGCGCCAGCAATCGCTGCGGGATTGAGGGCCATAACAAAACCCATCCCTGCGGATGAGAAATCAACATTGCGAAAACTGGTAACTTCAGCCGTAATATCGCGACCCAAAATATTGACCGTTATCGTATCACCCAGTTTAAGGTTGATCTCTTCTGCCTCTTGCGCCGCAAATGAGATTTGCGGAACCCCTTGATAATCTTGGGGCCACCAAGTTCCCTGAGTTAAGGTAGTCCCGGCAGGCTGGGTTGCAGCATAGGTCAAGCCACGATCTCCGCGTACCACCCAATGTTCGTTGACAGAACCAACTGGTTTTTGACCGTTTATCTTAGTGACCACGCCACGCAGCATAGGCGCAGATTCGACCTTTGACACCAATGGGTCGCCGGTAACCCGCGTTAAAAACCCATCGATTTGGTCTTTTTGGATATCAACAAAGAAATAGCTGGGCGCGCGGTCTGGCAAATCGCGCTCAATAGCCAACCGCAGGTTTGTGTCAATTTGCCCGACAGCAGCCAAGACAGACAGGCCCAGACCCAAAGACAGCATCACCGAAATACTTTCGCTCTTACGTTTGGAAATGGATGCCAAAGCCAACCGCACCGCAGGGCTCCCTTGCAACCAGCGCCACTTGAGCGAAAGTTGTGCTGCATGCACAAGACTAAAAGCCGCAGCAAGCAACACTAAAAGTGCGCCCAAAATACCGCCCGCGGCCCCCAATGCCAGCTTAACCGAACCTGAGAAGTAAACCGCGCCCCCAACCAAAAGAGAACTTAAGGTCAAAAGCGCCAAAATATCTTTGACGCCCGGGCGCACCATATGGCTCAAGCCTCGATAAAGCGCCGCCGCGCGGACTTTACCAGAACGCGCAAGTGGCCAAAGCGTGAATAAAAAAGCGGTGGTCATGCCGTAAAATGCCGCCTCGGCCAATGGTTTTGGGAAAAGACCAAACACCACGGGAAAAGGCAAAGAAGCCGCAATCCAAGGGGCCGCAATCATCGGCCCCAAAGCCCCCAAACAAAGTCCAAGCACCACACCCAACCCCGCCAAAAGCGCGATCTGGGTCAGATAAACCTGAAAGATCAATCGCCCCGAAGCGCCCAAGGTTTTCAGGGTCGCAATTGTGGCTATTTTGCCATCCAAATAGGCCCTCACCGCCGAGGATATACCCACACCACCAACCGCCAAACCCGCAAGCCCCACCAAAATCAAGAATGAGCCCATCCGCTCAACAAAACGTTCAACCCCAGGTGAGGCACGGCGGCTGTCATAATAGCGCACCGAGCCATCGGGCCACCTTTGACTCACACGCTCTTTAAAGACGTCAAGATCTATGCCCTGGGGCAGTTCTAACCGATAAAGACTGTCAAACATCGTGCCTTCTTGCAAAAGACCCGAGCCTTTGAGCATTTGGTTCATGACCAAAGTGCGCGGACCTAATGAAAACCCAGAAGTGGCGTTGTCCGGCTCTTGGGTCAGAATGGCGGTAAGCTCAAAGCTTTTGGTTCCAAGCATAAAGCTCTGGCCCACGCTTAGGCCCATCCGCGCCACCAAAACTCCGTCCATCACGGCCCCTGGTAGCTTGCTTTGCAGGGCCAGCGCTTGGGTCAGCGGAATCTCTGGCGTAAGCGTGACCGCTCCCACCAGAGGATAAGCGCTATCAACAGCTTTGATTTGCGTCAGACCTGTCTCTTCGTTCACCACCACCATCGAGCGAAAGTCAGCAATTTCAGAAACGCGCACGGCTTGCCCCGCCATCCAGTCTTTTTCGGCATCACTAGCAAATCGATAAGTAAACTTCAAAGCCGCATCGCCACCCAACAAGGCAGCACCTTGTGACTTAAGCCCGCTTTCAATCGCGGCGCGCACCAATCCAACAGCGGCAATCGCACCCACTCCCAACATCAGGCACAACAAAAAAATTCGAAAGCCGTTTAAGCCGCCACGTAATTCGCGAACCGCCAGTTTTAAGGCAAATGACGACATTATTTATATTCCTTCGTCGGTAATGCGCCCATCATGCAACTTAATCACACGGCTACACCTAGCGGCCAATTCGGGAGAATGGGTGACCATAATCAAGGTCGCGCCAAAACGATCGCGTAAACCAAACAGCAAATCCATAACCGCCGCGCCATTAACCCCGTCAAGATTTCCCGTTGGCTCATCCGCTAATAAAATTTTGGGGCGCGATGCTGCGGCACGGGCCAAGGCCACGCGCTGTTGCTCACCTCCTGAAAGTTGACTTGGATAATGGTGAGCCCGCGCGCCTAGGCCAACGGCGATCAGATCTTCTTGCGCTCGTGCAAAAGCATCAGAGATGCCCCCCAACTCAAGAGGCAAAGCAACATTTTCAAGCGCTGTCAATGTCGGCACAAGGTGAAAGGACTGAAATACCACACCCATATTTTGCAAACGGAAGGCCGCAAGGGCATCCTCATTAAGTGCGGTTAAATCATGCCCCATAGCCTGTAAGTGTCCCGAGGTTGCCCGCTCAAGCCCACCCATCAACATCAAAAGAGACGACTTTCCCGATCCCGAAGGGCCAACCAGCCCTATTGTTTCTTGAGGGTGAACCACTAGATTTATATTATGCAAAATCTGGACGGGCCCCGCATTACCCGCCAAAGTTAAAGAAACATCACTTAGTGACAGGATTGGATTTGACATGACTATACTTTCAACGCTTTGCTCATCCCTCAGATATGGGGCACGGCGCGCAAAACTCAATGTCACTGCAGCCGTCTTTTGCCTTTTGGCAACAAATTCTGGAATTTTTGCCCAAGAGCCGCCGCAAATTGTAGCGTTTGGGGATAGTTTAACGCAAGGCTATGGGTTAATTCAAGGTGAAGGGTTGGTACCACAACTGAAAGCTTGGCTGGATAAGAATGGGGTACGGGCCACGATTTTAAACGCGGGCGTTTCGGGCGATACGACAGCAGGCGGACTTGAGCGTATCGACTGGACCCTGACCCCCGATGTTTCAGCCGTTATTATTATATTAGGCGGTAATGACTTGTTGCGCGGACTGGCCCCCAAGGACACCAAAGCCAATCTTGAGGGCATAATCGCCAAAGTGCTCGCCAAAGGATTGCCTGTTTTATTGGTGCCACTTGCCGCCCCAGGCAATTACGGGCCTGCCTATCAAAATGCCTTTGATGCGATTTTTCCATCCTTAGCACAAAGCTATAACATTAGCTTGGCGACGCCACTTTTAGCGCCGCTTTTAGAGCACGGCCTGGCGGCAGCTTTGAAAAATTATATGCAATCAGATGCCGTTCATCCCAACCCAGCCGGGGTTCAAAAAGTCGTAGCGGCATTGGGCCCACAAGTGGCCGCCTGGATAACCAAACTATAAGCCTTATCCGCTGCTTTCAAAAAAATTGGGCCCCGCCTGTGACAACAGATCTTGAGCAAGTAAGATGCCAAGTTCTGCGCCATTTGCGATTAGGCCACGGATCTGACCCTTTATGACTTCTGATCCATCTGGACGCAAAATCTCGCCTCGCAGCCAGACCTCATCGCCCTCAAGCAAGGCGACGCCTGCGATAGGAGTTTGGCAAGATCCATCTAAGGTTAACAAAAAGGCCCGTTCCGCCGCCAGTTGCCAGCCCGTGGCCTGATCATGAATAGGCGCAAGCAGGGCTTCAATCCGCGCATCTTGGCTGCGTCGCTCAATGCCAATAGCCCCTTGGGCAATGGCTGGCAGCATATCTTCTACCGCAATCGCAGACTGCGCAACATGGCGCATGCCTAAACGGTTCAGGCCTGCTTGGGCTAAAAAGGTCGCATCGGCCACCCGATCTTCTAGCTTTTTTAAGCGCGTTTGCACATTGCCACGAAACTCAACCAAAATCAGATCGGGGCGGCGATGCGCCAATTGCGCGCGCCTGCGCAACGAAGATGAGCCAACAACCGCGCCAAGCGGCAAATCCTCAAGCCGCGCTACCTGCTGTGAGACAAAGGCATCACGCATATCTTCGCGTGGCAAGTAGCAATCAAGTACCAAACCGTCGGGCTGCAAGGTCGGCATATCTTTCATCGAGTGGACCGCGACGTCGATTGTGCCATCCAGCAAGGCCTGTTCGATTTCACGAGTAAAAAGTCCTTTTCCCCCAATATCATTCAATGCGCGGTCTAAAATTTGATCGCCCAACACCTTAATAACTACAATTTCAAAAGCCTGCGCAGGCAAGTCATGAACTTGCGCAAGACGCCTTTGGGTCTCATGAGCCTGTGCCAAAGCCAACGGCGAACCGCGTGTTCCTATTCTCAAAGGGGAGTTGGGGCTGGGATGTGGATCTATCATGCGCTATGTTTACTGTTGGCCGGCTTGCTTGACAAGCAAGCTCAGGGCAGAACGGCCAAGAAATAACCGACTAAAAGGACCTTGTATGACTAAATCCATTCTGCGCGCCCTTGCGGGTGAGACCCTAACCACGCCGCCGATCTG
>Ga0115566_10003971_pt1 | contig 11831 bp, 10 predicted proteins | sample COGITO_mtgs_1204_3_FD_87173 | JGI IMG/M metagenome (GOLD analysis project Ga0115566, IMG submission 87173) | Pelagic marine microbial communities from North Sea - COGITO_mtgs_120405 | ecosystem: Environmental > Aquatic > Marine > Epipelagic | place: Germany:Helgoland, sampling site Kabeltonne...
AATACAAATACAAATACAAAAAACAAATTTAGAAAATAAAAAATAGTATAATACACGTATAAGGTTTATATAAAAATAATCTACTTTTATATAAATGAGTTATTATGTAGAACCAAATAATTGGACAAAACATATACCAAATACAATTACTTCGGATAATGGTTCATATTTATTTCCCATTAGTCTAGATCAAGAAGACCCAGCTGTAGGGTGTTTAAAAGAATTTAGAGCAAAATATAGATGTGGGAGAAATAATGGACCTATGAAATCAGTTAGAGTAGCCAAAGAAGCTAATGGCCGAGAAGCGAAATTTAATTGTTCAAAAGAATATGAATTATGTAATAGCGTAAGGTTAGTATTAGATAATGATGGAAGATTAACATTAATGGATGGGGAAAATAAAGAATTATGGACTAATAAAAAGGATAATCTTAATATACCCGAATCAATTACCGTAGATGAATATAAAGCAGAAAATGGGAAAACTGGAGAGAACTTTTTAAAAAGTGGAGAATTTTTAGAAATAGATGAATGGATTGGTTCTCCGAATGGAAAATATAGATTAATTATGGCAGGCGAAGGAGTAAATAAACAATTACAGGTTATTTATAATAAACTTGCTTGTGATAAAGGAAGTGGACCTGATGAAGATGCTTCTAGTTTATATACTATACCAATATCTGATAAAACGAATTTAGGTAAATTAGGGTTTATTAATCGTGAAGGACAACTTCAAGTGTATGGAGATGGTATGACCGGATATTCAAGTAAGTATACACATATGGGTGAATATAATCTTACTGGTAGTAATTTAAACTTTGAGGAAAATGTAGCTACTTTGGAAGATTGTGAATCCAAATGTAGTGAATTTAATGCTATATCAGATACTGATGAAAATACAGATATAGGTTCATTATCAAGTTCAAGCGATCAATGTGCTGGGTTTGTTTATAAAGGTGATGAACAAAAATGTTTTTTAAAAGCCAAAGAAGTTTTATATGGCGAGAATAGCGAAAAACGTATTATTAATGATAATTATCAATATTATTTAAGAACCAAGAGCATTAATGATAGTGATATATCTTGTCCTAGTAAAGTTGGAGATTATCGTTTTGGTATTACAACAGATTGGCCAAGTGAAAATGGTGATGCAATGACGCCATCAACAAAATGTGGTCTAGCAAATTATACTGAAGCAGAAAGAACTGCTTTAGATGGTAAGTATAATAAATTACATGATGATATATCAAACGAAGGTGTAGTAGAACGTATCAATGAACTTGATGCTAAGCATAATACTCTTACTGGAAGATTGAATAGTGTTAAAAAATTATTGAAAAACACTTTTAGTGATTTAACGAATAGTCGTAAAGATTTGAAAGATTGGTCTGGCGATCAATTAAAACAATTAAACGCAATGAATGAAGACAGAGATTTGAATATGATGAGTGAAAATTATAAACACATCATGTGGAGTATTTTAGCAATTGTTATAATCATAGGAACTATTAAAATGACGAAAAAGGCTGTAGCTTAACCTTAAAATTAATCATATATTTTTCTCGAATGAATATATAATAAATGTCTAATGGTGATGAAGAAAATACTAATATAGAAGATATATTAAATCAAATAAAAGGTTTACAAGATACGGAACAATCATTAATGACACAATTAGATACAGCAGCTAGTTCTCCTGGATTTAATTCTAGTGATCCTGAGATTACTACTCTACTTTCAAATATAAATAATATATCAGAATCACGCAAAGCATTATTTGAAGCTGTTTCTGATAAATTAGCAGTTTTACAGGAAGGTGTTTCTGATTCTCGTGTTAATTTGGTTGGACAACTTACTTTATTGAAAGTTGCTGAGTCTCAGTTGAATGATGCTAAAACAAAAATGAATAGTTTAGAAAATCGAAATGATACTAAAATGCGATTAGTTCAAATAAATACTTATTATGGTAAGCGTTACGAGTTTCAGAGTAAATTAATGCAAAAAATCATAATGGTATGTATACCTTTATTGATTTTATTTATATTAAAGAAGAAATCAATGATACCTGAACTGATATCTAATTATGCCATTGGTATTACTATAGCCGTTGGTGCTATTTTTATCATCCGTAACATTTGGGATATTTCTACGAGAAGCAATATGAATTTTGATGAATATGATTGGAAATATGAAGACCCTTCAAAACGTGCTCCAAGTATATGGCAATACAATAAGGATAATTTATTGAAAATTGATAATCCGTTGAAATCCTTGATGAAAAATTTAGGAATATGTGTAGGAGATGATTGTTGTGCCGATGGATTATATTTTGATAAGGAAAAACAAAAGTGTGTCATACCGAGTGATTTGCCTAATGCTAAATCTACTAGAGATAGACAAGTAATTGCTGATACTGCGGCTGCTGATGCGGCTGCTGATGCGGCTGCTGATGCTAGTCCCGAAACTTTCATTACAAAAAAACAAGCTGAATTAGCGAATGCAGCCGCAGGTGGCACTTCGCAAGGATTTAAATCTGGTCATTTAAAAGCATCGACTGTTGCTGATTATGGTGATGATGAAACAGACGATAATAATATCAAACCTTTTAGTCAAGAATTTGACTTTGTTCCGGTTGCTTGAAAAGTTATATAATTTAAACAACTATATAATTTAAACAACTATATAATAATTTAAAAAATTAATATATATTAATACGATAATGGGTGATACTAAAACTGAAGATTTAGTTAAAAATTTAATATCTAAAGTTACAGGTTTAGCAAATGATATATCCGGTTCATTAATAGATAGAATAATATGTGCTCCTGGAACAGAATGTTATAATGAAAAACGCAATAATGCTTTACAAAACAAATGGGATAGAGAAAAAACAAAATATAATAATGCGCCTGAAGACCTAAGTCGTGCTGAAAAAAATTATTATGTTTTTAATAAAGGTGAAAACGGAGGTGAAACGAATTATAATAATATTATTATAGACAGATTTGCTACAACAGCAAAAGAATTAAGAGCAAATTCTGTTGAAAAACAACAAGATTATATGAATAATTTATCGCATATGTTAAAACAATATATAGGCGAAAAACAATTTGTATTGCGGTCAGAAGAATTATTGAAGGTAAGAGAGAAGGAACGAAGAGAATTAAATAAAAAAATTAATAAATATGAGGGGATTCTACAAACAAGTGAGCGAAAAGTTATCTATGAACATAAAGATATGGATTCACTTTACACTTATCGTCGTGTTATGTTATTTTTATATTATAGTGTTATAGTGTGTTATATTATATTTGGGAATTTTATACCTGATAAATTATATAAAAATTATAGTATATGGGGTGTCATCGTTATAGCAGTTATTTTTCCTATTATATTGAATATTTTAACTAAATGGATATTTATCCTATATGATGCGTTTTCTTATTGGTTGGCCGAAATACCGCACAAAGATGTGTATGCCGACCTTTAGGTTTGTAAAAAAAAATAATATTATTTCTTAAAATAAAAATATTATTTTTCAACTATCGTGAGAATTAGACTTATTGTATTATACATCATCAATTTCATTTCCATCATCGTCATATATGATTTCAATATTGTGCCAGCCCTTATTATACACACCAAATCGATGATTCATAAATTCTGTGATTTCTTTTCCCTTGGGTAAAGTTTTCCCATAATTCTGGATATACCATGTTTTGAATGTCTCCATCATATTTGTTTTCTTTATAATGGAACCTTCTTTGGCTCTGATATTGTCCTTGAGAAACCCAGCCATGTAGTCTTGTCCCTCGCGATGTTTATCGCTATTGGCCATTACTGTATCACAATCTTTTACTAATCCAAGATTTTCATATGCTTTTTGGACTAATATCGACATGAATACCGGCACCCATTCATCAAATTTTTCTTCAATTTTTCTGTCTAATGGAAATTGATACGGGCATTCACTTCGCGGAAATTTAATTTCATCTTCATACGGATTTTCCAAAAACTTTGACATGAAATCAATGTATCTCATACGACGCCATGTTCCATCATCATTGCTTGTATCTTCAAAATCGGTATTCGTGCAGACAACCAATTTAAACATCGGTATGAAGGTAATTGTGTCCTTGAAGAGTGCACGTGCTTGAATAGGGTCAGTGCCACCAGTCAATTCTTTCATGGTCCCTTCATTGATTTTATCGCCCTTTGTCGGCTCTTGCATAACCGCATAACGAATACCATCCAGTTGAGCAACTTCCGATGAGGTGCTTCCAATTGAATTGCGCTTTGTCGTAATAAGTGTAATAGGAACAGTTCCCTTATAAGTTCCCATACACTTACCCATCAACGAAGTTAATACGGATTTCCCATTACGACCAGAACCCTTGTATACATGAAATGTTTGATTTGTATTTACACCGATCAAACACGATGATAAGTGGTCCCACATGTATTCATTCAGTTCTTTCACTGGAAATAATTGTTTCATAAAGTCGTTGAGCTCATTTACAACAGACGCATTTTTCGTAGGATTGTATGGAATATAATCAATATTGGTACATTTGGAAATAAAGTCGTCCGGCTGTCCCTTGCGATGAATACGATGCTTGAAATCGACAACACCATTTTTGAAGCATAACAGGTATGGGTTTTTATCTAACTTATTAATAAATTCCTTATCATAAAACAACTCACATGCTTCACGCATAATATTTTGTTTTGAGTTCGTTTTCTTCAACAAAGCACAAATATCATTAATTTTTTGAGCTGTTTTCATCAATTTATCACGTGCCGGATTTCCAGCATCGCCTATCGCATGAGCGCTATTCGTGATTTCACACGTTTTATTGAAATAAATATGATGCATTTCCCTAGAAATAGCTAAACGCAGTGTATTTCCAGAATCAATTTCGTGCCATCGATGATTAATGTATTCATACCAGGTTTTATTTTTAATACTAGTGCATACAAATCTCTCTTTATACATATTATACAAAACACAAGCCAAATCAAATTCAAATGCAGTCGCTGTTTGAATTGTATGCGATATAAAGAATTCAATCGTGTCCTTACGAATAATATCATACTTATCGCGAGCATCATTTTTTGACCAGTACATTATTGACCGATAGGTTAAGCAATCAGGATTATTATTCGAAAACTTAGTCCATGTCTCATACAATTCAGGAACTTGTCGCCAATCAAATTTATTATTAGGCCCTTTCAGTGTATCGCGGCAATTTTCTTGGCAGCTGAATTTTAACCAGGTTAGAAATAAATCAGGATTCGTATTGTATAAAGCCATTCCCACTCTAATCCATTTATTGTAACTACCAGGCCCATAATAATTCGCCGGCAGACTCATTGTGTATTCGTGAGTTTCTTTTGTGCGGTAATCTGAAGGCCCAATATCTTCAAATAACGATTCAATCATATTATCTAGCATTTCTTCGTTAGCAATATCAGCATACACCGCTGCGTTTGATAACCCGGTTTTTGATTTTACTTTTAACTTATATTTCATACTTGGTTTACCATCTGTTTTTTTACCACCACTATTATTTTGATTTAATGTTAATTTTGCAGCTTCAAACGCATCATGAACCCCATCGGCCATTGGAAAACCCTGATATTCTCTGTATTGTGCGGATAATTTATACATATATTTTTCTGTTGAAAACTTTTCAAGAGGACATTCTTCAATTTCCCACTCTTTATTCGTGTAAGTTAATTCAAAATGATTTTTAATCGTGTAAGCCTGATTGCCTGGTTTACGCGAACCATACAATTGCCAATTCACAAACCCTTTCGTAACGCCTTCATCTAAGACGTCTTCCCAATCATTTGTAACTGGTAAATCTTCCCAAATATCTTTTAAATCATTTAATACTTTTTTTCTTAGCAATACTTGTAATGCCTTGTGCATTTGGACGCCAATAATCATGTGAATACCATCTTTGGTCTTATTTTCAAGCATATTCACGTCTTTTTTTTCCATCACAAATACTGGAATCATAGCGCCATCATTAATATCTAATAATTCCTTGATTTTCTCCATGTAAAGCACTACTGCGTCAATGATGTGGTCTTTCGTGTGTTGCTTTGACTTGATAGACGTATCATAACGCATATCGATATCAATCATAATAGGTCCATCTTCTACTACCTGTTTTTCAGTCAAGTATTCTTGATTATTGTCTACAAATACGTGCTGATAATAATTCATCATGAACGTTTTCCAATCGCTTTCATTTATTTTATAGCTTCCGCCGAAAATATTCAACGCTTTGTCCCCTATTCTTGTATGAGTGAATCCCTCACCCTTAACAGCATTATGTGTGCGCAAATAATTGTCGAAATTATTCTTTTTAGGCGCCGCCATTTCAATGGGTTTGTATATATACCTTATAATTTTTTATTTCTATTTCAATTTAAAATTTAATATAAAATTTAATATAAAATTTAGGTTGAAATACTTATATTTACCGATTTATGTCCTATAATTCTAATGTGATATTGGTCTCAATAATATATATATGAATATTGACATAAATATAACTAAATATATTATAAATAAATAGCAACTATGGCTTCTTCAAATAAATCGATACTTAATGATTATGAGACTGAAAACAAGGTAATTTCTATCGATAGTGATGATGATATTGTTGAAGAAACCTTTGTATCTAAAGAAACTATGCGGCGCATCATTAGCGATGTTAAAGAAATAAGGAAAAATCCTCTTACCGCCCATGGTATCTATTACGAACACGATGAAACCAATATGTTATGCGCTAAGGCTATGGTAATCGGTCCTGCGGATACACCTTATGCCGATGGATTTTACTTATTTAAAATTAAATATCCAGCGAATTACCCTCATTCTCCGCCGTCAGTGAATTTTTGTACAAGTGATGGTGTTACGCGTTTTAATCCGAATTTATACCGAACAGGCAAAGTATGTCTTTCTATTTTGAATACATGGCAAGGGGAACAATGGAGTGGATGTCAAACGATTTCGTCAGTTTTATTGGCGATTTGCACGACGCTAAATAATGAGCCTTTGTTAAATGAACCGGGTATTAAAAAATCACATTCTGATTTTGATAGTTATAATGAGATTATCAAGTATAAGAATATGAAAGTTGCGATTTTTGATATGCTAGAACAAGTAAAAGACCCGGAACATGAACATGAATTTATCGTTTTTGCTGATAGTATGCGCGAACATTTTCTAAAAATGAAAGAAAACATTCGACAAAGAATTGAAACTGAAATAAAGGAACGCACATCGGAACGGATTTATAAGATTGGTATCTATAGAATGACGATTAAAACTAATTATGATGCGTTGCTTATTCAATGTCAGTAGTGTTTTACAAACGTCAGTAGTGTTTTTCAATATAGCCATTAGTAAAAATTGGTTTAAGTGATTCTGGTTTTTTGTCTCTATTGATGGTTGGTGGAATTGGTCGTGGTGGCGGTAGTTCTGGTGGCGGTAGCGGTGGCTTAGGTGGCGATAACGATACTTGTTTTATATTATTATTTCCCCATGTATTTTTTTCTTTTGACCATGTAGCATAAATAGGTTGTTCCATTATGTAGGACGTATATATGTTATCGTCAGTCATCTTTATTAATTTATTATTATATATTTAATTAGAAATATTATATTTCAGAACTTTCATTCTCATAATCTGTATAAATTTTTCCTGTTTGTTGGGCGTTTTCTAATGCTTTTTTACTAGGGCGCGTAGGACGAATAAACCTATTGTTGCGTGGAGGCGGCATGGGGGAACGGCGTTTTATTGGCACTGGCTCCTCATATACATTCTCATTCTCTGCTATAATTGTTTTTAATTGATTTACTAATTGTTGTTTTTCATTAACACAATTACTCCCCCCCCCCTTTTTGTTGTGGTTGTGGTATAGCATAAGGAGTTGGTATTTTTACTCCTGGTGGAGTAGCATATGTTGCTAGTTTTTTTCGTTGTTCAGATTGATATCCTGGTACGAGATATGATCTAGAATTATTATTATTACCTAGTACATAAGAAGGTTTTTTATTAGATTTAGAATATGGTATTTCAGCATATGATGATGTTTTATTGTGTGGTTGTGGTTGTGGTATTTCATATAGTGGTGGTACATTCCAAGTTCCTTTCTCGTAGTATATATGTGGCTTTGACTTTTTCGGATTAATCTTATTTTCATATATTTCTACTTTTTTTTTAACGTGTCCTTTTGGAACGTCTACGTTTGGACGTCTATTTAAATTAGCATATTTGTGTTCACTTGAGGGTTTTGGGTTAAAGCCATATAAATGTGCATATTCATCATTAAACCCTCCTTTTAATTTCATCCCTCTTTTTCTTTCCGCGATTTCATTATCTAATAAAGTATCGGTACCTGGCTGAACCGGACCCTTAACTCTTTGTAAATTATCATACACTGGCGATCCTTTATTTTTTTTCAACGTCTTCTTTTTTCCATGTAATCTTGCATAAGGCGTAGGAGAATAATTCGTAACTTTTTCATAAATATGATTTCTTTGGTTTCTCTTTTTCACGGAAGAGGGGGCGGCAGGCGTTTTGGCTCGAGAACGTTGTTTTTTAACACTTCCTCCTCTTTTCTTAAAACTTCTTTTTAAAGTCGTCCTGCTTTTCTTTCCTCTTTTACAAGGTTTTTTTGTCCTCTTAGTATTGTTTGTCATATTATTATTATTTATATAATAGTATGATATTCTATTATTTTTCATTATTGAAAAAATTATGAATTAAATTTTCTTTTGATTTATTTTCGACTAATCCAGCTAAAATACTTTGTTCATATAAATGCCGTAAAACATCATTGGGTGCTTCTGATCCAGCTTTCAATAAATTTTTACTACGCAGGAAATTTTTGATTTCTAAAATATTTTTTTGTTTTAATTGTGCTTGTTCGGTTTGAACTTTACGACGCGTTTGTGCGTTTTTTATTAAAACCGAGACTTTCCCATCGGCATGTTTACCTAATTTATATTTTAATGTGCGAGTAATGCGTTTACGCTTGGGACGCATTGAAGGAACATATACGTGGGCAGGAGTAGCAAGCGGAGCAGCAGGAGCAGTAGGAGCAAGCGGAGCAGTAGGAGCAAGCGGAGCAGTAGGAGCAAGCGGAGCAGTAGGAGCAGGAGCAAGCGGAGCAGTAGGAGCAAGCGGAGCAGTAGGAGCAGCAGGAGCAAGCGGAGCAGTAGGAGCAAGCGGTTCTATATCTATTTCAGGTATAATATTTGTCCCTACATCTTCTAATATACTTATTGTTTGAGGTTTAGTTTCTACAATATGTTTATTCTTTTGTGTATTACGCAGCCAAGTACGATAGGTTGGTTTAGATCCTCCAGTTTTCAAATTACTATAAGCAGGTGCTGAATTAGAATTCCAATTACCAGGCGCAGCAGGAGGGGCTAGTATAACAGGCAGAGGAGCAGGCAGAGCAGCAGGAGCAGGAGCAGCAGGAGCAGGAGCAGCAGGTGGCGCTATAATATTCCAATCTAATTCAGGTGGCAATTCTGTTGCAATATTCATATTCAGATTTGTTCCTCCTTGATGTTTTTGTTTTATGGTAGAATTATGTTGTTTTCTCAATTTTCTTTCTCTCTTATCTCTCTTTTTATCATGATTTCCTCTTGCTAAATTATCCAAGAAATTAACCGAATCCCCAAATGTATCATTCATTGCTGATGATGTTATATTGAGGTCTTTTTTCGTATTAGCAATTGCGCTATTATTCGCATTCGCATTTGCAGCAGGCAATTTCGCCTTTTGAAAATCTTTAACGCGCGCTATTAATTTTTTTTTTATATTATTCGAAGCTCCCATTGATAGTCCTGCTGGTTTTTCTTTTTTGGTTTTGTTATGTTTTGAACTTTTAATACCGCTTGTTCCAAGAAATAAAGGATTTACCTTAATTGTTTTCAAACTCATTGTTTATTATATTATGAAAAAAATAAATGAATAATTAAACGGACAACTATTAAAAATATATATATATATATGGAAAAAATTGAAAACTAAAACTAAAAACTAAAAATATAATAACACTAAATCATATCAACCATACTCAATCCAAGATGTCTCCACAACAAATCATTCTTAATTTCAGAAATTCTCGTCAAGAGCGACCGGAATGTAGCATATGCTATCAAACTATAAATAAAACGGCAATTGTCTGTAGTAGTCCGTGTGATAAACTATTTCATGCAAGTTGCTTGGAAAAAATATTTGAACAAGAACAAGAAAAACAAGCAGAAGAAGTAGAAGAGACAACGCGTTTTTATTCAGAACATCGTTGCTGTTATTGCCGTCGTTATATCAATGTTAATGCTTATATCTTAAAAAAATTTGCGCATGAATTAATTGCCTTGAAAAATAGCCGTTGTTATTATGTAGATGAAGCATTTGAACAAGTTCTACATAATTTAAAAAAAGAATACAATATTGAAATTAAACATTCTGGGAAAAAATCTGACGAAGAGCAGGGGCAGGAAACATTATATGAAATTTATTTGCTTGTAAATATACTTAGAATTAAAACACCTAAACAATCAAAACACGCTGAATTCAAACGAACAAGAATTCCTCGCAAAAACCTAATCGTTCATCGTAACAACCATGGAAAGAGATAAATAAAAATACAATTCTCTAGTAAAAATCAGAAAACGTAAAAAAACACGAATCTGGGTCTGGCGATCCGTTTTCGGTTTTGGACATTTATAAATGTCCATTTCGTGAAAGTGGCTACCCTCCTTTTTCTGAAAAAAAGTGAAAAAACGAGTTGAGACCATTATGCTCTCATTTCCGTTTTTCATATAATAGTTTGTGATGATAACTTTTTTTATAAAATTATATATTTTTTCGAAAAGTATTTAGGCATTTTTTTTGTAAGCCTTATATATACTTACTTATGCTTACAATTAAGGAGCAAAAAAATACGTTAGAATTTAACTGCGATATATGTGACTTTAAATGCTGTAAAAAAAGTAATTATGAAAAACATTTACTGACTCGTAAGCATAAAAATGCTTACAATTGCTTACATAATAATGAAAAAAATAAGTCAAAATTATATATTTGTATAAATTGTAAAAAAGAATATGTTTTTCGACAAAGTTTATACAACCACAAAAAAAAATGTATCATAAAAAGTGAAGATGAAAATACTATTATATCAGATAATAATTTAACACAAAATTCATCCGAAGTAATTCATTTAACCAACTTAGTAATGAAATTAATGAATTCCAACGAAGAATTACAAAAGCAAACCTTAGATATGCATAAGCAAATGATTGATGTATGTAAAACAAATAATACCACAATTAATAACAGCAACAGCAATAACAAGACCTTCAATATGCAAGTGTTTCTGAATGAGAAATGCAAGGATGCCATGAATATCATGGACTTTGTCAATTCGATGACACTAGAACTCTCGGATTTGGAAGATGTGGGCGAGCTCGGTTATGTAGAAGGCATTAGTAAAATCATGATAAGAAAACTCAATGAAATGGATGTCTATAAACGTCCGATTCATTGCAGCGACTACAAGCGAGAAGTCATGTATGTGCGCGATGATGATATATGGGAGAAAGAGAATAGCACTTATGACAAACTGCGGAAAGCCATAAAACATATTACGAAAAAGAATGGCGACCTGATGATTCCTTGGCGGGATCAAAATCCGCAATGTATGAATAACCGACATCGCTTGAATGATGTATATTTGCGCATAATGAATCAATCGATGGGCGGCAAAGGCGATTTTGTCGACAGCGAGAATAA
>Ga0115566_10003975_pt1 | contig 11827 bp, 12 predicted proteins | sample COGITO_mtgs_1204_3_FD_87173 | JGI IMG/M metagenome (GOLD analysis project Ga0115566, IMG submission 87173) | Pelagic marine microbial communities from North Sea - COGITO_mtgs_120405 | ecosystem: Environmental > Aquatic > Marine > Epipelagic | place: Germany:Helgoland, sampling site Kabeltonne...
AGTGAGTTGGAAAAAACAATAAGCGGCTTGGCAGCGCCAGCATCATCAAATTGATAATGAATGGAGATACCGTTGATCGTTGCGAATTTCATGTCATGTCTCGTTTTACTAAAGGTAAAAAATGGGCAGGTTAGGGCTGTTGGGCCTGGATGATGCCTTCTTCCAGCGCCTTGATTTGCAGGGCTAGATATTTCGAATAGATCCGGCATTGGGCAAAGCTGCCAGCGATAAACCATAGGCCGGGCTGTCCGGTCTGACAATACATGTTGCGCAGTTCCATGCCATCACCAAAGCCCCAGATAGGGCCAATTCGTGCAGCAATCGTATCGCCGAATAATTTACTGACGAGATATTCCTGCGGTTTATATCCGGTCGCCATAATGATAATATCAGCGTCAATTTTACGGCCATCTTTCATCACCATGCCGTGATCGGCGAATTGGTCAATCTGGTCGAATTGAACAAGATCAATTTTGCCCTCGGCAAGAAGGTCAGAACAGCCAACATTGAAATAATAACCGCCACCACGGGTAAGATATTTAAACTGCCAGCCAGTATCATCATCACCAAAATCCAACTTGAACCCAACATTTTTCAATCCATCAAGAAGCGCCTTATCGGTTTTGCGCGCGGTTTTGGTGAAATGTCGATGTGCCTGTTTGACAAGCGGGGTTGGCATTGAGGTGGTGATGAAATCACATTCATCCGTGCCGCGATCTTCGTCATACAGCTTGTAGGGGAATTGGGCGCTAGGTTCGATATTCACAACAAGGCTGGGGCTGCGCTGGATCATCGTGACTTTAGCACCGCTTGAATACAGGTCTTGTGAGATATCATGGCCGCTATTGCCGCAGCCAAGAACGATGGCATTTTTTCCTGACCAATCTTCGCCATCATGATATTGGCTGGAATGAACGGCAGGCCCTTGAAAGGCTGAAAGTGAGTCAATTTTGGGAAGATTGGGAATGCCGCTTACGCCGGTGGCCATAATCACATGGCGCGGTGACATATGACGTATACCGCCATCAGCAGTGCGTAATGCAACCTGCCAGCGTCCAGCATTGTCATCATAACTGGCCTTTGTCACTTCGCATTGCGTCCAGAAATTCAGCTCCATCACGGCGGCATAGGATTCAAACCATAAGGCCAGCATATCCTTTGGAATATAGGTCGGCCATGTTGGCGGAAAAGGCATATAGGGAAGATGATTGACATGAAGCTGATTATGCAAAGTTAGCGCATGATAGCGATTGCGCCAATTATCGCCGATGCGGTTGTTTTTATCGACAATCAATGTGTCGATGCCAAGCTGGATTAACCGTGCGGCAATCGCCAAGCCAGCCTGCCCGCCACCAACAACCAGAACGGCCGGATCATGATTTTCGTAGGTGGCAGCAGCAACGCGTTTATCCAGCCAGTTTGGCCCGCGAAAATCACGCGAATAGGATTGCCCAGTTGGCCGGTTACGGTCGGTTTTCTCCTCAAAGCCAATCAATGCATCGATTGCGGTAAAAAATGTCCATGCCCGATAATGGTCAGGATAGCTGTCATCTGCATTTAGCCGTAAAATACCACGGCAATGCGCGGCATCGGTGGTAAAGGTGAAAAAGGCTTCGATCGCATCATTACCAGCACGGTTCACAAGGCGTGGTGCGGTGGCTTGGGGATCAAGCGTGATCGCGCTAATTCCGGCTTTGGCCGCCGCCGCGGGAAGGCTGTTTAGAATGTCTGTTGCGCCAGTAACGGTTTGAAGCTGCCAGCTGAGCGCAAGCGCATCGCGCCAAAAGCTGTTGTCGTGAAATAGATCAGCAAAACCCGCCGGTGCCTCACTAGTAGATGATGATGTTTGATGCAGGGCGGCGTTGAAGCGGCAAAGCCAATCATCAACAATCGAATCAATATTGGATATTGCGTTTTGGTGGTTCACTATCTTCAAAACCTTTTTTGAAACCGCCAATTTCATTGGCATCAAGTTGTTAAGATCATCAAGAACAGGCAGGTTGCTTTGATTATATTATCCTAATCATATCCATTCTTCTGACAATATTGATATTACAAATTATGCACCAGGGTAGGAAATCATCTCAGAAATCACATGTTAAATTGGACGCTGGCTGGCACCAAATAATTTCTAGAAATGAGTGATTTATCGAAAAATGACCCAGTTTCATGCAAGTGCTGAAGACAGGACTGGCAATCATATAAGTCGCGCTAAATGGTCAAAAATGACAAAAATAAATTAAGTGGTTCTCAGTCAACGCTTGACCAAAGTCCATTCATTGTTTCTTAATGATGTCCGTCTTTATTAGCAGCAACGCTGAAAAACAAAATTACGACGATCGGGAGGATTAACATGAAAAAAAGATTTATGACGCACGCCTTGGGCATGGTGGCTGCCTCGGCTTTAGTCTTTACAAGCGGAATCGCGCAAGCAAAAGATTCAATCACAATTGCGGTGCCATCATTTTTGACAGGTGGCGCTGCGGGCCCATTTGGTATTCCGGCGATGAACGGTGCTAAGATGGTTGCCGATGCTATTAATAAGGGAACACTTCCAGCGCCATATAATACGAAAGGTTTTGGTGGTGCATCGGCAACTCTCATTGAGCTTGATGAAGGTGGTGGTGCTACAAAACAGGTTGCGGAATATCGTAACCTCGTCGAAAAACGTAATGTTGACGCAATTGTTGGCTATATTTCTTCTGGAAATTGCCAAGCGCTGGCTCCAATTGCTGAAGAGCTCAAGCAATTTACAATTTTTGCTACTTGTGGGACTCCACGTATTTTTGAAGAAGCTCCAAGGAAGTATGTATTTAGAACGATGGGCCATGCGACTTCGGATAATGTTGCGGCCGCGATGTATGTTAAAGAAAAATTCCCCGACATGAAGGGTTATACTGGAATTAACCAAAATTATGCTTGGGGGCAGGACTCATGGCGGGATTTTGACCTCACGCTCAAGCAGATAATGCCAAATTCAAAGGCATCCGAAAAAACTCAATTTCCAAAGATTTTTGCTGGTCAGTATGGTTCAGAAATCTCGGCAATGTCACTCGACAAAGCTGACCTTATTCACACAAGTTTTTGGGGTGGTGATCTTGAGGCCTTTATTTTCCAGGGTGCAGCCCGCGGTCTATTCAAGAAAAAAATTGGTGTAATGACCGTTGGTGGTACAGCTGCTTATCGTTTGGGTAAAAAGTTACCTGATGGGCTGGTGTTGGGTGCGCGTGGTCCGTATGGCATTTTGGTTAAAGATCGCAAGTCAGTTCTAAATCAGTGGTTTGTTAATACCTACAAGAATATTTATGGTATTTACCCATCTGGACCGGCCTACCAATACGGTCAGGCAATCCTTGCTGCAAAGATAGCTTATGACAAAGCCGGTAGTGATGCGTCCAATGAACAGCTTGCAGACGCATTGCGTGGTATTACATTCGAGTCATTCTCAACAACTATTGAGATGAAGTTGGGTGGTGGTCATCAAGCTGCCACAGAGAACGGTTACGGCATTACTAAATACGATTCAGATGAGGGGGAAAATGTGGTTACTGACGTCAAGTTTTACCCTGCATCATGTGTTTTGCCGCCTGACGGCATTGACAGCGTTGACTGGATCAATGGTGGCATGAAAGGCGCAAAGTGCTAAAGCGCCAATAAATAAAATCGCCAGATAGTGGAAAACACTTCTGGCGATTTTTGATTTTTTAACTTCATAAATAATTTATTGGGGGCCGGTAATATGGAAACCTTCCTGACCATTTTATTGGATGGGCTTCAGTTCTCTTCCTATTTATTCATTGTCTCTGCTGGTCTGACGATCATCTTCGGTGTGATGAAAATATTGAATGTTTGTCATGGAAGTTTCTATGCGTGGGGAGCTTACACGTCGGCTTTTTTTATAGGTAAATTTTCTGAAATGGGAATGCCTGACGGGTGGGGTTTTTTGGTTATCTTGGCCTCGGCAATAGTAGTTGGCTTAGTGCTTGGTTTCCTTATCGAGCAAGTCATACTGAAGCATATGTACCATCGAGATGAAGTCTTGATTGTGTTAGCGACATTCGGCTTGTTCCTTGTATTGGAAGATGTGATTTTGATAGCGTTTGGAACCGATCCTTATTTTGCATATCAGCCAATGGCACTCCTTGATTCGGTGGAAATGGGCGGCATTGTTAGGGACGTTTATGGGCTAACGCTTATTGGTGTTGCCGCTATGGTGGCTATTGGATGTTGGTTCTTGTTAAATAAAACTAAATGGGGGACGATCCTTAAAGCCGTCATCTTCGACCGAGAGATGGGGATCGCCATGGGTATCAATGTTCCTCTTGTCTATACTTTGACATTTATTGGCGGTGCTATCCTCGGTGGACTTGGAGGGGCTTACATTGCACCTACCATATCTGTTGCTCCGGGTCTTGGTACTGAGGTAATTGTCTTGTCTTTTGCGGTCGTTGTCGTTGGAGGTATGGGTTCAATTATGGGCGCGGCAATTGGGTCGTTGATAATTGGGCTTCTCAGAGCCTTGGCTGTGCATGAGCTGCCGCAAGTGGAACTTTTTGTTGTATTTGCTGTTATGGCCGTAGTCCTGGTTTTCCGGCCCGAAGGCCTCTTTGCTCCTGCAAAACCGAGGAAGATTTGACATGCTTAGAGACAACACTTCAAAAGTCGTATTCATTGGTGGCATACTAATTATTGCGTTTGGATTTTTCGCTCCAAATTGGATTGTCAATCAGTTGATGTTCGGCTTCTCTCGAGCTCTAGCTATTCTTGGGTTGTTGGTTTTGTGGCGAACTGGTTTAGTTTCGTTCGGTCATGCCTTTTACTTTGGTCTTGGTGCATATACAGTCGCAATTCTGGACATTCAGTTAGGTGTGACTGATGTGTTTTTAAGGTTGTTTGGTGGGGCTTGCTTGGCAGGGGTAGCAGGATTTTTTGTTGGTTTCATAATGAGAAACTATCGTGACATTTTCTTTGCGATGCTGAATACGGCCATCTCCATGGTTCTTTATGGAATTATTGTAAAAACAGAATCCCTTGGTTCAACTGACGGCTTTGCTATTTCGTTGCCAACTATTTTTGGGGTTGCACCAGAAACAAAATACCCGCTTTTTGTGGTGATAACTGTAATCGCGATGGTAAGTGCTTTATTGGTAAACTTTTATCTCAAAACAACAGTTGGGCGCCTAACAACCCCGATTAGGGATAATGAGATTAGAGTCGAATACCTTGGCTTCTCGGTCGCGCACGCGATCCATCTGAAGTACACTATGTCGGCAATATTGGCCGGCGGTGCCGGTGCGTTGATGGCAATGTCATTGGGCCAAGTAGATCCGGACTCAATGATTAACTGGACCGTGTCGGGTGAGTTAGTTTTCATTACGATATTGTCAGGGCCGGGCAATGTAATCGCACCGTTCATAGGGTCGTTAGTATTTGAGGTGCTGAGAACATACGCATTTGAACTAGCTCCCCACCTTTGGCAGTTAATTGTTGGAGGAACCTTCTTGACCATTATCTTCTTCTTGCCTGGGGGAATCTGGAGCCTGATTGTGAAGTTTGGAAGGAATAAATCATGAAGCAGTCCAAACCCATCTTAGAAGTTCGTGATTTGCTCAAAACCTTTGGGGCTGTCGTAGCAGCTAAGGATATTAATGTTGATGTTAATAGAGGTGAAATTGTTGGCATTATTGGCGCAAATGGAGCTGGGAAAACCTGTTTCGTAAATATGGTTACGGGTTATCTTAAGCCTACTAGCGGGAGCATCGTTTTTGATGGAATAGAGCTTGTCGGTAAGGGGCCTCGCGAGGTTACCCATGCTGGTATTTCTCGCTCATTTCAAGTTTCACAAGTGTTTCACACAATGACTGTAGCGGAGAACCTAACGATTGCTCTTGCAATTGCGACTAACCGGGGTGTGAGAGCCCTTAGTGAAATGGAAACTCCAGAATTAACTTTGCAGAGAGATGCAGTTTTAAAGCGCTATCAGTTAGAAAATTACAAAGACATGACAGTCAATGTTTTATCGCAGGGCGTCCGAAAGCTCCTTGATATTGCAATGGCTGTAGTCAGTGAGCCAAGAATTCTTCTTCTGGATGAGCCAACAAGTGGAATCTCTGTTGAGGAGAAATTTGACTTTATGGATGTGGTAATGGGAGCCTTAAAGGAAGATAACGTCACAGTTTTATTTGTGGAACATGATATGGAAATTGTGGAGCGTTATGTGAGCCGAGTTTTGGCTTTTTACCAGGGAGAAATTATTGCTGACATGTCTCCGAAGAAAGCGCTGGCTGACTCTAAGGTTCAGGAATTTGTTATTGGTAAGCGGCATTAGGGCGAGAGGCAGATTTAATTATGTTAGTTGTGAACACTCTTGACGTCGATATCAATGGGACACCAATATTGCGGGATATTGGCCTGGAAATTAAGGCTGGTGAAATCGTTGGTTTGATTGGTCGTAACGGCGCTGGCAAGACGACATTTCTTCGCTCTTTGATGGGCCTTCTGCCCATTCGTGGGGGCAAATTGATTTTTGAAGGGGATGGCATTGAATCTTTGCCTGGGTATCGTCGTGCTCACATGGGTATTGGATATATGCCTGAGGACCGTCGTCTTGTTCCAGAAATGACAGCGGAAGAAAATATTTTAGTACCGGTTTGGTCAACAAATATTCAGGGACATGAAGACCGCTTAGCATGGATTTATAAAATTATTCCAGAGTGTAAGGTATTTAGATCGATGGCGGCCACATCGTTATCGGGAGGGCAGCAGAAGCTTGTCGCGCTAGCGCGTGCTCTAATGGTCGGCCAAAGGCTTTTGTTACTTGATGAACCAACCGAAGGTATTGCTCCTGTGCTAGCACTGCGCATGGGTGAAATTCTTGCATCGCTAAAAAAAGAAGGCGTTTCGATTATTATTGCTGAGTCCAACGATGCACATGTCGCTGATGTTATTGATAGAACCTACGTTATCGAACGAGGTTCGATCGTCATCGCTTAATCAGGTGAATATTTAAATGGAATTTAAGGCTGAAGGCGTCATACCAGCAACATTGGTAGCCTTTGAGACAGATTTTGAAATTGACATTGCAGCATCGCGAAAACATTTGCGTGATGTTGCTGATGTTGCGGGCCTTAGTGCGATCACGGTCAATGGCCATGCGTCGGAAATTCATGCGTTCAGCTTTGCCGAACAACAACAGCTTTTGGCCGAATCACTTGATGAGGTTGGGGATGCGCTGCCGCTGGTAAATGGGGTTTATGCCGATGGCAGCCATGCGGCTGTTGCGGTAGCAAAAATGGCCGCGCGCGAGGGCGCGGCGGCATTGTTGGTATTTCCGCCAAACAGCATGAGCATGGGCGGCCAGCTTCGCCCCGATATGGCAATTGCCCATTTTAAAATGATCGCCGATGCAACCGATCTGCCGCTGATTCTGTTTCAATATCCGGCAAGCACTGGCCTTGGCTATCCGTTTGAAACGATGCTGCAGATTTTTGCCGAAGTGCCAAGCGTAGTTGCGATCAAGGATTGGTGCAATGATCCGATGCTGCATGAGCGCCACATAAAGACCTTTCAATCACTGCCGCGCAAGGTGAACGTGTTGTCAACGCATTCATCATGGTTAATGGCCTCATTATCAATGAAGCCTGCTGGTTTGCTGTCGGGCGCGGGAAGTGTGATCGCCGATTTGCAGGTTGAGCTATTCAACGCGATGCAGCGCGATGATCTGGCAATGGCGCGGGCGGTCAATGATCGGATTTACCCGCTGGCACAGGCTTTTTACCGCGCGCCGTTTTTGGATATGCATAACCGGATGAAGGAATGTCTTGTGCTTTTGGGGCGGTTGGATAAGGCGATTGTCAGGCCGCCTTTGCAAAAGCTTGAGGCAGATGAAATTGCCAAGCTGAAACAAGCGCTGGTTGCCGCAGGCCTGCAAAATTAGGCGTGGCGCGCTCGGTTCTTGACTTGGTGTTTAGATTTATTTTTGAAACGAGGGATTGATCATGGCTATTTATGAATTACGAACCTATCATGTCACTGTTGGGAAAATGAAAGACGCTGTCGAGGCCTATAGTAAAAAAGGCTGGCCAGCTTTGCAAAAGGGCGGCTTTGACAAAAAGCTAGTTGGTTATTTCATTTCAGATACCGGCCCGCTTCATCAGATCGTGCATCTGTGGAAATTTGACGATGATGCCGATCGTCGCAATCATTGGAACAGCCTTTTTGCCAATGATGATTTTATGGATTTTGCCGGTGATCTTCGCCCTTTATTGCTAAGCCAGCAAAACCAGCTGTTGAATGCTGCGCCTTGGGGCCCGCATCCCTAATTGCAAAGGGGGCGCAACACCGCATCGACATGATCATTTAAGGAGATGCTGAGGTGATTAATATAAAATATTTGATCTGGGCGCTTCTTGCCGGTTCATTCATTCCGGTTGTCGGTATTTTGAATGGCCGTGTCGGGCGCGCCCTTGGCGAGCCGCTTCATGCCAGTGTTCTGCTATTCGGTGTGGCCATTCTTTTGGCGTTAACAGTGGCGGCTCTGGCGGGGCGAGGCCTTCCTAATATTGGTGATTTCAGACAGTTGCAACCGGTTGAATATCTGGCCGGTTTTGTCGTCGTTTTCTATGTGATCAGCGCAACGGTTTTAGCCGGAAAAATAGGCGTTGCCAATTTCATTGTCATGGCGGTATCGGGGCAGATTATCTTTTCGCTGCTGATTGATCATTTTGGTCTGTTTGGCGCGCCAATCCGGCCGGTAAATCTGCTGCAGCTTGGCGGTGCAGGCATGCTTCTTGGCGGCTTGGTGATTACCCAGCTTGCCAATGGTAAATAGATGCTGATGCCATGCATGGCTGATGCCTGATTAGCGCAGTCCGTCCTTGCCTTCAGCCTCATCATGCGTCAGGCCGCCAACACGCGGCAAGGGTCGCCCTGAATCGGCAACAGCGATAGCAACTAAAATTTCATTGGCGCGCGGGGCGTCATTGACGCTGACTTCCATTCCATCAAAATGTGATCGGACATAGGCGGCGTCCTTATGACCAAGCGGCACGTCAATGGGATGACCCATGCCGCCGCGTTTCTTGTTTGAGGGGACAAGGGCAGCACCTTTTTCAACAGCGGCACGAAGCGGTTTACCAAGGCGGGGATGCAAAATTGCTGCGGCATGTTCCAGCTCGCCATTTTCCCCTACAAGCGCGGCCTTGCCATAGCTTTGCGCCTGTTGCGGGGTGATGCCAAGCGCGGCAACGCAGCGCTCACCAAGAAGGCCGCCAAGCTCTTCGCCAATTGCCATAAGCATCTCGAGATTATCTTGATAGGTGCCGGCAAAAGGATTTTCGATCACCGCAATGGCAGCGGCGCGGCGCGTTGGCGGCGAAATGATCTGGCCTGCCTCTTCATGCGAATCCTCGACAATTGTGACGATTTTCCGAATTTTTGCCAATCCCATGATCTGTTCCCCTATGCCTTCGCCGCCGGATGCTGCTGACTGTAAATGATGATTTCACGATCTTTGATCAAAAAATATATTTTGTTTGCTGTCAAACGATATATCCGTTGCGAGAATCCGCTTGATGGCTCTGGGCGATGATGGCTAGCAATTGAAATAACGACATTATTTTGAAATCTGGCCTTTTTGTCTTGGCAATGTTACACCTAAAGACACTGCTTGAATTTGCATTTCATTTTGACCTAATCCGGATTTGCCTTTGTTATGAATGTTTTTGATCCCAGCCATTCTGCTGTTCATGAAACGGCCAATGACTATCAGCTTGAAGTTCAGGTCGGCTATAAGCTGCGGCTTGCCAGCCAGCGTCATCTTGAGATTTTCTCGCGGCATCTTCCTGATATGACGCCAACTCAATTTTCCATTCTGGTGCGGCTTCGTGAAGTTGGGGAGGTATCGCAAAACCAGCTTGGCCGCCTTGTCGCCATGGATGCAGCGACGACAAAGGGCGTGATTTCGCGCTTGATTGATCGGGGTCTGGTGCAAACACGTCAAGATGGTGCTGACCTGCGGCGGTTGCAAATCTCGCTTACCCCTGAGGGCCAAACAAAAATTCAAGCGGCAATCGATCAGGCGCGGATTATAACCCAGGAAACAACCAAAAATTTGACCAAGCGTGAGCTGGCGCGACTGCTTACCCTGCTTGATAAGTTATAGGCGTAAGAGCGGCTACAATATCTATCTTGACCGGTGCCGTATGATTGCTGACTAATAGATGATGTTTTCATGCTGCCGGCGCCGGCAAATGATCGCGAAAAAGATAAGAGGGATAATATCATGGCGTCAGAAAAACTTGTGATTACCAATATCGGCCAGATTCTGTCAGGCAAGCTTGAAGCGCCAATCCTTGATGGTGATTGCGTTGTGTCGGTCGATGGCCGGATTACCGATATCGGCTATGCCAAGGATATGGATCTGGATAATGCGACGGTAAAGGTCCATGCGCATGGTGTGACATTGACCCCCGGTTTGATCGACAGCCATGTTCATCCGGTAATTGGCGATTATACACCGCGCCAACAACAGTTTAACTGGATTGATTCCTGCCTTCATGGCGGGGTGACAACGATGATTTCGGCAGGTGAGGTTCACGCCCCCGGACGGCCAAAAGATATTGTTGGGTTAAAGGCGATGGCGATTGCCTCGCAGCGTTGGTATGAAAATTTCCGGCCATCAGGCGTGAAAATGCTGGCAGGTGCGCCGGTCATTGAAGAAGGTATGGTCGAATCTGATTTCAAAGAGCTTGCGGATGCCGGCGTCAAACTGCTTGGTGAGGTTGGCCTTGGTTCGGTCAAGGCTGGCGAAACTGCCGCGCAGATGGTTAAATGGGCTCGCAAATATGGCATTCAATCAACGATCCATACCGGCGGGCCGTCAATTCCGGGGTCAGGGCTGATTGACAAGGATGTGGTTCTCGAAGCTGATGCTGATATTATTGGTCATATCAATGGCGGCCATACCGCGCTTCCTGATGACCAAATTACCTGCCTTTGCGAAAGCTGTAATCGCGGTATTGAGATTGTGCATAATGGCAATGAACGCGCTGGTTTGCTGGCGATGCGAACCGCCTTTGAGATCAAACAGGCCGAACGAGTTATCCTTGGCACTGACTCACCAGCTGGATCAGGGGTGCAGCCGCTCGGTATTTTGCGGATGATTGCTATGCTGTCCAGCCTTGGTGATATTCCGCCAGAAATTGCCTTTTGTTTTGCCACAGGCAATACGGCGCGCATGCGTGACCTTGATTGCGGTATCATTAAAATTGGCCGCAGTGCCGATTTTGTGCTGATGGATACTGCCCAGCACGCGCCCGGCCGCAATATGCTGGAAAGCATTCATCAAGGCAATTTGCCCGGGGTTGGCATGACAATTATTGATGGGATTGTGCGGACCAACCGCAGCCGCAATACACCGCCAGCGGCGCATTTGCCCGAAATTATTGAATAGGCCATTGCTGGATCGGCATTTGCCAAATGACCATCTATCTATCCGAAACTGGCGAAACGCCCATCATTTGGCTTTGACGTGATTGCCAATGCGACATTAGTTTGCAAAGCATTGGCGCTGCTGGTTGTTTACAAGATACATTATTGTTAGTATACAAATGAATTAACACTGGTAATCTAATATAAATTAAGGCCCCATCACTTGAGGCTCAATCACTGCCAAACAGGATACATTATGCGCAAATATATCACCATCGACCTTGGCAGCAAAACAACCGCCAGCCGTGATTTGTCCGGTCGCGAAATTGCCGAATCTGGACGTTATCTGATTGCGCGGATGCTGCTTGACCAGAACATTGCCACAATCGACCCGATG
>Ga0115566_10003979_pt1 | contig 11822 bp, 11 predicted proteins | sample COGITO_mtgs_1204_3_FD_87173 | JGI IMG/M metagenome (GOLD analysis project Ga0115566, IMG submission 87173) | Pelagic marine microbial communities from North Sea - COGITO_mtgs_120405 | ecosystem: Environmental > Aquatic > Marine > Epipelagic | place: Germany:Helgoland, sampling site Kabeltonne...
AGTCGCCTCGCAGAATCGTTCCAATACATGGCTGCCGCCAACATTTACGAAACCACGACCGTTGCCATCGGTATTGAGGTAGGCAACCGCATGCTCCTGTAACTCTCTAGCGTGATGTTCCGCCCACTCAGTCGATCCGATTAGTCCAGGCTCTTCGGCATCCCAGGCTGCATAGATGATAGTTCTTGCCGGTGGGTAGCCCGATTCTGCGAGGCGACTTACCGCCTTGGCCTCGGCGAGCATGGCGACTATCCCCGAAAGAGGGTCTGCCGCGCCATGATTCCATCCGTCGTGATGATTGCCACGAATAATCCACTGATCCGGCATGCTAGTGCCTTCCAGGCGGGCGATGACGTTGTAGGCGGTCACCATCTTCCAGTCGAACTCAAGCTTGAGCCTGACGCGCGCGGGCCCGGGTCCCAGGTGGTAGGTTATCGGTAAGCCGCCGCGCCATTCCTTAGGAACTACCGCTCCGCCCATCGCCTCGAGCAGGGGCAGGGCATCTCGATAGGATATTGGCAGCACAGGAATTTGTGTAATAGTCGGCGCTTCTTCGCGACTAAGTCGATTCACATCTCCAGTCGCACCGACTCCGGGAGTGAGCACATCGCCTGGATAGGTGGGCATATCCATAACCGAGCCACGTTGTACGCCACTGTCGTTCTTGTAGGGGCCTTCGGGGTATACATCGCCTGGCCCATAGCCGTCGTCAGCCGGGTCGGAATAGATGAGAGTGCCAATTGCACCCATCTCTCCTGCGAGCTTGGGTTTGATGCCACGCCAGGATCCCCCATATTTTGAGATGGCGATCTTGCCAGCGACACTTACACCATAACGCTCGAGTAACTCGTAGTCAGCCGGGGTGCCGTAGTTAACGAAGACTAACTCGGCCTCCACTTCTCCGTCTGTCGAGAAGGCATTATACGAAGGAAGCAGATTGTCAGTGTTCGACGTGCTGGCATCTCCATCGATGGGGTCTTCCATCAACGAGGCAGTGAATCGCGTGGGAGCTACGAGCTCTAGCTCGCGAGTGAGTGGCTCGGGAAACAGCACTTCATACTCGGCAATCTCTACGTCATAGTTCCATGAGCGCAGAAGTGCCGCAATGGCCTCTGCGTTCTCTTTACTCTTAGGTGATCCGACGTGGTGGGCCTGGGACGAAAACTCCCTCAGCCAGCGATCCATCTCAGCCCTGTCGATAAGCGTATCGAACTGGGTTTCCATCTGTCTCTGTTGCGCACTGGTACTATCATTAAATCCGAACAGTGTCAGCTGTGCGCTGCTAATCGTAGCGATCGATACCACAGCTGCTATCGCGAGGCAGCGAAACGCGAGAGTAGAACGTCGAAGAAATGTCTGAATAGAATGTTTCATAGTTGTTCCCTAATGTAACTCGACCTGCATTCTTACATATTCTCGGCAAGCGGTGAACGTCTGAAGAATTCCTGGCCCACGCGGAGGCGCTATTGATGCTATAGTGTGCGCCGCGTAACAGCTGCTAGCGGCTATCGCTAGCGCCCATCTATAAACAGACATCGAGATCTCACGTGGCCCTAAAGCCGACAATTTACAAGCTTCAAGTCTCACTTAGCGATCTGAACAGGGATGTCTACGATTCGTTTAATCTCACGCTCGCGCGTCACCCATCCGAGACGATGGAGAGGATGATGGTTCGCGTGCTGGGCTACTGCCTGAATAGCGACGATCAACTGGTATTCTGCAAAGGCCTTAGTGATACGGAAGAGCCAGACCTCTGGTCACATTCGCTGGATGGAAATCTGCAATTGTGGATAGATGTTGGAGAGCCATCGTCAGAGAGAATAAAGAAGTCGAGTCGCATTGCTGAAAGCGCAAAGATCTATTGTTTTAATAGCAAGGCACCTACATGGTGGCAGCAGAACCGAACGCAGCTGGAAGAGTTACCAGTCGACGTTTACCAGTTTAACTGGGAGCAAGTGCAGGCGTTGGCAAAAATTTGTGATCGGGGTATGGAGTTATCTATTACGGTATCCGGTGACTCACTATTCGTTGCGAGCGAGTTGGGTGAGTGTGAGCTGTTCGTTGAGTCTTTGCAGGATAAATCATGAAGGCAGTTACTAATTATTGGCATAGATGTTTAAAGAGAATCCTATGACAGATGCAGACAACGATATTAAGGCACAGCTGGTAGAGCTGACCAGGCAGCCAATCGAGCTATACAAGATTCTAAAATTCGAAGGTTTGGTCGGAAGTGGCGGAGAGGCGAAGGCTGCTATTGCGGGAGGCCATGTGCTGGTGAATAATGTAGTTCAGACCCAGAAGAGAAAGAAGATCCTATCGGGAGATATCATTCAATTCGATGGCAATAACTATCGCATGCATTGTGACCAAAGTGCCGAACCGGTTGTTGAAGTCCCTAGTGCTGAGCCTGAAGGAAGTCCTGCTAAGACAGACACGGGAAAAAAAATGAAAGCCAAGAGCAAAAAGCCGGTAGCGAAGAAGGCAGGAAGAAAAGCTATAGGCATAAAGAGCTAATAAGAGTATGAACAATAATGATTGTGTAAGACGGATACGCTACATACTGGACTTTGATGATAGCAAGATGATCGCTATCTTCGGGCTGGCTAATGTGGAGACCGATAGGGCAGAAATCTCCGCATGGCTGAAGAAGGACGATGATCCTGATCTGGTCGAGTGTGACGATACCTCTCTAGCCTCGTTTCTAAACGGCCTGATCATCGCCTTGCGTGGTGAGAAAGAGGGTGGGGTACCGGAAGCCGAAACGAAGCTCACTAATAATATGATATTTATGAAGTTGAAGATTGCACTGAACCTCAAGGCTGATGAGATCCTAGAGATATTGGCATCGGCAGGGCAGGAGATCAGCAAGCATGAGTTAAGTGCTTTCTTTCGCCGCCCTGGCCATAAGCATTACCGCGAATGCAAAGATCAGATCCTCAGAAATTTCTTGAAGGGCCTGCAAATCAATTATCGTGATTGAATAGGCAGCCGGATTGCGATTCGGGTTCTCTCTATCTCTAGCGAGCCAGCCTCCAGTTCAGTAAAGCTCGGCTAGCTGAATATTACGACGCAAAGTTCTAACCTTTAGATTCCACCCAGAGAATGGAACTTCGTTTCATAGAAATCGGCAATGCCTTCCCTGCCACCTTCCGATCCAATGCCGGACTGTTTCCAGCCACCAAACGGTGCCACCTCGGTAGAGAACACGCCCGAGTTAGAACACACGATGCCGTATTCGAGGTCTTCGGAGACGCGCATGACCCGACCTACGTCTCGTGTGAAGAAATAGGCGGCGAGCCCGTACTCGGTCGCGTTCGCCTTGGCGACGACTTCCTCTTCTGTGGTGAATGTCTGCACAGCAGCGATAGGGCCGAAGATCTCTTCATTCGCCAGTCGCATAGCATCGTTAATATTGGTCAGCAGGGTTGGCTGGAAGAAGTTCTGGCCGAGTTCGTGGCGCGCGCCACCAATCAATACCTTCGCCCCTTTGCTCAGTGCGTCAGCCATTAGCATATCCATCTTCTCCAGGGCCTGGATATTAATCATGGGCCCAATCTCGGCGCCTTCTTCGAGTCCGTCGGCAACCTTTAGTGCCGCTATGCTCTGCTGTAGCTTGTCGGTGAATTCTTCGGCGATAGTTTCATGTACAAAGATTCGATTGGTACAGACACAGGTTTGGCCGCAGTTTCGAAACTTGGTGGCGACGCAATGGCTTACTGCCGCGTCGATGTCGGCATCATCGAATACGATGAAGGGCGCGTTGCCGCCCAGCTCTAGGGAAATTTTCTTTACCGTGGACGCGCATTGCGCCATTAGTATCTTCCCGACTGCGGTCGACCCGGTGAATGTAAACTTCCCGATCTTTTCATGCTGTGTGAGAACTTCACCTATGGCCTGCGCATCGCTGCCAACGACAACGTTAAGTACGCCTGCGGGAATGCCGGCACGTTGCGCGAGTTCGCAAAGGGCCAGTGCAGACAGGGGAGTGCCCGCGTCGGGCTTTATTACAACCGTGCAACCTGCGGCCATGGCCGGGGCTGCCTTTCTGGTGATCATTGCGTTGGGAAAATTCCAGGGCGTGATGCAGCCAACAACGCCAACGGCTTGCTTGTAAACTTGTAAGCGACGATCGTTGGCTACGGTAGGAATAATATCCCCCATCACGCGCTTGCACTCTTCGGCATAGAACTCGATGAAGCCGGCTCCGTATTTCACTTCGCCGATAGCTTCGCTAAGCGGCTTGCCCTGCTCGGCGGTCATCAATGCGCCTAGATCATCGGCGTTTTCTAGAATCAGTTCATACCAGCGACGCAGATAGGTGGCGCGCTCTTTCGCGGGTATTCTGCTCCAGCTCTTGAAAGCCACGGCCGCGGCATCGACCGCCGCTCTTGCATCGTCGGCATTGCCGTCTACTGTTCTTGCAACCAGTTCGCCGCTCGCTGGGTTCAGTACTTCAATATGGCCAGCGGAGCCTGCGACCCATTTGCCATTGACGAAATTTTCGGTTCTAAACAGTGTGGGATCTTCGAGCTTAATCATAGTGTCTATATCTCTGCTAGAGTGACGGTTTCTATTTAGCCTAGAACTCTATCTAGGGAATGAATTAGTTTATCGACTTCTTCGATGGTGTTGTAGTGTGCCATTGAGCAGCGTACAACGCCGTCTTCGGTATCTTTTATTTGCAGGCTCTCTACCAATCGCTTCGCATAGAAATGGCCGGAACTGATAGCGACTTCGTCTTGGGCAACCGCTCTGGCTATTTCTTCAGAGCCCATCTTGCTGGAGACGAATGAGAAGGTAGGTACACGAATATCTTTGTCCTGATCATGTCTGCCAATTAACCTGATATCTTTTCTGGAGCCGATAAAGTCTAGAAATCTGGTAGTCAGAAGCTGCTCGTGTTCCGCTATCGCACCATAGACGATCTGGCTGCGTTGGAAGAATGATTCTCGCTGTTCGTCGAAGTGGTGAGCGTAGAGCGCATCGAAGTAGTCGGCGATGCCAACCAATGAGGCGATAGATTCGTGATTCGGGCCAGCGGGGTTCATCTTGTGTAGCAGGTCATCTTCGTCGAAGAAGTAATGATACTGCCCTTTGGCTTTGTGCAGAATATCTCGCTTTCCATACAGGCATCCCATATGTGGCCCGAATACTTTGTAGAAGCTGAAAAGATAGAAATCGACATCCCACTCTTTCACACTCAGTGCACGGTGCGGCGCATAGGCAACGCCATCCACACAAACCAAAGCGCCCGCTGCATGCGCCAGTTCGGTGATAGCACCGACAGCGTTTATATTGCCTGCTATGTTCGAGACATGGGGAAAGGCAACTAGCTGCGTCTTCTCATTTAGCAATTGTTTAAGTACATTCAGATCGAGTTCGGCAGTGTCCGATGCTATGGGCCATTCGACTATCTTCAATCCAAATTCTTCCAGGCGTCGCCAGGGCCCCGAGTTCGCCTCATGATTTAGGGTTGCGACAATAATCTCATCGCCGGCGGCCCAAAGATGTCGAAGTGCCTGTGCGAGTACATAGACATTGAAGGAGGTAGATGCCGACACAGTGACCTCTTCGAGCTGTGCACCGACGAAATCCGCCATCAGCCTATGGCCAAGATTCATTCGCCAAGCTGCATCGGATGATTCTGGATAGGGATAGCCTGGCTGCACCTGAGTTTCACTCATGTAAGCGTTGATTCTCTGAATCACCGAATGTGGGACATAGGCACCACCTGCATTCTCGAAGAAGGCCCAGTTCCAATGATTCTCAGGATACTGCGCGCGCACGAATTCGAGATCCAGTGCTGTTCTTGGGTTCATATAGGCAATCTTCTTATGATCTGTCGAATGTTAGTTTTCTAGTGTAACCCACTCTTCGACTACTGCTAAGTATCGCGTTTGTTGGATCTAGCGGCAGCAAACAGTGTGTTTTAGTCGGGGTGGAACAATCGCACTTGATAGCCATTACTAGCTATGCTTTAAATAAGCGTGAAGCAATCGTGCCTCGGGGGACACACAATTACTTTCTTACTATTATTCTTAGGGCTATTGCTACTCCTGGGTGGCGGTGCCGCTATGGTTCGCGGAGCCTCGGGAATAGCGGATGCCTATGGCGTCCCACCGCTAGTCGTTGGCCTTACAGTAGTTGCCTTCGGTACCAGTGCTCCGGAACTGGTAGTCAACGTGCTTGGCGCATTAGAGGGTCAGACAGAACTGGCCTTCGGTAATATTACAGGCTCAAACTTGGCTAATCTTGGCCTGGTTCTGGGCTCGGCGGCAGTCATTACGCCGATGACTCTGCAAGGGAAAATCATCCGCAGAGAATTGCCGTTGCTTCTCTTGGGAACAACCGTCCTTCTGTTCATGACCCTGGATCCACTCTTGCGTGGCGAAAGTCCTATCATCGATCGTTCCGATGGCTTGGTCATGTTGTTGCTGTTCAGCATATTCCTCTATTTAACCGTGACGGATTTTCTGCGGCAGGGGAAAGATCCGCTAGTTACGACTATTGGAGAGCTGGATATAGTTTCCCACGCCGAGAAAAGGGTTAACTGGTTATTGATAGTCGGTGGTGTTGTTGGGCTTGCCATAGGCGGGCAGTTAACTATTGATAACGGGTCAGCTTTAGCAGAGTCACTGGGTGTTCCACCGGTGATTATTGGTATGCTGGTGTTGGCAGTAGGAACGAGTCTGCCAGAACTTATTACTTCAATCTTTGCGGCCATGAAGGGCGAGGCTGACCTGTGTGTGGGAAATGTTATCGGGTCGAATATATTTAATGGTTTGTTCGTGTTGCCAATTAGTGCGCTTGTTCAGCCGCTAATAGTTCCCGAGGGCGGTATCTTAGATATTTTGGTCTCTCTGATCTTTGCCCTTTTCCTGGTTCCCATTTTTATCTTCGGTAGAGCGCTGATGAGCCGTCAGGTTGGGATCTTCTTCGTTGCAGCTTATGTTGCGTACATGTTTTTCCGAGTGAGTACTAGCTAAGCCTCAGCCAAATTATTTGATACCTTATAAATCATGGCCTACGCGTACTCCCGATTTTTCATTTCGATATACAATAGAGAAGCTATCCTTTCTGGAAGCCGATTAACATGAAACTCTATCACTGTAAAAACTCCCGTTCGCTGAGACCGCTATGGACACTCGAAGAGATGCAGCTCGATTATGAGTTGGTCACTATGAATTTTCCGCCGCGCTTTGAGCATAACGGCTACCTGGATGTTAATCCCCTGGGAACGGTGCCAAGCCTTGTCGATGGAGGTGTAACACTCACAGAGTCGACGGCTATCTGTCACTACTTAGCAGAGAAATATGGGCCTACGCCGCTGGCGGTTGCCTCAGATGAGGTAGATTATGGCGAGTATCTCAATTGGCTGTATCGTAGTGATGCAACGCTTACGTTTCCCCAAACTCTGGTGCTGCGCTATACCCGCCTGGAGCCGGAGGAGCGCCGGGTGCCACAGGTGGTGGAAGATTATACGAAGTGGTATCTATCGAGGTTGCGTAGTGTTGAGTCCGCGCTCGAGGACAGAGAGTATCTTTGTGCCGATCGATTCACGATTGCAGACATCGCGGTAGGGTATGCACTCTTTATGGGAATCTCTCTGGGGCTAAGCGAATATTACAAGCCCAACTGTCAGCGCTATCTAAAGAGTCTTATGGAGCGTGAAGGGTTTATTAGGGCGATGGCATGGGAATAGGCATATTGCCTAACACGGTTAACCCGCTTATCGAGCTATTGGGTCAAAACGCAGTACCAACCATCCTTCTTCGGTTTTTTTAGCTGTATTTTCGACCCCAGCTTAGCCTGATCGTCTCTGCGTGAGACGAGGCGCGGTGCCTTTAGCCGTGCATGGTCGTGCAGGGACATGGAATAGATGAATTTAGTCATCCCGAGGGAAAAACTACCGAAGCACGTGCTATGCTATCCATGGAACAACATTAGATGAGACCTGCCATGAGTTTAAGCCGCGAATTTCTCGAAGATCTGGAACTTCTTAACCTGTTCAACCTGGAAAGCTCTCAGGGTGGAATCAAGATTCATCATGAGGCGGCTCCCGAGCGTATCGCCGCTGCCAAGCGACTGTTTCAAAAAAACTTCATTACGCTTGAAGACGGCGGATATCTGACGACACTAGGTATGGAGGCTGCCGAACATACTCAGGCGCTAGTGACAATGCTGCAGGCTAAGTCTTAGGGACAATTTACAGCACCTGAATACGAGCTTGTCATGATCCGAACTCTGCTTTTGTGCCTTGCCATCGTTGGGGCTGCGCTTACTTCTTCAGCCCTTCCTGCCACTCTGGAAACTATGCTATGACAGGAATATTGCGTGCCGGGCGCACCGAAGAGGCAGATGCGGCGGTTGCAGAAAACTAGTCTTCGACAGAAATTCTTCTGGTTTCCCCCGGGATGGCGAAGAGGTCGAAGCCGCGAAGTTCTGCTGGTCTTCGTATTGGGTCAGATGAAATTGTTACCGGTACATGCACGCCCACATTGCGTTTTGCCTTAATCCTGTTGCTTAAAATATTGCGCCCACTTGCGGAGCTGAAGAACCAATAGGGAGGGAATGCCATATGTGGATTGTTAAGATTCCAGTATTGTGCATCCCGAGCAAAATGCACATCGTTCGGATCGGCATCTCCCATATGCAGGACAGTCGTGTCCTCATTCAGCGTTACTCGCCACACGATATTCTCGACGTCCAGGCGGCCCGTTGGCCAGCCGGAGTGTGGAATATGCACCGCCTCGATCTGTAGGCCCTCCATGCTCAGTGCTACCGGCGCGTCCTTATATTCCAGACTGACCCCAGTTACCCGATCGAATAGGTCGGCATCGCTATTGCCGCTCTCGCTGCGCATGGCGATCACCGCTTGATTCGGAGCGTATAGTTTGATGTTCGGTTGTTCTCTCAACAGCCGCACCATATCGCTGGGAGAGAAATGATCCCCATGATGATGGCTGACGAAGATGGCATCGACTCCATCGTAGGGAGCTACTCCGGCAAACAAGGCCTGTTCCATTTCCTCCGGTAGCAGCAAGTATTGTCCGTAACTATTTCGGAACAGCGGGTCGAAGAGAATCTTGGTGTCACCGTGTTCTACCATCAAGCCTTCGTTAGCCATGTAGTGCGCAGTCGAGTCATGGGCGAGCGCGCTCATGCCAATTACCCCGCAAGCGAGGCACGCTATAGTCTGAAGTATTTTCTGATGCATGATCTCTTTACTTGGCAATAGTCATTTCCTCCAGAAGATTCGTGGCGCCATCCATGTATTCCATTACCCAAAGCATATAGCGGGCATCGACTGAGATAGCGCGGTTCTTGGAATCGTCGAAGTCCCAGTCCCCGATAATGCTCTCGTAGACTCCGTCGAACAACAGGCCAACCAGCTGCGCTTTACTGTTCATGGTTGCGGTACCTGAATTGCCGCCGGTGATATCCAGTGTGCTCAAGAAGTTCACGGGTACTGTGCCTAGGGAAGGCAATACATAGTCGCCATATTGCTTTGCGCGAATCAGATCCAATTGCTTTGCGGGGGCATTGAATGGATCCAGGCCGGTGTCTTTACTCACGATGCCCTCCAGTGAGGTGAATGGCTGATTGGTCAGGCCATCTTTAGGCTGGTTGCCTCTCACCTGACCGAATGTAACGCGCAATGAACTATTGGCATCGGCATAGATGGGCTGGCCCAGGCTTCGGTTATAGGCGATCACCGCTTCCATATATTCGGGGCGCCAGCGTTGGAACTGCCCACTCAGCTCTTTGCGCTCTAGTTCGAGCGCCATGCGCTCGGCATAGGAGTCCACAGCATAACGAATCAGAGGGTCATCGCTGTTCTCAAAATCTTCTACAGAACTTTCCAGCCATGCCAATCGTGCGGCCTCGTCATCTAATGATGTCTGGGCATAGCTATCTTCGATAATCTGATCTACTTGACCCTGATCGATGCTACCGGAAATACCAAAGAAGGAATCTGTAGCTTGCGATCGATGCTGCTCGGGGAGTTCCGCGTATCTTGCGAGTAAGTAACTCAGAGTAGCCTTGTCGACGGTCTCGTCATAGCGTCGGCTAATGGTCTGCATCGACTGGCTTAGACGACGTAAGTCTCGTTCCTGATAACCCGGTTCGCGTTCTGCGTCGGGCTTTTGTTTCTCCATGGCTAGTCTATAAAGACGATGGGCAGCAGATGGCAGAGTTGCATAGCCCATATAGCTGCGCACCAGATCACGCTCGCGAGTTCCATGATTCGTCTCTATTAAATCTTGCAGACGTCCTATGGCTGGCGCATATTGCTGTCGCCTTGTGCTGTCGCTATTGATCCATTCAACTAGATCGGTTTCAGCCTGTCGGCGTCTATCTATGAAGTCACTCTTGTTGTAGCTCTCCACCATAGACTGAAAATTCTTTGCATAGTTATTCAGGCTGGCGAGAGTTCCTTCGTAGGCGATGCGCGCTGCACTGCCATCGGCGGAGTTTGCATTGATAATGTTGATTATGTCCTCTCGAAAACCCCGAGCCTGGGGGTAGTACCATTCGAATTCATTCTCAACCTCGGCAGTTGTGCGGTAGCGGTTCGTGCTGCCGGGATAGCCGACTCCCATGACGAAGTCGCCTTCTTCAACACCCGTAGCGCTTACTTCCAGGAAGCTATTCGAGGCATAGGGTACATTGTCTTCACTGTATTCTGCAGGACGCCCATCTGTGCCCACGTAGGCGCGGTAGAAACCGAAGTCACCGGTGTGTCGGGGCCATTGCCAGTTATCGATGTCGCCACCGTATTTGCCGATACTTGTTGCAGGTGCATAGACAAGACGTACGTCGCGAACTTCGAGACGCTTGATGAGGAAATATTCCAGACCCTGATGAAACGAAGAAACACCGCAGCGATGGTTGCCGGATGATTCACAGTCCGCGATGAGAGATTTTCTATTCGCCTCGATCATGTTGTAGCGATCTATTCCGGATGTTGATGCAGTTACGCCCGACAATACATCGGCGGTCACATCGCTCACTTCTTCGGTGACATAGACTCGCGTCCCCGGTGCCGTTGGAATTTCTTCGTTCAGTTGCTTTGCCAGAAAACCATCTGTCAGTAAATTATTCTCGGGGGTGCTGTTGTATTGCACAGAGCCATAGATACAGTGATGATTGGTTACGACCAGACCCTGAGGCGAAACGAAGGAGGCGCTACAGCCGCCCAGACTGACGACTGCGTTCATCGGGAATTGATCCAGCCTGCTGAGGTTTTCAGGATTGATCTCGAGCCCGAGTTGTAGCAACTGTTCGCTCAGATCGGGCAATTGATGGGGTTGCCACATGCCTTCGTCGGCGACCGAGTGGCCAGCAATAGCCGCAAGACAGACGATCGGGATTAAGGCTAGTCGATTAAGCAGTGCCGGCATTAATTGAAGCGTTGTAGTAAACATTGTTAAACCACCTGGGTATGGGTAATAGTTAATAGCGAAGAGGGTTGTTAAGTTCGATAAATGGCCTGCAGCTAGAGCTTAGTTAGCTACCCTGATTCAGCCAGCGATATGCTGCACATAATACGGATTGCCCATGGGATTTCGCAAGATATATACACAGCTTTCTACTCCAGACCTTCGAAATTGGGGCTTTCATGGGCTACCGCAGCTATCGGACTTCGCAGTCATAGACTTCGGGCGCGATAGCTTTTAGTCTACAGTTCGGTCAATCAGAATTTCAATCAATAGACCGGCAAGCTCACTTCTTCTGCCATTTTAGATAAGGCTGCGGAAGCGCTAAGCCGGCGCTCTCATAGGATCTTAGCTGATGCACAGTATGTTCAGAGTCTTGAA
>Ga0115566_10003984_pt1 | contig 11814 bp, 11 predicted proteins | sample COGITO_mtgs_1204_3_FD_87173 | JGI IMG/M metagenome (GOLD analysis project Ga0115566, IMG submission 87173) | Pelagic marine microbial communities from North Sea - COGITO_mtgs_120405 | ecosystem: Environmental > Aquatic > Marine > Epipelagic | place: Germany:Helgoland, sampling site Kabeltonne...
GAAGCCCTAGCCACATTGTCGTTCGACACCCGCCGCGGTCGGTTTTTCGAAAAGCAACTGATCGGGGCGCTGAAGATCATCCAGTCTGGAGACGTCGCGCCACGAAACATGACTGGCAGCTGGGCCGGGGCGATGGGGCATACGCAATTTATCCCGACCAGCTACCTTGCCTACGCCGTCGATTTTACCGGCGATGGCAAGCGCGACATCTGGTCGGACAATCCGGCGGATGCGCTGGCCTCGACAGCGAACTACCTGAAGAAATTCGGCTGGAAAAAAGGTCAGCCTTGGGGTGTCGAAGTAACCCTGCCTGATGGGTTCGACTATACGCTGGCGAAACGGACCAACCGAAAGCTGCCCTCGGCCTGGGGCTCACTCGGCGTCGACAGCGCATCCGGCGATCCGATCCCGGATCATGGCCCCGCCTCGGTTCTGCTGCCCGCCGGGGCGGACGGGGCCGCCTTCATGATCTTCGCGAACTTCGACGTGATCGAGCGCTACAACACTGCCGACGCCTATGTGATCGGGGTTGGCCATCTGGCCGACCGGATCGCCGGGGGCAGCCCGATCAAGGCCGGCTGGCCGCGCGAAGATCGCCCGCTAAGCTTTGATGAAAAGCAAGAAATGCAGAGACTTTTGACCCGCAAGGGATATTCCACCGGCGGCGTGGACGGGATCATCGGTCCGCTGACGATCAATTCGGTACGCCGGTTTCAGGCGTCAGTCGGGCTGATCCCGGATGGCTATCCGTCCAAGCGGATGCTGGCACGGTTGCGGGGATAGGGCAGGGGCCTCCGGATTGAAAATCCCTCGGTTCGTTGCTGCGAGCGGTGGCTGAAGGGGCCAGCCCCTCCAGACCTCCCCGGAGTATTTCCAAAAAGAGGAGGGGATTAAGCGCGTTTGCTGGCGATGTCGGTGATACCAAGCGTCGTCAGCACCTTGGCTTCGATATGCGCGGCGTCCAGTGCGGCGATCTCGTACATGCGCGCCGGGCTGGCCTGATCGATGAAGATGTCAGGCAGCACCATCGAGCGGTACTTGAGCCCAGACTCCAACAGACACTGTTCCGCCAGAAATTGCGCCACATGACTGCCGAATCCGCCGATTGCACCTTCTTCAATCGTAATCACAGCCTCATGATGGCGGGCCAGCTGTTCGATCAGGTCGTGGTCAAGTGGCTTGGCAAATCGCGCATCGGCAACAGTCACCGTGATGCCACGCACTGCCAACGCCTCGGCAGCCTTTGTCGCCTCAGCCAGACGGGTGCCGAAGGACAGCAGTGCCACGCGGCTCCCTTCACCGATGATGCGGCCTTTGCCAATCTCCAGCGGATTGCCGCGTTCTGGCAGATCAACCCCGACGCCATCTCCGCGCGGAAAGCGGAAGGCGATGGGCCCGCCATCGTGATCTGCGGCAGTTGCGACCATATGTGTCAGCTCTGCCTCGTCAGCCGCCGCCATGACGGTGAAACCCGGCAGATTTGCAAGATACGCGATGTCGAAGGCCCCGGCATGAGTTGCCCCATCGGCCCCCACCAATCCGGCGCGATCAATGGCAAACCGCACCGGCAGGCGCTGGATTGCAACGTCGTGGACAACCTGGTCGTATCCGCGCTGCAAAAAGGTCGAGTAAATCGCGCAGAACGGTTTCATCCCGCCAGCCGCCAGCCCAGCGGCGAAGGTCACGCCATGTTGCTCGGCAATGCCGACGTCGAAGCACCGGTTCGGGAAGCGTTCGGCGAACAGATTCAGCCCTGTGCCATCTGGCATCGCCGCAGTAACAGCGCAGATCCTCGGATCATCCGCTGCTTCGGTCATCAAAGATCGGGCAAAAACTTTGGTATAGGAAGGCGCATTCGACGCTGCCTTCTTTTGCTTGCCAGTCAGAACATCGAATTTCCCGACGCCGTGACCGCGATCCCGCGCGTTTTCCGCCGGGGCATAGCCTTTGCCTTTTTTTGTGATCACATGAATCAATACCGGCCCGTCTGCGCGCTCTTTCACGGTACGAAGCACCGGCAGAAGCTGCTCAAGATCATGCCCGTCGATGGGGCCGAGATAGGAAAACCCCAGCTCCTCGAACATCGTTCCGCCCACGGTCATGCCTTTCAACATTTCCTTGGCCCGGCGGGCACCCTCCTGAAACGGTTCGGGCAGCAGGCTGACTGCCCCCTTGGCGGCAGCCTTCAATTCCTGAAACGGGGCCCCGGCATAGAGGCGCGACAAATAGGCCGACATCGCCCCAACCGGAGGCGCAATCGACATTTCGTTGTCGTTCAACACCACGATCATCCGTTTGCCCAGATGCCCGGCGTTGTTCAGTGCCTCATAGGCCATGCCCGCGCTCATCGCTCCGTCGCCGATGACGGCAATTGCATCGCCCAAGCCATGATCGGGCGCGCCACCCAGATCGCGCGCCACGGCAAAGCCCAAAGCGGCAGAGATCGAGGTCGACGAATGTGCCGCACCGAACGGATCATACGGGCTTTCGGACCGCTTGGTGAAGCCGCTGAGCCCGTCTTCCTGACGCAGGGTACGAATCCGATCACGCCGCCCCGTCAGTATCTTGTGGGGATAACACTGGTGGCCCACGTCCCAGATGATCCGGTCGCGCGGGGCTTCGAACACCGCGTGCAGCGCGACGGTCAGTTCGACGACGCCAAGGCCCGCCCCCAGATGCCCACCCGTCTGGCTGACCGCGCTGATGGTTTCGGCACGCAGTTCATCGGCCAACCGCGCCAGCTCAGCGTCGCTCAGCCCTTTCAGGTCGACGGGCAGGGACACACGGTCGAGCGTCGGGGTGTTTGGTTGATCTGCGCGGTCGGTCATTTTGGTCCTTCAGGCGTCGCGGGCAATAACAAACCGGGCAGTGTCACGCAACGCATCGGCGCGCGGACCATAGGGCTCAAGCGCCGCAATAGCGTCTGCCACCAACGCTTCAGCCCGCGATTTCGCCCCATCCAATCCCAGCAGCGACACGAATGTCGCCTTGCCAGCCTCGGCATCCTTGCGCAGACGCTTGCCGGCCCGCGTTGCGTCCCCAATAACATCCAAGATGTCATCGGTGATCTGAAACGCAAGCCCCAGTGCAGTGGCATATCGGCCCAATCGGGCTGGATCTTCGCCCGCCAGACGCGCCCCGGCCATCGCCGCCCAGCCGATCAGCGCCCCGGTCTTGCGCGCCTGCAGGCCAGTGATCTGATCCAGGTTGAGCGGGATCAGAGCCATTTCCGCCGCAATATCCTCGGCCTGCCCCAGCACCATTCCTGCCCCGCCCGATGCCCGGGCGAGAGTTAGCGCAAGCTCCGCCCGGACCGTCGGATCGGGGTGGGTCACCGGGCCGCTCACCAGTTCAAACGCCAGCGACTGCAACGCATCGCCAACCAGAATCGCGGTCGCTTCGTCCCATTTGACATGCACCGTCGGCTGGCCCCGGCGCAGATCATCGTCATCCATCGCAGGCAGATCATCGTGGACCAGCGAATAGGCGTGCATCGCCTCAATCGCTGCCGCCGCACCGTCCGCTCGATCCTTTGGCACATCGAGCATAGTTGCCCCGGCAATCACCAGATGGGCACGCAGCCGCTTCCCACGGCTAACGGCATAGCGCATGGCGGCGGTCAGGTCTGTATCTGGAAATCCATCAAGCGCATCTTCAAGCGTGGCAGCTACCCGCGCAGCGCTGTCGTCCAGTGACATCTACAACCCGTCGACCGGCGTTGCCCCTGTTGCCTCACCCGCCTCGTTGGTCGTGATCTGGGCGACCTTTTCCTCCGCTGCTTTCAGGCGTGCCTCACAATGAGCTTTCAGCGCCGCACCGCGTTCATAAAGCGCGATGGACTTGTCCAGTGGCACATCGCCTGAATCCAGCTCGGCAACGACGGTTTCCAGCGCCGCCATCGCCTCTTCAAAACTCATGTCCGAGACTGTCTTGTCGCTCATCCGCCCCGCTCCATCAAAACCTGCACATGCGCCGCAACCCCGTCGGCCAGCGCATCCAGATCATAGCCGCCTTCGAGTGTCGAGACCACGCGCGCGGCCGAATGCGCCTCGGCCACGTCGCAGATCCGCCGGGTGACCCAGGCGAAATCCTCGGTGGTCCAGTTCAGATTGGCCAGCGGATCGGCCACGGCGGCATCAAACCCGGCCGAAATCAGCACCAGTTCCGGCGCGAATTCTTCAAGCATGGGGATAATCACCCGGTCATAGGCGGCGCGCATCTCGACCCCGCCCGATCCGGGATTCAGTGGCACATTGGTGATCTGACCATGCGCGCCAACCTCGTGACTGGCCCCGCTGCCAGGGTAGAGCGGCATCTGATGGGTCGAGGCGAACCGCACCCGCGCTTCGTCCCAAAGCAAATCCTGCGTGCCATTGCCGTGATGTACATCGAAATCCACAATCGCGACGCGCGACAGACCGTGATGATCCAGCGACCGTTTCGCCGCGATCGCGACGTTTCCAAACAGGCAGAAGCCCATCGCGGTCTCGGTCTCCGCATGATGCCCCGGAGGGCGCATCGCAACAAAGGCATTCGCAACTTCACCTGCCATGACCGCATCCACGGCCGCGGTGCAACCACCGACCCCGCGCAGCGCCGCCTCAAGCGAGCCGGGCGACAGATGCGTGTCCGCGTCCAGCGACGTCCAGCCCTCCGCCGGCATCGCCGCCTCAATCCGCGCGATATACTCTTCGGGATGGCAGCGCAGAACCTCGGCCCGATCCGCCAAGGGTGCCTCACGCCGATCCAGCCCATCGAACGACTCCCCGGCCAACGCGTGGGTGACTGCCTCTAGTCGGTCCACCCGTTCTGGATGACCCGGTGGTGTGACATGGCTAAGGCCACTTGGATGCGTGAATACTGCCGTTGTCATCAACGTGACCCTGTCATCATTGGTTCAAAAATACCGCGCTAGAGGCACGATTATTCGCAGAATAATCGACCCTAATCCGGGGCAAGCATATATCCTTCACCGCGGACGGTCTGAAGATAACGGGGCTGCTTGGGATCACTTTCGATCTTGCGTCGCAGCCGAGTGATCTGAACATCGACCGCCCGTTCCTGCGCCTGCCCACCGTCACGTCCCAGCTCCTCGACCAATGTGATCCGGGCAATCGGCTCGCCGACTTTGCCGGAGAAGATTCGCATCAGCTGGGTCTCCGTCGCAGTGAGGCGGATCAGCTCTTCGCCGCGCCACATCTCACCCCGGTCCATGTCATATCGCACCGGCCCCAGATGCAGCACCTTCGGCCCGGTCTTGTCCATGTCGGTCGGGACCCGTCGCAGGATGGCATTGATCCTGAGCAGCAATTCTTTCGGTTCGAACGGCTTGGCCAGATAGTCATCGGCACCTGCTTCCAGCCCCGCAATCCGCTCATCGGTCTCGCCTTTGGCGGTCAGCAGCATGATTGGCGTGGCAATCTCTTCGCGCAACGCGCGCGTCAGGCTGACCCCATCTTCGCCAGGCATCATGACGTCCAGCACGATCATGTCGAATTCCAGACCGTCCAGCAGGCGGCGGGCGTGCGCCGCATCGCGCGCCGCACTGACCCAAAAGCCATGCCGCATCAGAAACTTCTGCAGCAAGCCGCGAATACGCTTGTCATCGTCGACGATCAAAAGATGCGCTTCTTGTCCGCTCATGTCGCTCGCTCCTTCAGGCTGGCATAATGCGCCTTCAGGTCCGGGTCCATCATTGCCTCTAATACACGCCGGAAACCGACCACCGCTTCGGGACCCGCCGCGCGATAAGCGGCACGCATCCGATCCCGCTGCGCATCGGACAAAGTCTGTTCCAGCGCCGCCCCGGCCTCGGTCAGAAACAAGTGTCGTTCGCGCCGGTCCGCCGTGCCGACCCGGCTCTCCACCAGCCCATCCTCGATCAGGGTCCGCAGCACCCGGTTCAGCGATTGCTTGGTCACACCCAGAATCGACAGCAGATTGTTCACCGTCGTCCCCGGAGAGCGATTGATAAAATGCACCGCCCGATGGTGTGCCCGGCCATAGGCATGGTCCGCCAAAATCCGATCAGGGTCGGCGGTGAACCCGCGATAGGCAAAGAACATCGCCTCGATCCCCTTGCGCAACTGCTCGTCCGTCAGGAACAACAATCCCTCGCTACCACCACCGTCCGACATTGCCGCGCCTCCATCACGTTCGAGCGGACAATACGTCAGCCTTGTTGACATTCCAAGAATCAATCACTAGCAAACTTGCGAATTCGCGCAACAAAATGTCCGATACGGACTTATTTCGCGCAACTTTTGCAAACGGAGGCGACGATGACGGCCTATTCTGATCGCGATGGGAAAATCTGGCTAGATGGCAAAATGGTTGATTGGCGCGACGCCAACGTCCACATCCTGACCCATGCGTTGCACTATGCCAGCGCCGTCTTCGAAGGAGAACGCGCCTACAACGGTAAGATTTTCGAGTCTCGCAAACACTCCGAACGACTGCACTTTTCAGCCAACCAGATCGACTTCCAGATCCCCTGGACCGTGGAGGAGATTGAGGCCGCCAAGGCCGAGGTCCTGACCGCCAGCGGGTTGCAGGACGCCTATGTCCGGGCCATCGCCTGGCGTGGGGCAGGCGAAGACATGGGCGTCGCATCGGCGCGCAACCCGGTCCGCCTGGCCATCGCCGCTTGGGAGTGGGGGGCCTATTACGGTGACGCCAAGATGAAGGGCGCAAAGCTCGACATCTCAAAATGGAAACGCCCCAGCCCGGAGACTATCCCCAGCCACGCCAAGGCCGCCGGCCTCTACATGATCTGCACGATGAGCAAACACGCCGCCGAGGCAAAAGGTTGCAGCGACGCGATGATGTTCGACTATCGCGGCTATGTTGCCGAGGCGACCGGCGCAAATATCTTCTTTGTGAAAGACGGTGAGGTCCACACCCCCGACCCCGACTGCTTCCTGAACGGCATCACTCGCCAGACCGTCATCGGTATGCTGGAAGACCGCCAGATCAAGGTCCACCAACGCCACATCATGCCCGAGGAACTTGAAGGCTTCCAACAATGCTGGCTGACCGGCACGGCCGCCGAGGTCACCCCCGTCGGCCAGATCGGTGACTGGAACTTCGAAGTCGGCGCTATCACGCGGGAGATTTCTGAGGGCTATGAGAAACTGGTGCGGGCCTAACCCCCGCCCCAACAAGCCACACTCAAGATCCAAAATGGCCCGATTTTGAACCAACATTGTCGATAGTCAGTTCCCCGAATACTGGTAAGCGGGGCTGTGCAGATGTCGCCAATTCAACTCTTCCTGTCTTTCGCCGCGATCTGCGGCGCAGGCATTTGGCTGATGGTCTTTCAGGCTCAACAGGAAGATCTTGTCGACGCAGGAGACACTGGTGAGGTCGGGTTTTCCCTCGGCGGGCTACTGGGCGGCGGTATGCTGTCGAACTCGCAACCAGTCGTCAACGACGCCGAACAAACTCGTCGGTCCGAATTCTACGGCTGGTACATCACGTCGCCCGGTGTCATCAGCGCGGTCGACCAACTTCATTTGATTACAGACGTTGTCGATGGCTATCCGATGGCTCAACGACCACAGCGCCCCGCGTCGATGATTGCAATTCCCTCAACTACCTCCTGCGATTTGCGCCCGCTTGGCGACAGCGAGGTCCTTGCAAATGTTGTGATCGGTGAGGCTTCGGTTGACTCGGACCTGCACGTCTATTCCGACACGGTCATGGCGGCGGATACGGCGTACTGGATTGGTCAGACGCTGTTGAAATCCAATTTCATCAGTGACAGCGACATCGTCAAAGACCATCCCATGCCGATCGCTGATGTGATCATCACCGATACCTCGGGTCCGATTTATCTGCTTTTGCAGCATCAGTTCGGTAGCGTTCTTTGGAATATCCACCTCGCCCCCGGAGTTGAACTTGCTCATGTTGCCATGGTCGCGCGCGGACCCCGCGCCTTCAGCGCCCCAAGCGGTGCCTATGAAGTGCAAGCACTGGAACCCGGTGACGCCTGCGCCCCGGGTGCGGCCCGCAAACCGGCAAAACATTGGGAAATGCTCACCCTCGATATCGGATCCAGCCGCGACAACTATAGTGATCGGGCCAATGCCGACTTCGCAGCCTATGACGCCTGGTTCCGTAGAACTTTCGGGCAAGGCTCGGAAGACAATGTCGTCGGGGCGGCGAATGTCAGCCACGTGCTGATCGGTCCTGCACCCAGAACCCCGGAAACCCGCGTGCCCTATCGCCCGATCAGTGGTGCCGAGGTGCTGGTTACCGGCACCGACCACATTATCGCCCTGCCCAAAAAACAGCGTGTGGCCAAGATGATGGGGATTCAGCGCGCGCTGGCCGCCAAAGCCGCCGGAGGAAACCTCGCCATGCTGTTCCCCGAACCAATGATGCGGAGCCAGCCATGAAATATCGCATCTACGTCCTCCTTGCCGGCCTGGTACTGTGCATTCCGTTCTACTTACTGAATCTCAGCGCACTAGGAAAATGGGGCAGCTTCGAGCGCATGATGAATGGCAACGATGAAACAACTGCGCCCGGTAGCCTGGTGGACGCGGGTATTAGCATCAACCGCCTATGGGGTGACCATAAAAAAGCGAGCCAGAAGGCCGCAACCTTTGACCCTACGGCCCTGACCCGCCAGCGTACAATCACCCTGACCCGCCCTGTGAGCGTCACCGAGGTTCTGGCCGAAGATGAAGAGCCCCCGAAACCTGAATTCGGCGACCTCTACATTATTGCACGTGCACCAACGCATTCGATGAAGGACTGCCCACAGATTTTGGAGACGCTTGCAACAATCTGCCTGGTTGGCAGGACCGAGATCGATAACAAGAAAAACGGCCAACGCATTCTCACCAGCATCTATAGCTATGCGCCCGCCTATCCGATGGGCGATCTGTCGACCATCAAAACGGCGACTGTCGAAGTGTTCCCGATGCGGTTCAATCGCGACACGAGCTTGGAGCGCGCGCCTGTACAAAAACTGCCCGAACTGCGCGCGAAGATATACCAGCAGGCGCTGGACGCGTGCGAGACGTTGCGTGAAAGGGTTGGCAGCTGCGTTATCAAGTCAATGAAGATTGACGAGAGGCCGCTCGAAGACGAACCGAATATGACCCGCGTCCGGGTTTCGGTGCAACTGGCATGGCTAAAAAATGACGTGCATGGCCCTGATGTGTTGGCGGGGCTGGATTTCACGCCCGAGCAGACAGCAACCGCCGCACCCCCCAAGGCCGGATTCTTCGACAAGGGCGGGCTTGCCAAAGTCTTCGGCATGTTCAGAAAGTCTTCGGACCAAACCGCCGATTCTGCTCAGAACGCCGAGCCCCCGCGCGTTCTCAACGGCGGTGGCGCCTTCAAACCCGCGGGCGGTGCGGCGTTCAAATCGGTTGGCGGCGGCTAGGGGAAACCCAGAGGGCCAAGATCTCCGGCTGACACCTGCGGATCAATCCCGATGCGCCGATGGTTGCTATCCTCAGGGCTTCGCCTGTTCGCGCCGGAAACTGTTTCCCAGACAGTTTCTGTTTCGCCGCTCACCCTTGCGGCGTCATCACTTTCCGGCCCTTCCCGCGCTCCAGCCCCAACTGCCGTTCGCGCCAGATAATCAGCACACCGCCCGCCACCACCAATGCGGCCCCGCCCAGCATCACACCAGTGGGCACTTCATCGAACAGAAAAAACCCGATGCCCAGCGCCAGCAGCATCGAGGCATAATCAAACGGCGCCACGACCGAGACATCGGCATAGCGATAGGCGCTGGTCGCGAACAACTGCGCAACTCCGCCCAGCAATCCCGCGCTGACCAGCAGCGTGGCCTCGCCCGGTGTCGGCCAGACCCAACCAAAGGGAATTGTCAGAAGCGACAGGCACGACGCGGTGACCGAAAACCAGAACACGATCGCATTCGTCGATTCCGTTACGACCAGCTTGCGCACAAAGACCTGCGCCAAGGCCGCACAAACCGAGCTTGCCAGGACGACCACCGCCCCTAACGCCAACCGATCATTGCCGCTTTCCAGTCCGCCAAGCCGAGGAGACAGGATAATCAGGACCCCGGCGAGGCCAAGTGCCACTGCCGTCAGACGAAACGCCCGTACCCGTTCCCCAAGAAACATCGCGGCGAAAATCACCACCAGCAGGGGCGTGGCATATTGGATCGCCTTCACCTCGGCAAACGGCAGCAGAGCGAGCCCGGTAAAGCTCAGCCCCATCGCCGTCGTTCCAACCAAACCGCGCCAGACATGGGCCATCGGCTCGACCACCCGCAGACCACCGCGCAGTTCGCTCCGAAGGATCAACGCGCCAAGGATGACCGGGATCGCAAAGAGAGATCGAAAGAAAACCGCCTCGCCCGGTGGCACATGGTCCGAGGCCGACTTGACCAGTGCCGCCATGATGACAAACAACGTGACGGCAACCAGCTTCAAGGCGATAGCGCGAAATGGCTGGGCCGAGGTGGCGTGGCTCATTGCGCATCCAACCGGGCCGCAGCCCAGCGACCGGCATCTGCCACCGCCGGATCCGAATCTCCGGCGAGAGCCCGCGCCACCGGTGCAAGTGCATCCATCCCGGAATTGCCCACCGCATAAGCCACGTTGCGTATGAAGCGGTTACGTCCGATCCGCTTGATGGCCGAGCCGGAAAACATCGCCCGAAACCCCGCATCGTCCAACTTCGACAGTTCGGCCAAAGGCGGTGCACGCAAATCATCCCGCGCGGCGTATTTCACCTCTCGGGCCTCGGCTGCAAACTTGTTCCACGGACAGACCGCCAGGCAATCATCGCATCCATAAATCCGGTTGCCCATCAGCGGACGCAGCGCCTCATCGACTGGCCCGTCATGCTCAATTGTCAGATAGGAAATGCACCGCCGCGCATCCAGCTGAAACGGGGCCGGAAATGCATTTGTCGGGCAGATATCCAGACAGGCCGTACAGGATCCGCAATTCTCAACTTCAGGCGCATCAGGCTCTAGTTCCGCCGTCGTGAAGATCGCCCCCAGAAAAACCCAGTTCCCCAGATCGCGTGCCAAAAGGTTGGTGTGCTTGCCCTGCCATCCCAGGCCAGCGGCCTGCGCCAGGGGTTTCTCCATTACCGGCGCGGTATCGACGAACACTTTTATTTCGGCACATCCTGCTTCATCGATCAACCATCGCCCCAATCGCTTGAGCCGTTTCTTTACCACGTCATGATAGTCCCGGTTCTGTGCATAAACGCTGATCGTCGCCCGGTCCCGATGCCCCAGAACTTCCAGCGGATCGTGCTCCGGCGTATAGGCTTCGGCCAGCATGATGACCGAACGCGCCTCGGGCCACAACGCCTCCGGATCGCCGCGCCATTCCACCCGCCGCTCCATCCAGTCCATCTGCCCGTGACGCCCGGCATTCAGCCAGGCGCCCAATCGCTCAGCCGCTTCAGGAATTGCATCTGGCCTCGTCACTCGACACTTCGAGAACCCTTCCACCAGCGCCTGATCAACAAGCCGCACCTTCAAAGAAGAGCGCTCTGACCCCGTCATTGGTTCTCAAATCTCCTCGGGGTCGTCATTGGGTGCCCCATTGGTCCAAGCGACAATGACGACGGGCAGACAGCCCCCAGCTGGCTGCCTCAAAAATCAAGGTCAGCATAATGCGCCGGCGGCGGGAACCCCGGCACCGCATCGGCCAGCAGCGACCTGAACGCAGGCCGGGACTTAATCTTCGCATACCAATCCCGCACGCCGTTCACCCGCGTCCAGTCCACGTCCGAGATGTAATCCAGAGCGCTCAAATGCGCCGCCGCTGCGAAATCGGCGAGGCTCATCGCATCGCCAGCCAGCCA
>Ga0115566_10003985_pt1 | contig 11814 bp, 10 predicted proteins | sample COGITO_mtgs_1204_3_FD_87173 | JGI IMG/M metagenome (GOLD analysis project Ga0115566, IMG submission 87173) | Pelagic marine microbial communities from North Sea - COGITO_mtgs_120405 | ecosystem: Environmental > Aquatic > Marine > Epipelagic | place: Germany:Helgoland, sampling site Kabeltonne...
AAGAAGAAGAGGAAACAGTAGAAGTAGAAGTAGAAGAGAGTAAAGAAAAAGAAAAGAAGAGCGAAAGCAAGAAGAAGAAGAAGATGACTCGCGTGGAGAGGCTGCGAGAGTATTTCAAGCTTCCGTCGGACGAGGAGCTGCTGGACGAATTCCTTTGCGCGTTGCACAAGAAAATTTTGTTGCAAGGACGGATGTACGTCTTCAACAATTTCGTGTGTTTCTATTCGAGCGTGTTCGGATATCAAAAGCGGAAACGCATTCCGTTCAAAGATGTGACGCTCATGGAAAAAGCGAAAACGGCGGGTATTTTCAACAACGCGCTTTATATTGTGCACAAAGGCGGGAAGAGAGAATTTTTCACGAGTTTTATTTTCCCGGAAAAAGTGTTCAAGTTTCTCGAACAGCAGTGGAGAACGAGTAGTGATTACGGTAGACTCTTCAGAGGACATCGAGGGCACCATTCCATGGACTTTGACGCGACGTTGAGACGGAGGGAGGAACAACAAATGCTCGCGCAACTCGGAGATTCCGATCAATCCGATACGGAGGATAACTCCGAGGAGAGGAAAATAATCAACATGCTCGGCAATCAAAGCTTGACGAATACGCCAGTTCTGGATTCAGAGCTCACGCACGAACAAATGAAATCACTCAGGATACGAAGAAGAATGGGCGAACGTCGCGAATCTGTGGAAGATAACACCGATGATCTGAGTTCAAACAATACCGCGACTACCGGAGAGAATACTGTTGAGGAAAACGAAGCCACTTCCGAGAAGAGACGCGCGAGAACGTCAGATTCCATCACTGATAAAGAGGAAGAAGAAACAGAAAAAGGAGGAGAGAATAGAGAAGAAGTTGAGAACGAAATTGAATCCGATGACTTTGGCGAGATACCGAGTATCCAAACGTTGCCTGAAGTTGATGGGAAAGACGAGAGCGCGAGAATACCCGATGAATACGGTAAAGCATTGGTGAGCGCAAAATTCGATTGCACCCCCAAAGAATTCTTCAAAGCGTGCTTTTCAAACTCGGCGACGAACACGTTCTTTCTCGCGCAATCAAAAGCGTCTGGTCAGACGAATTTCTCGTGCACGGAGTGGGCAAAACACTCTCATTATGGGTTTTCGCGGGACGTTAAATTTGTCGCACCGGTAAATTCAACTTTCGGTCCTAAAGAGACGCGATGCGTGCAGACGCAAACGTATAAACTCTACCCGGACGATAATTTAATTATTGGTTACTCGCAAGTTCAACTCGATATCCCGTACGGAGATTACTTCTCCGTGGAATCCAAATGGAATTGCGTTCCGCTTTTCACCGAGGGCGATCGTAAAATGAACGGATGCGAAGTTACGTTTCACGTCCACGTTTTGTTTGAAAAATATACGTATTTACAGTCTGTGATTCAATCGTCGGTACTCTCGGAGACCAAAGAAAGTGCCGAAGTGTTCTTGAACGCCGCTAAAGACGTATTAAACAACAGTTCGAATAGTAAAAGTAGTGCAATGTCCGAAGAGAAAAGCGCGACGTTCTTGGAAAGGTTGTCGAAACGATTTTCGATCGACGTGACCAAGGTGAAAATCCCAGAAGGTTCGCGCGATGCCGTTTTTAGCATGCTCTATCCGTCAGTAGGAAAAGATTCGGACGATACCATGCAGCCAGCTTCAACAACTACGCACCAGACCACTACTTCTTTGTCCACGCAGAAAAATACAAAGGATAAGCTCGTATCCGGCGCGCGGCGCACGAAGGAACTGGCGATGAAATTCTTCGGGTTGTTTACGTTTCAGAATTTGTTGATGTTTGTGCTCTTTGTAGTCGTAGCGTGGACGCTCTTAGCGATGTGCGCGAGTTGTGCACAAAAGCTCTGGTACGTCGCGAAGTATCCGTTCGTTGTTGTGTTTGGAGATAGCGACGCAAACTTGGAAAAATATTGGAAACGTCGAATTACAATTTTGACGCAAGAGCTCGGCGCTCTCGAACGAAAAGTTCAGTTAGTAAGCAAAGAAATAACGTTCGCGAAGCAAAGCTTGAAAGAAGCCTCGGGCTCGTAAACAAACATAGCTATATAATAGAAAAGCATCTATGTAGCAGTCATTATTTGTGTATGAAATATGTATCGCGCATTTCTACAATCAGCAGCATCCCCATAAAAAAACAACTAAGGCTTCAAAGCACGCGGGCGTTCAAGATGTCTCGGTATAACAAACGCATGAAAAAAGTCGTCTCGTCCGGGTTCGCCACCCATAAAATCGACGCCGATTCTCTCACTTTACTGTCGTTACCGGTTAGCGTAAATCTATCCCCTACGTGTAAAGTTTGTGATCCTTTCACCTTCAAGTGTTTCATGAGCGCTTGCAAACCGATGTGCTTGTTTCCTACGTCTACAAACACGTCGTTACCTCCGTTGAACGCACAAAACGGAATATCCGATGTCGACAACTCCGCTTGCGCAGCTAACGCCAACTCTTCGAGATTTTCGTAGATAGTATCCGTGGTTGGGATGACACCGACCGCGTATTCTTTACGCATAACGTCGCAGTCTACGCCTAAATATCTCGAGTATCTCGTCAAGAAAATCTCCGCTCTGTCCAAAAAAGCTTGCAAATCCTTCCCTTCTCTCCATCCGTACTGCTCTACGGTCGCCCATTCCTCGTTTGGCACGAATTGAAGCCCATAAGTTTCGTTCACGTTCAACAAATAGTTGCATTCGCCACCCATGACGTGGAAATACTTCGTGATGTTTGGCGGTAACTTTTGCTTTTTGAACTGGTCCAACAAACCTCTGGTTCTTTCCTCAAACTTCTCCGGCTGCCCTGGATATCCCGCCGCGGTAACAATAGCGACGTGAATTCCTAACTCCATCAGCTGAATAATCTTATCAATCATTTTATTGTCGTCTTCGAAATGTTTCCCGTCTTGATACAAGGTCCCGTCAGCGTCGAAAGTAACCAGCCTCACGTCCTTCGCCGAGACGTGCACCTGCGCTATGTTCAAAATATGTCTGATCTCCGCAAAGTTCGGCAAAACGTACTGTCTCTTCGTCAAATGCGAAAACTCGTCGTACTCTTTCAACGCTTTCGTAAGCGGTAACGAGTGGAAAAAGTATCCAACCTGTGGGACCATTTTGTGCAATCTCGTGAACTGTCTGCGTTCTTTCGGGAGTTGCAGCGTTTCATCGATCCATCCTTCTACTTTTAGCATAACCTCTTCCGTCGTGTGCGTCTTGTGCATTTCGACCATGAACTCAATCAAAGCGTCTTGCTCTTTTAATCTACCTTTCCTTCTCAAAACGGTCGAGTCCGTGAGCGATCCAGCTCGTGGTAAGTCGTTCGATCTCACTTGTCTCTTTATTAACTCTCTCATGTATTGCGCAGCTCTGCCCATTTTCTCCTCGTCCGTGGATTGTAACACTTCTTCGTTTTGCTCTCCTTCTTTCATCGGCATGAACTGCTTGTAATCGTACTCTCCTCCTCCGTTATCGTTATTCTTATTAGAAGAAGAGGAGGATATCGCCGCTACTCGATGATGATGATGATGATGTCTTCCTCTTTGCTTTTGATGATGATGAGTGGTAAACACATTTTTTGAATCTCTTTTCGACGACGTCGTCGTTTTTATCATCATCATCATCATCGACGACGACGACGAAGAAGAGGACGACGCCATCTTCATCATCGAGCAGAGATGAGAGAAGCGCGAAAGATATATTCTTCACGCGCACAAAAACACTCTCTCTCTTTTCTCGTCTTCTGCCGAATATAATTACTAATTGTGTGTGAAGTGTCGTTAAATCGAATATCCTCATCAAAAGGATTCCTCCTTTTTCATCAAATTTCGTGTGTTTTTTGCATTTTTTTTGCTGAATTTTTCTCCGCACTCCTTGAAACCACCACGAGAATGCAGATGATGATGAATAGAAACAACAACAACAACAACAACATCTATTGTCAATTTACGTCGACGACGATCGCAAACGGGGGAAATCACCCGCCCGAGTGCAAGTGCTACTCACGAATTTTATCGTCCTACGATCAATCTTTAGAGGAACTCAAGTTCCAAAAGTCCGCGTGTCATTTCGCGCAGATTGGAAACGTCGAGAAACTGAAACAGTTATTGGAGAACGATTTCGAGCGATGGACAAACTCCATCGACACTCAACTGAGCGGATTGACGCCGTTACACTACGCGTCCAGGAACGGCCACTCGGAGTGCGTGAAGTTATTGCTGGAGAAAAAGTATGCATGCAAGGTGAACGCGAGGACGACATCGGGGAACTCGACGGCGTTGATGCGAGCGAGTGCAACTGGGGAGGCTGAAATAGTCGAGATGTTGTTGAAAGCGGGGGCGGACGCGAGCTTGAGAGATGACGATGGAGAGACCGCGTTGCATAAAGTGTACACGTTTATTCGACAGGAAAAACGACGAAATGAAGATTTTGAGGAGGAACGAAGAAAACGAGCGGAAATGAAATTTGAGAAGATTGTGAAAGCGCTCGTCGCGAATTATCCGGAAGCGACGACGGTCACGAATAGAAGAGGCGAGAAGCCTTGCGAACGAGAGATTTAGATGTAGCGAATAGAGTAGATTGAAAATTAAGCAGTGCAAGCGAAATAGAATTTAGTTATTATTCATGGTAATCTCAGCCGTCCCAGGAAAGCGTATTCATCAACGCCGTTCCAGATTGGTAAATTTCCTTCACCATCTCCATCACGTCTTCTTTGTCTTCGTCTTTGAGAAGTCTCGAAAATTTTTGCGCAAACTTATCCGGATGCCATCTCTTTGCGAGTTCCCGCTTCGCTTTTTTCCTCCCGTTTTCATCCTCAGAAAACGGACCACGGTTAGAAATCAAGAACGTGAGTAAACCGGCTCCGGAGGATGGAAATGGGACGTCCTGAAAACGTAAAACGCGTCTTTGTTGTTTCTCGTTTTCGTTTTCATTCTCGTCGTCGCCGCGAGAGTCTTTCCATTTCTCTTCAAACAGTTTCCATTCGGTTTCCAATTCCGTCCAGCTCTTCTTTCTGGTTGAAACCGTAACATTCTTTTCTCTTCGTCTCCGCATCACCACGCTTGGCGACTGCCATTTATCGTTCTCATCACCTCCTATAGTCTCATCGTTCTCATCGTTTTTCTTCTTCTTCTTCTTCACTCTCTCTCGAAAAGCCGCTCTCGGATCGAACGTCTTCTCCTCAATCTTCTTCCGCCTCCATTCGACCGCCTCTCTTCTCGCTCTGTTCCTTTCTTCTCTGCTCTTATTCTCGTTGTTGTTCTCGTCCTCCTCCTTCTTCTTCTTTTTGTTGGTGGTATCCTCTTCTTCCTGATCTGATCCGAAACGCGGAGTTACAGAATGAACGACATGCGAAGAAGAAAACGTTTGTTTTTTCGCCCGTTCGATTTCTCGCTCGATCTCTTCTATTACGAGCGCGGCGCAATTCTCACCACCGTTCTCTTCCTCCTCCTCGCGATCATCGTTCATTCTCTTCAAAAACTCTTTTGAATACGTGCGTCGTCGTGTGTATTCATTATTCAAAGGAAAACAGTAAACAACAGAGAAAAGATCACAAACAATGCGTTTTTTTTTTTTTTGCAGAGAGGCAGGCAGAGAGACGAATTTTTGTGAGTCAGAGAGAGAGAGAGAGAGAAAGGAGGCTGATGCTCAAATTTTTGCATGAAAAATTTCCGACTCGAACGTCATAACATCGAGTCGAGTGTGATATAAACACATAAGGACATAAGGACGTGTTATAAAACCCCAACAAAGAAGAAAGAAAGAAAGCAATCATGTCTGAGTGAGTAGTCGTTCTCTTCGTTTTGCTTCTCTTGTTCTCTCTCTCTCACTCTCTTTCGCGTTTCTTTTCCGAGAGAGAGAGGAGATTTCTGTCATCCTCCTTCTCTCTCTCTCTGTCTAGGTCTTTGCGCTTTCCGCACGATTTGGAATCTGATCTTTCTTTCCTTTTTCCTTTTAAATGTCTTTACGCCGAACAACAACGCTGACTGTTATCATCTTTCTTTCTTTCTTTCTCTCTCTCTTTAATGAATGCTTTATAGCGATGAAGCCGAAGAAATTGTCGAAGAAGTCGCGGTCGAAGAACCGGCTGGAGATGAACCGATGGACCTCATGAGCGCGTTGCAAATCGTGCTCAAGAAGTCCTTGGCCGAAGACGGCTTGCACAGAGGTCTCAGAGAGGCGTGCAAGACGATTGAATCCAGAAAGGCGTTGTTGTGCGTTTTGGCGCAAGACTGCGACCAAGCGGATTACACCAAGTTGATCCAAGCGTTGTGCAACGAAGCGAACGTGCACTTGGTGAGAGTGCCGTCCGCGGTGTCTCTCGGCGAGTGGGCGGGCTTGTGCAAGCTCGACGCCGAAGGCCAAGCGAGAAAGGTTGTCAAGTGCTCGTGCGTTGTCGTCTCCGATTACGGGGAGGAAACGCCGGCACTCGGCGTCTTGCAAGAATTCTTGAAGACTGCTTAATTTCGCACGTCTTTTTCCTCAAAGCGGAGTGTACGTGGGATAGCCCGAAGCGAATGCGAAAGGCGTTTGTTAGATACGTTGTTATTTACAAAACCTTATCCTTATACATGATGAATCATCGATTTTACTCTCTATATCTGCATAAACTGCTACTCCTAAAAGCTATTGCCGCTACTTTTCTTTTTATTACTAATCTAAACACGCTTTCACGTTCACAACTTTGAGAGGAAACCGCCATCGCAAGTTAAGGTGGTGCCTGTCACCCAGCTCCCAGCAGATGAGGCTAAATACACAGCCGCACCACCCACATCGGATGCCCTCCCTACTCTTTTAATTAATAAGCCGTTCGCCATGATGTTATCTTTCACGTCTTTTCCATACACATCTAAACTATCCGTCATTTTCGTCGGAAAGAACCCGAGCGCAATCACGTTCACGGTTATATTCCGCGACGATAACTCGTCCGCTAACTTTCTACTCAAATGATGCAACGCCGCCTTAGACGCGTCGTAGCTGAACGTTGGAAATTTTTGGGGCTTTAGACCTGCAATTGAACCGATATTAATAATCCTAGACGGGGTTCCTCTCTTCCTTGACGAATTTTCCATCAAATCAGCAAACTCGCGGGACAATAGGAACGGGGCAACCACGTTTAAAGCGTGCGTTTTGTAAAAACCTTTCTCCGAATGCGACTCGAACGGCTCACCCCACGCGACACCACTGTTATTTATCAACACGTCTAAATACTCGTATCGACGTTTGAACTCGTTCGCGAGATTCTTACATCCATCCTCCGTGGATAAATCGGCCTGGATGAAGTCACATTTCAATCGTTTCGATATCTTTTCCCCGTCGTTTTTGTTTCTGGACGCGATGCACACGCGCGAGCCTCGCTCCAAAAACGTCTCCGTGAGCATCAATCCGACGCCTTTAGCGCCTCCGGTGATTAATACTGTCTTCCCAGAAACCGAGAATAACGGATCTTCTTTGCTCATGTGAATAGATTTGCTTTTTTATGACGCGTACAGTGACAGTTGCAAAGTTCCTGTTAGAGTGTGCAACACTATTACTACTACTTCTACTCTAAAAAAACTACTGGTAGCGTAAACTATCGTTCGCCAAACTTTCCGTCTCCGCGACCATCTTTCGTCCTTTCACCTCCAACGCTTCCTCGAACGCTCACGCTTTCGCTTTTCGAGAAATTTTTGCTGTGCTTATCGAAATCGCTCACCCAATCGACGCCGGCTTTCGAAGAGGAACTCGTTTTATTCGCGTTGGCTTTCACTTTTTGCAGCAACGAAACAATCCTTTCTTTTTGCGTCTGGTTGAATACGTCGTAATCGTGCGATACCAATAACTTTTCGACAAAATCAAAGAGTTGATCGACGATCGATTTCGCCCACATTTTCGTCCGCATCGAGCTTTCGGCGACCGCTAAACAGTCGATTAAAGCTTCGCGGATTTTCGAGTGCATTTCTTCCAATTCTCTCGCCGAGGCTGTTTCCGCCTCCAAAGCTTGCAGAGCGCACTTCAAAGCCTCCTCTTTCTCTTCTTTTGGAATGTGTTCGTTTTCCTCTATTTCCGTTTCTAATTTTCGTTTCATTACTTCCTCCGAATCTCCTTCCGAGTCTTCTTCTTTTTTCCTTTTCGGCGCCTCCTCGAACGCCTTCCTCAGACGTTTCGTCGACGCGTTCAGCGTAAACGAATCTTCGCTCGCGGCAATCTCTCGCATCGTTCGACAATACAACTCCCACGCGATCATCTCCGCGGTCACTTTCACGTTCTTCCCTACGATTCCATTTTCTCTCAACTCTTCTATCGCGTCGAAGAGATTACAAAAAATCGTCGCCGTCTCTTTCTTCGACGAGAAAGAGAGGAGATACTCTTCGGAGGACTGTGGAAAATGCGTTGCCATCGCTCGTCTCATCACGAGTAAAATCTTCTTCCCGTGTTTCCGTTCCAACGCGCTCGCGTGTTCCGGTTTTGAAACCAGTTCCAAAAACGCTCGAGAGCACGTCAAAAACTTTTTCTCCACGTGTTTCGAGAGTTTCTCCAAACGGTCGTCCATCGATGATACCGACGACTTTACTCCCACTCCCTTCAGTTTTTCTTCTTCTTCGTCATCATCATCATCAAACTTCCTCTTCTTCTCGGTGTGCCTCGTCTCGTCGTCTTCTTCTTTTACGTTTACTTTCGCCTTTAAGGAGGCGGACGCCAACGGAGGCAAAGCGTCAAATAAACCCATTTTAATTTCTCTCTCTCTCTCTCTCCGTGGAGCAGACAGAGTGTGGTTCGTTAGAACGAGTAAACAGTTGTGTCGTCTTTGCTTTTCCAATTCGGCGGCACAAAAAAAACACGAACGAAGCACACGGAAGAGAAAATGATGACTAAGAAGAAGCTGTCGTTGCGCTGAAAATGCCGAGAATACTGGCCAACTCGAGCTCGACTCGTTCGCGCTCCTCCGACGTTTTCTTTTCTCTTAAAAGGAGCGAACAACAACAGCAACAACAAGGACAACAGAAGTGGAATCGAATCGATGAAAATTCTCACGAGAACGAGAAGGAGGAAAAGGAGGAAGACGACGACGACGATATTCGATTAACGTTCAACGATTTAGCGCTACCAGAACACATCGTTTTAGGTCTCCAAAAGTGTGGATTTATATATCCGTCCCCGGTGCAAGTCTCGGCGATTCCTTTGGAACGGTTAGGGAGAGATGTTTTAGTGCAAGCGAAATCGGGGACTGGGAAAACAGTCGCGTTCGCCTGTCGACTTTTAGATTCAGTTTTACTGACGAAAGTAGAAGCAGATGTCGATACTTTTGCGATCGATGAGAGGGGAGGAAAAAGAGTAGATGTATCTTCGTCCGTGAAAGCGATGTGTATCGCGCCGACGAGAGAGATTGCGTTACAGACGGCGGACGTGTTACGAACGCTGGCGACGGCGTGTGCGGGAAGCTCGAAAGGTCGATTTAAACAAGAACGGCTGGCGTGTTTTCTAGGCGGTTTACCAGTCGCAGACGACGGACGCGCGATGAAAAGACGGCCGGCGTGCGTCGTCGGAACGCCCGGGAGAATGAAGCAGCTCGTAGAGATGGACATTTTGAGAACCGATCAAATACGAACGGTAGTTTTAGACGAAGCAGATCAGTTGTTGACGAAAACTGGGTTTTGCCAGGACGTTTTGTTTTTGATACATGCGGCGAGTCACAAGCAGAGACAATTGATCGCGTGTTCGGCGACGTTCTCGAAAAACGCGAGGAAAAGAATGGAGAGTTTGACGACGAGAGACGGTAAACCGAGCGCGATTGAGAAAGTGAGCTTGTGCGAAGAGACGGTGGCGTTGAGAGGAGTGAAGATGTGTTATCGGTTCATATGTCGTCGCGAAGAGGCAAAAGAGGAAGATGAGAAGGAAAAAGAAGGCGACGATAACGACGGTGATGACGATGATGACGGCATGCGCCTTCTCGAAGAAAAGGCGGAGACGTGCATTGACATTTTCAACTCTGTTCGTTTTCACCAAGCTGTTATCTTTGTTGAAAGTCGAGACCGAGGCGAGAAACTCTCCGCAATAATGATCAAGAAAGGAGGCTTTAAAACGGCTTTCACCTCGGGAAAGCTTCCACAGCGCGAACGAATGAATGTCATGCAACGCTTTCGCGACTTTGAGCTTCGCGCCATCGTATCGACCGATTTAATCTCCAGAGGCGTCGATTGCGAACGGGTGAATTTAGTCATCAACGTCGATTTACCGAGAGATGGTCAAACGTTTATGCACAGATGTGGACGAACGGGGAGATTTGGTACTTCCGGTGTCGCCGTCGCCGTTCTCGAAGACGAGAAAGAGTTGAAAACGCTGAAAGATATGCTCGATAAAACATCCAAGGAAGAATCTGAACGCTGGAATATCGAAGAAGGTGATGAAATCGACGACGAGTATCGAAGCGGAGAAAAATCCACGCGAGCCGCGTTTTGCAATCTCGAAAAACTTCCCGATACAGTTCCAGAGAGTTGGTACGCGTACGATCTCGAAGAAAACGACGAGAAACGGCTTCAGGCTTTACATTTAGAGGAGGAAAAATTAGCGCTTTTAGAAACATCTAGCGAAGAAGAAGAGGAAAGTAGTAGTAGTGGTAGCAGTAGTAGTGGTAGTAGTAGTAGCAGCGAAGGTGAGGATAGTGAAGGAGAATACGACGACGACGAGGACGAGGACGACGAGGAAGATTTCGAGGAAATTCAAAGACAGTGGAGGGAAAAACGCGCGTACGCTTCGTGGTGGTGGTGGCACGAATATCGCCAAAAAGTCGGACCGGCTTTCGTCGTCCCTCCTTTTTAAAAGTCGTCGGGCGTTTTTCATCCGCGAGCGCGCGCATCTATGTAAATGTATTTTCAATTCACATTCGTCTAATGTATGTATCTCAGCAAATGTATTATCAAGCGCTCGCGTGTTTCTGCTTCTTTTCCGCGAGCGCTGTCATTTTTTCTTCTTCTTCAACGCCGAGACACAAACAACGAACTCTCTTTTTGTTTTACATCTTCTTTTCCTTTACCAACCGCAACCGAATCCTTCCTTTCAAATCTTTCGCGCTCTGAATGCCTCTCAAAACCTCTCCGTTCTGTTCGATTTGAACCTTACTTTCCTTCATCAGTTTCACCGCGACGTCTCGAGTCGCGTCCATGAATCCCCGCCAGTTTGGATTTCCCTTGAACACGTGTAATCTGGGAATCTCCGACGGTCAGCACGTCTTCTCCAAGCCTCTCTTTCCGAGCACTTCCATCGTCGCCGTTTCTATTCGTTCTTTCACAGAAAAATCTGTTTGCTTTCCGTCGTCTTTCTCCAAAGTCGCTCTTCTCAAAGCTTCTTTCTTCTTCGTCTTTGTCTTTGTTAAAGGTTCTCTCATGATTGATGATGTTTTGACAAAAACAGTTATTACAGTTAGAGAGAGACGACAAGAGGAAAATGAGAGCAAACCATGGAGAGCAAAAAAAGAGCAAAAAAAAGAAAAATCGAGAAAAAAAACAGCCCAAAAAACCTCCTCTTTCTCTCGCTTTGAAACGACGAACTTTGACACAAAACAACACACATTAGTGCGCGTGCTTCGAGATATTCTTCTTCTCTCTCTCTCTCTCTCTCTCTCTCGCGACGAAGACGAGAACGATCGAAAAGGAGAGCGTTTTTACTCGTGCCGCTGCTGAAATCTGATCGTTTGAGAAGAAGAAGAAGAAAGAAAACAAAAGATGATGGCGTCGACTTCCTACGCGTCGTCGTCGTCCAATTTCGCCGCCACCCCAAAAAGGGGGCAACGACCTAATTCTTCTTCTTCTTCTTCTTCTTCTTCT